>Ga0163153_10004608_pt1 | contig 17113 bp, 13 predicted proteins | sample OliLakLV19MP6IB1_FD_148629 | JGI IMG/M metagenome (GOLD analysis project Ga0163153, IMG submission 148629) | Freshwater microbial mat bacterial communities from Lake Vanda, McMurdo Dry Valleys, Antarctica - Oligotrophic Lake LV.19.MP6.IB-1 | ecosystem: Environmental > Aquatic > Freshwater >... | reverse complement strand
CCCTTCGAGCAAGGCCAGCCGTTGGCCCGCTTCTTCGAACACTATCACCGTTACCCAAGCCAAGCCCTTCACCTCATCCTTCAGGCGCGTCCCGTTCTATGAGCCTGCCAGCCAAACGCCCTGCTTCGCACCCAAACACCCTCCCCGCACCACGCCAAGACTACCTGAATGCTTGGTTTATCCTGTAAAACAAGGGCTCCGCGAGCCATGTGCCGACCGGAGAGAATCCCGAAGAGAGACACCAGTAATTTCACGGCTTGGGGTAAAGCAGCAGGCGCCGTCCTCAGCGCCGGCCGGAATCGGTGAGCCGATGGGTCTGACGAAATCAGCGTGAACCAGCGGCAAAGTCGATCCGTATCTCAGTGCTTCCGGGAGGAATCTGGACCGTCGCCGTTTTACCGCCTGGCCAGCGAACAGCAAGAGGTTTGGAGTTCTTTGACGCCGGGATGTTCAACACCGTTCCGTGTTGCGACCAGTAGCCCGCCCCCGCATTGATCTCATGGATGACTCCGCTCGAATCCAGCAACGTCGCACCAATCCCATGAGGATTGCCAGGCGGTCCCTGAATCTTGATACGGAGTCCGGCGGTCGCCCCGGCGTTCCGCAGCAGCCGGGTGACATTGCCGTTCTGGGTCACGACGAGATCGAACCGGCCATCCTCGTCGAAGTCTCCAACGCCAACGCCACGCTGTTCGCCGTGCATCATCAAGCCGGACATCCGCGATGAGACCGGTTGAAACGTGCCATCCCCTGCCCCGCGAAGCAGCAGACCGCAGCCGGCATCCACGCGGGAGATCTCGGGGCGAAGCGCAAAAAAATTCTGCCCGAGAAATACGTCCTGCTTCCCGTCACCATCAAAATCCGCGACCGCAATTCCTAAGACCGGAGCGAGTTGAGCCTCCACTGGAAGCGGCACCGATTCCCACCGATCCCCGCGATTGAGCAGGACGACCGAAGAGAGAGTCGTTGCAGTCGCCTCCTGAATGCTGACCTCGAGTCGGTGAACGATTTCCACCGTCGTCGCAGAACTAAAAGCATGATGAGACAGAAAGAACTCGTTCAACCTCGGAGCGGCTTGAGAGAGGGTCGCCAGGGATCTTCGGGGAGCGTAGCCGCCAAGCTCACTGGAGAAATCAGACTCCACCAAGTCCACCGCGCCACGTCCGCCAATGTCCCCGTAATACAGACGCGCCGGGCGCTCATTCGAGGCACGCTGCACCGAGTTCAAGCCCCAGTTCCCGGCGATGATGTCCATCCGTCCGTCCCCATCGAAATCACCGGTCGCAACACTGTTCCACCATCCGGTCAGGTCACTCAGCTTGCGGGCGATGGAACCCGGCTGTTGGCCCGCTACATCCGGGTTCCACGGCGTCAGCTTGCCCGTCTGGTTGCGAAAGATTCTTAGCGGACCCCATTCGCAGGCGAGGATCAGTTCCTGAAATCCATCGCCGTCCAGATCACTCCAGGTGGCGCCGCTGACCAGGCCGACGTTGGCCAGAAGCGGCTCGCTCGCCGCGTCCAAAACCAGCCGCCCCACCTCCTGCCGATACAGCCGCGAACTGGCGGCCTGAGGATACTTGCCGGGCAGCACGCGCCCTCCGACGAACAGATCCAGGTCGCCATCCCCATCCACATCCGTCACGGCGAGCGGGCCGGTGGACGACTCGCTCCCGACGATGTCGGCGAGCGGAGAATTCGTCAACCGCCCGGTGGCAGGGTCCAGCCGCAAGCTCCAGACCGACGAACCATGCTCGGCGTTCTCATAGCTCGCCATTCCGGCAAGCAACGTGCGGCGTCCATCCGCCCAGACAAACCCAGCGATCCCAGTCACGTCGTCCGGCATCGGCGGCAGGTTCGTGGGCGTCATGTTGGAAAAGCCTCCGCGCCCATCTCCGCGAAAGGCGGCGATGTGCCCGCCTTTGCCCGTGCCGATGAACAGATCGTCATGCCCGTCCCCATCCAGATCGAACCACGCAACGCCAGGGCCAAGCGAGCTGAGCTGCTTCGTCAACAGCGGCTGGCGGGCGTAGTCATCGAAGATCTCCTCACGATGCGTGTGCTGGATTCGTTCACTGGCATCCACGAAGAGCACCGCATTCGTCGGGGCCTTCCCAGACTTCACGCCCGCCACCGCGCCCGCCTCGTCCACTTCGTAAAGGTGATTGCCCAGGACGTTGGAGATCACCGTTTGATGCCCCGCCCGCCACGTCACCTCCAGGCGCATGGAGGCCGGCGCGTCACCTGCGGCAAACACTCGCATCGAATCGTCGCCCGACAGGTAACGCCCGCCCGCCACGATTTCCTGACTTTGAATCGGCACCGCTCCACCGATCAATTTCACCTTCGCGCCAATGCCCTGCCTGTTCTTTGCTGAGCCATGCAGACGCACCGCCACGCGCGGGCCCGCCGAGTCATTTCGGTAGAGGAGCGGAGGCGAGTAAAGACAGTTCATCACCACGTCCAAGTCACCGTCGTGATCCAAATCAGCCAGGGCAATCCCATGCGAGATCTGCTTCGAATCAAAACCCCAGGCTCCTCCCGTTTCTTCAAAGGTCAGATCACGGCGGTTGCGAAACGCGACGTTCGGAGTGTCGAAGCGCGGGTAGAGAAGAATGTTCGTCCGCGTCTGCTCCGGCGTCTGCCTGCCCAGCGAGCGGACGCGCCGAAGCGTGTCGCGATCCTGCACGTCGAAGGCGTTGCCGTTGGCGATCAGAATGTCCTCGTAGCCGTCCAGATCGACATCCAGAAACACCGGCTGCCAGGACCAGTCAGTCGCCTCCACTCCGGCGAAATAAGCCGCCTCCGCGTAGGTGCCGTCGCCCCGGTTGCAGAACAGCGTGTTCCGCATCACCTCGGGCCGGTTCTCAAAGCGGCCCGGCATGGGGAAGGAAACCTGTGCGCCGCCGATCTGGCGCAGCCGCCGCGACGGCTCACGGCTCAACATCTCCACGACCAGAAAATCCAGATCGCCATCCCGGTCGATGTCCGCGAAATCCACTCCCATCGACGCGAAGCTCTGCTGCCGCATCGCCTGCTTCGACAAGAGCCGGAAGCGGCCGGAGCCGTCGTTGATCCAGATCCGGTCCACGGTTTGAAAGTCGTTGCAGACATATATGTCAGGAAACCCGTCCTCATTGATGTCCCGGATCTGCACGCCCAATCCGAAGTCCCACGGCGCGGGCAACGGTTTGCCGTCGTAGTCGAGGAACCGTTCTGAATCCCACGGCACCGCCTTGAAGCGTCCGCGGCCGTCGTTCAGGTAAAGCACATCTGGCTCGCCCACTTCTTCGAGACGCCCGTTCACCATCCGCAACCGATCCGCGTGCGGCCCGGACAGCTCCCACTTGCCGTTCACCTGCTTCATCTCGGCCCGGCCGCCGGCGCGCAAGATGGCGAGCCGCCCGTAATTGGTGATGTAAAGATCCAGATCGCCATCGCCATCCACATCCCCCAGGGCGATGCCCATGCTTCCGGTCTGCGAGGTCAAGCCCGCCTCGGCGGTGGCGTCGCGAAAATGTTTGCCGTCCAGGTTGACGAAGCAATGCGTCCCGCGGCCGAGCGTGTTCACGATGAGATCGAGATCTCCGTCGCCGTCCACATCCCCGAAGGTCGCGCCCGTGGAATTCCAGTTCGCGCCCGCCACTCCGGCCGTCGCCGTGACGTCCTCGAACTTCCAGCTCCCCAGATTGCGATAGAGCCGGTTCGTGCCGCTGAGCGCGCAGAAGTAAATGTCGCACCAGCCATCGCCATCGAAATCACCGAGCGCGACGCCGGACCCGTTCATGAAGTTGTTGTTCTCCATGATCAACCGGTCATCGATGGAGTTCACAAAGCGAATCCCCGTCTGAACGCCGCCCAGTGAAGCAAACCCCGTCTTGCCTTGGGCGGGAACTTCGAGAGGAGCCATGCGTCCGCCAGCGATCCGTTGCCAGCGCAACTCCACAGAGGCCGCAGAAGCCGCCATCGCTCCGCCCAGCAGCAACGTCATTGCAAGGTGAATCACGGGAAGCGCAGCCCACAGCCGACGCCACTCCCAATGACGGTTCAGGGAATGACCGCCGCTGGCCAGCAGGTGCGACAATGGATGCGTCGGTTCAGTCATTTCGGGTTCCGAGAGACTACCAATTTCCCCGCCCCCGGCGATACAAAACTGGCCGCAGCCCGATCAAGCTGCGCGCATCTGGCTGCTGGCACCGAAGCCTTGAGTTCACGGACCGCGGCTGTGTGCAAAGCACCAGCCGCAGCGGGTTGAAGGACACCGAGACTTCAGGTGTATTTCAGCCGGTTGACCTAGTGAATCCGCTCCGGCTGGTCTTCGACACAGCCGCGATCCGTGGCAACTGGATGTGCCCGACCGCACCGCGCCACTTTACTGGCTGAGATCCACGCAGGCCACTGCGTAGGGGAGAAGCTTCAGCTCCACCTTGCCGCCCGCCGCTTCGATCACTTCGCCGGCGCGTGCCCGGAACGCTTCAGGATGGTTCATCGCCTCTGCCGCCGTCGTCTCGTCCAGATAACGTACGCGCGCCGTTCCTGAGCCGCTCTTGATCTTCAATGCCTGCTCATCGCGCGTGAAATTGGCGACCAGCACGCGGCGGCGTCCGGCGGCATCCCGCAGCGTCAGGCCGTCCGCGAGCAACGGATGAGTCGAGTGCGTGTGATAAACCTGGCAATGACCGAACTCCGCGATGTCCGCGAAGACGTGATAGAGCGGGAAGACCATTCCGGGTTCCGACGGAAACGCCGAGGGCAGCAGCGAACCCGCTTCCGTCTCCATCAACCCGCGCCAGCCCGTCGTTTCAAAGTAAGTCAGGCTGTGCGCAAATCCCGTCGCCGCCAGACGCGAGATGCTGCCAATCGTCCAGCCCGCGCCGAAGAGCGAAAGCTGGCGCGGGTCCACATCGCCCGGCAATTCGGACATTCCGCGCGCTTCCACCGCCGCGTTTCCATTGCCACGAATCCGCAGCGTGATGGGCGACACAACCACCGGACGCGCCGTGAAGGTCCGCGCCGTCTCCACGTTGTAACCCTGGCCGGCGAGATTCTCGACCATCGTCGTCCCATCGCACGCGTGAACCTGCGGGTTGTTCGAGTAACAGACGGAGGAGGCGCTTCCGGCCGCAGGACGATCCCGGTTGATCTCGGTGAAGAAGTCCCGCGTGCCTGCGGCGAACAGCACGTTCGGCGCGTACTCCTGCAACACGCCGCGTGCGCGTTGAACGGTGGCTTCGTTCGCCGGGTTCTGTGTTTCGTGCAGGACAATCCAGAGCAGCACGGGCGGCTTCAAGCGCCGGAGTTCTTCGAGCAACGCGATGGACTGCGCCTCGATGTCCGCACCGAAGCCCAGCGCCACATGCAGCCCCGCGCGAATCTGGCGGGCCTCGTTCGTCACGCGCTCCAGCACGGCTGGATAACCCGCGTCGCTCAGGCTGAGATCCACGCGGAGATGCGAGAGACGCAGCGCCTTCAGCCTTTCGATCTCTCGCGCACTGAGCGGGCGTTGATGGCTGGCCGCGCACAAGCCCAGCGGCGGGAGCGGATGCACCGGCGTCGTCGCGATGGAGAGCTGCGGCGGACGGCCCACATTGACCGGCAGAATGGGGCGCACCTTGCCGCTGAGCGAGAGCGTGACGGACTGCTCCACGCGATCTCCCTTCGTGACGGCGTGCGGCTTCGGACGCGACTGCGGCGTGCAATAGGTCTTGAAGGACGCATCGCTCCAGTTGCGCTGATCTTCCATCTCGAAGACATCGCCCTGCACTTCAATCTTCGCGGTGATGCCGGTGTTCACCACTTCATAGCTGAGCGAATTGACGTCGAAGAACGGTTGGTGCGGAGAAATCTCGCGCGGGAATGCGCCTTGTTCCGCCGTGCCGTCCGTGTGTTCCACGCTGACCGCCTTGCCGGAGCATTCCGCGATGGGATGCAGGATGCAGATCCCAATGCGGTTGCGCTGGAAGTCCGAATGCGATTCGCCGCTGAACGAGAATTGAATCCTGCCGCTGGCATCGCCCGTCACCGTTCCGCGCCAGCGATAGTCCACGGAACCGCGCTGGCAGACCGCATCGAACTGGAGGCGGAACGAGGCCTTGCCAATCTCCTGCGTGCGAAGAGAAATCTTGGGGAGAACGGTGGACCAGTTCTGGTCCCGGATCGCGGCATACACGGCGCGCAGCACTTCGTGATCGCCCAGGCGGATGTGGCGCAGGAAGGCGGTTTCCGGCTCGAACAAAAGCGTGAGCGGCCCGGCCCGGAGTTCAATGGGGCGCGGCACTTCGCCGCCAGCCCGGAGGAATTCTTTTGATAACATGCCGCCACTGTCCCGATTCCTCGCAAAACGGGCATTAAAAAAATTCCGCGCGCTGTCAAAAAGTTCGGTGAAAAGAATTGCGCGTCGCCTCAAAAATTTGAAATATTATGTTAGATGAAGGAACAAAGGACATCAAAAGGAAGCATCTTGATTGCGGATGATGATGAAGCCTTCCGCAACGCCACGACGGCATTTCTCCGGCGGCAGGGATTCGAGTGTGAGAACGCCAAAGACGGCAGCAGCGCCATCGAGCTGCTGAAGAACAGCCAGTTTGATCTGCTCATTTCCGACATCAACATGCCGGGCAACGCCGGCTTGGAACTGGTCGAGAAACTTCCAGAAATCGCCGCCGCGCTGCCCGTCATTCTGCTGACCGGCCATCCCTCCGTGCAGTCCGCCGCGCGCTCCGTGCGTTTGCAGGTCGTCGCCTATCTGGTGAAGCCCTGTGACGCCGATGATCTCCTGTCGCTGGCCGAACAGGCCATCGCCAACTACCGGGCCTATCGCATCGTCAGCTCCAACCGGCTGAAGATCGAGACATGGGCCAGAGACCTCGCTCAAATCGACGAGGTGATGAAAAAGTCCCCCATCGGCGCGGCCAATGCGACAACCGAGGCCTACTTGAACCTCACCCTGTCGAACATCCTTTCACTGCTCCTGGACTTGAAGCGCTTCACGGAAGCGTTCATGCATCAGCCTCATCAAAAGGAAATCATCGAGCATGTGGCGCTGCATCAGGTGGTCAAGGAGACGATTGAAGTCCTGGAGAGAACCAAGCAGTCCTTCAAGTCGAAGGAGCTTGGCGAGCTGCGTCGGAAACTCGAATCGATTCTCCAGACGCCCTCGACCGGCGAGATGAAGAAGGATTACTGACCAATCTGCTTGGCGTAGTCCGCCGGAGTCAGCAGCGCGCCAGCCTCCGCCGGAGCCGAGAGCTTGATCCTGTAGAACCAGCCGGCTCCGTTTGGGTCGGTGTTCACCAAGGCCGGACTGTCCACCACGGCCTGGTTGATTTCGATGATTTCCCCCGAAACCGGCGAGTAGATGTCGCTGGCGGTCTTCACGGACTCAACAACCGCGCAGGCTTCGGCGGCTTTGACCTTGCGACCGAGGGCCGGCAGCTCGACGAAGACGACATCGGTCAATTCGTGCTGGGCGTGGTCAGTGATCCCGATGACCGCCGTGTCGCCACTGATGCGGACCCATTCGTGAGACTTCGCGTATTTCAAATCAGCCGGAACATTTGAGCTCATAACTTTTGGTGGCGAATTGTTGCCCGCTGCCATGAACGATTGCGACAGATTTTTTCAGCTCCGGCGCGCGGGCGCGCGGGCGAAAAGATTTCGCCACAAACCGGGAAGCGGATAGAGCAGAACCGATTTGAGAATCAGGTTTCGGACTTTTGCCCGGGTGATTTTGATCCGCTTCGACTCATCCAGCACGTTCTCGGTCCGCAGCCGCCCGAGCGTCTGAACCCCAATCAAGATCGGCCAGGCGCAGGCCAGCCGAACCCGGACACATGACCACGGCAGGCGGTTCGTATAATCCCAGCCAGCAGCGAGGTGATCATGTGCCAGATCGAGATACCGGTCATACAACAGACGAAGCCGAGGCTCGTTCCGGTTGTCCAGGAGATCCGCCGGCTTCAATCCAAGAGCGGTCAGCCGTTCAACAGGAAGATAGCAGCGGCCCTGTCGCAAATCCTTGGGCAAGTCGCGCAGAATGTTCACCAACTGCAACCCTTTGCCGAAGCGAACACCATCGCGCAAGAGCGCCGCATCATCCAGCGGAGCAGCCGGGAAAAGATGCGCGCGACAGATCTTGGTCCAGAATTCCCCCACACAACCCGCAACCCGATACGTGTAATCATCCAATTCAGGGTCAGTCAATGGTATCGCAATATGATTACCCGTCGCACCCCCAAACCGTTCCAAGTCCAGTTGCTGTCCGCTGGTGATGGTGACCAGCACCTCGCGAATCAGCGCACGATCCGCAGCGGAGAATCCTTCCAGCACGGTGATGGCTTCCTCGATTCGCTGGAGGAGAACCTTCTCCGCCGGTTCGCCTTGGTTGAGCGAGAGTTCGCCGAAATCGAGCGGCTCCTGGCGCTGGCCGATGATTCGATCCCGCAACAACTGAAGCGCGCCGAGGCGCCGCTCCACCGTGACCAGCTCCGTATCGGCAATGGTATCAGTCGCCCGCGCGAGCAGGTAGGCGAGTCCGATTTGCGGACGCACGGCGCGCGGCAGAACCCACAGCGTCGTGTAGAACGAACGCGAAACCTGCTTGAGCAGGTCCGTGAGCAAGTTCGCCGTGTCCGGTGTCATCTGGCGCAAAGAGAATCACGAGTGAACCGCATTTGTCAGGCGAGTTCGCATTGCACGACAGAATTCCCTGCGGGCTGGAGCGAACGCATCCACCTGGCCTGCGGCTGTGTCGGGGACCAACCGCAGTAGCTTCGCCACGCCAACCTGCTGAAATACTCCTAAAGTCTCGGTGTCCTTCAACCCGCTGCGGCTGGTGCTTTGCACGCAGCCGCGATCCGGGGCAGCCCGGATGCGCCCGGCTGGAGCCGACCAGACACTTCATCGGCGGGAAATTTTCTAGGCTTCGCTGCGTGCATCGTTTAGAAAACCCGCCACTACGTCCGCCCTGTTCGCTGATGAAAAAGATCCTATCTGCTTTGCTCTGGCTGGGAGTCATCCTGCTGGGCGCGTTCGCTTACGCCACGCTCGCCGTCCGGCGCGGCGAGGCGGTGAACTCGGCTTACATCCTCATCGCCGCCGTCTGCACCTACGCCATCGGCTACCGGTTTTACTCGAAGTGGATCGCAGCCCGCATCCTTGCCTTGAACGATCTCCGCGCCACGCCGTGCGAGGTTCACGAGGACGGACGCGACTATGTGAAGACGAACAAATGGATCGTGTTCGGCCATCATTTCGCGGCGATCAGCGGGCCGGGTCCGCTGGTCGGACCGGTCCTTGCGGCGCAGTTCGGTTATCTGCCTGGAACGCTGTGGATCTTGATCGGGGTCGTGCTTGGCGGTGCGGTGCAGGACTTCGTCATCCTCTTCGCGTCGATGCGGCGTGACGGCAAATCGCTCGCGCAAATGGTCCGCGAAGAACTCAATCGCGGAGCGGGCATCATCGGCGTCATCGCGATCCTTTCGATCATGATCATCCTGCTGGCCGTGCTGGCATTGGTCGTGGTCAATGCGCTGGCGGAATCGCCGTGGGGCGTGTTCACCGTCGGCGCGACGATTCCCATCGCGATGTTCATGGGCGGCTACCTGCGCTGGCTGCGCGTGGGCAAAGTCATGGAAGCCTCGTTCATCGGCGTCTTTCTCCTGCTGCTTGCGGTCGTGGGCGGACAATGGGTTTCCGACAATGCGACGTTGAAGGAAGTTTTTCATCTCAACGCGCCGGCGCTGGCGTGGTCGGTGATCATCTACGCCTTCGCGGCGAGCGTGCTGCCCGTGTGGCTGCTGCTGGCGCCGCGCGATTATCTAAGCACGTTCATGAAGCTCGGGACGATCTTTCTGCTCGCGCTCGGCGTGGTCCTGGTGCTGCCGGAGCTGAAGATGCCGGCGCTCACGAAGTTCATCGACGGCTCGGGACCGGTGGTTCCCGGCAAGCTGTTCCCGTTCTGTTTCATCACCATCGCCTGCGGTGCGATCAGCGGCTTTCACACGCTGATCAGCAGCGGCATCACGCCCAAGATCATCACGCGCGAAAGCTATGCGCGACCGATTGGCTACGGCGCGATGTGCCTAGAAAGCCTGGTCGCCATCATGGCCATGATCGCCGCCTGCACGCTGGAGCCGGGCGTTTATCTCGCGATGAACATCAAGGTTCCTGGACCGGACGCCGCCGCCATCGCCACCGCGACAGTGGCGAAGGTGAACGCTTATGGCCCGGAGTTTGCCTTGAGCGCGGACCGCATGGCCGAACTGGCGCGCGAGGTGAAGGAGGAATCGCTTTACGGCCGGACCGGAGGCGCGGCGACGCTGGCGGTCGGCATGGCGAACTTGTTCTCGCGCGTGGTCGGCGAACGCTGGCTCGGCATCTGGTATCACTTCGCGCTGATGTTCGAGGCGCTCTTCATTCTCACCACGCTCGACGCCGGAACGCGCGTGGGACGTTACTTGTTGCAGGACGCGCTCGGCCATCTTTGGAGACCTCTGGGCGATGTGAAAAGTCTTCCGGCCAATCTCATGGCGAGCCTGCTTGTCGTGGGGCTGTGGGGCTATTTTCTCATCGCAGCCATCAACGATCCCGATGGCGGCATCAAGGCGCTCTGGCCGATCTTCGGCATCGCGAACCAACTGCTCGCCGCGACGGCGCTTTGCCTCGCCACCACTGTGCTGTTGAAGATGGCGCTCGCGGGAAGCAACAAGAACGACGCGGCGGGCAAGTCCTCGTCGCCCGCCATCGTGCTGGTGACACTGGTGCCGTTGATCTGGCTGCTGATCGTGACGAGCACTGCGTCCTATCAGAAAATCTGGCACTCCGACCCGCGCATCGGCTTCCTCGCGCAGGCCAAGGCGATGTCCGCAAAGCTGGACGCGCTCAACAGCCAGACCGCATCGATGAGCGAAGCGGCGTTGCCGGCGCATCAGAAACAAATCTCCCAAACCGGGAAGCAACGTGGGAACGCCCTGCTGGATGCCGGCGTCACGGGATTCTTTCTCGCGCTGGTCGTCGCCATTTTCCTGATCAGCGTGCGTGAATGGATTCTCCTGCTCGCGCGAAGGAAGGCGGCGGAACTGCATGAGACCCCGCCGACGTGGCTCCCTGCTTACGCCGCAGCCGAGGTGAGTTCATTCAAGGTGTTCAGCCTGCTCGCGCTCCTGATCGGGCTGGCGAAGGAACTCAGCGGCGAAGCGGCGTTGGAGCGTGCGGAGAAATCCGTGCTGGCCTGCGACTGCGCCACCCGGATCAATCTGCTGGGAGAGAAGCGGGATATCCACGAGCCGATGTCGAAGGTGGAAATTTACAACGACGTGCTGGAACGCCGTTACAACGGGGTGAATCGTTGCTGCTGATGACCGCAACTCCCCAACGCATCGGCTTGTTCGGCGGGTCGTTTGATCCCGTTCATTGCGGCCACTTTCTCGTGGCGCAAGCCGCGCTGGAAGAGCTCTCGCTGTCGCGGTTGTTCTTCATTCCTGCAGCCCAATCACCGTTCAAGCCACAGGCTGCGCCCGCGCCCGCCGCTGGGCGACTGCGCCTGTTGAGGCTGGCGCTCGTGGGACAGAACCGTTGCGAGATTGACGAACAGGAGATTCACCGGGGCGGAACTTCCTTCACCATCGACACCGTTCGCGACTATGCGCGGCGTTTTCCAGATGCGGCGTTGTTCTATCTGATTGGCGCAGACCATGTCCCTACCCTGCCCGCCTGGCGCGATGCCGATCAGTTGGCGGCGATGATTGAGTTCGTGGTGATCCCGCGTCCTGGCCAATTGCCGGCGAAGTTTCCCAGCCCCTTCCGGGGACGGGAGCTGGCCGGGTTTCCGTTGGGCATCTCGTCTTCCACCATCCGGCAGAGGGTCAAGAGCGGCCTTCCCATCCACGGACTGGTCGCGGATTCCGTGGCGGAGGCGATTCGCAACTCGAAGCTTTATCTTTAACGGCGGCTGCCGCACTCTCACGCGAAATGGATTCTAAGAAGCTGGCCCTGTTGTGCCGTGATCTTGCAGACAACAAAAAAGCAGAAGACCTGCTGGTGATGGATGTGAAGAGCATTTCCAGCATCACGGATTATTTTGTCATCGCCTCCGGTTCGAGCGAACCGCATCTGCGCGCAATCTCAGAAGAGATCACCGAGTCGTTGAAGGACGACCATGGAATCATTCCTCGCGCGCAGGACAGCAACCTGCAGACGGGCTGGCTGGTCATTGATTTCTTCGACGTGATTGTTCACGTCATGCGGACGGATGTGCGGAAGCGCTACGACCTTGAAAGCCTGTGGGGCGACGCGCCCCAGGTGAAGCCCCCGAAGGCGCGCAAACGCACCCCGAAAGCTTGAGGCTTCCCTGCCTTTTCGACCTTGGCGAAGCCGTCCGGCTCCGCCCTTCGCTCACGGCTGCTGCGCCTTGAGCGGGGTTTCCATCGAGACTTTCACCATCTCATCGATCACCCGCTTCAGGTCGTCCAGACCCGCGGAGGGAATGATGATGGAATCGCGCCGCCCTGCCACGTCTTCAGTGATCCGGAGAAAACGACCTCGTGGGTTTTCCTTCAGCGCGAAGATGAACGCCTTGCGTTCAATCTGGAGCCGTTCGGTGCGCAGGCTTTCCTCGCTGACCACCGGTCTCATACCCCCAACATCGGAGTAGCCTCGTGATGCATGACTGTCATTTGGAGTCATAGACACAATCCCCTTCTCAAGCTCCATCGAGCTCATTTGAATGATTAGAAGCTATAAACTGCCAAGCCCAACGGCAACTCAACTGCGGAATTTGGCCGTTCCGACGAAGCGAAGATTGTCCGGAGGATGCGTGACACGCCAGAAGTAGAAGACGAGGCAGCCGAGCACAATCACATTGATGCCCATGGCGACACCATGCCAGCGCCTGAAGGATGCCTGGGCCTCCAGACGGTGCTCAGCGGGCATCTGCACCGCTTTGTACTCCGGGCTCATGCTGTATTTGATCAGATGGAGTTCCCTCATCTTCGGCTGAAGCACCAGCCCGCCGACCAGCCCGAGGAGGAACAGGACGACCAGCATCCCGGCCGTAATGCGATGAAGCGCGCGCCCGAGATAAACCCAGTCCGCCAGCAGATGAATAAGCGCGATTGCGGCGCAGATGGCCTGGAGCTGGAAATACTTTCCGATCATCAACTGCGCGAACAGGCCCGGCCAAAACGGATGCAAGCCCGTGGCCTTCGCCTCGGGTGAGAAGAAGGTGCCCTGAGCGGCGAAAGTAAAAAAAACGGACGCACCCAGCCAGATCGCTGCGTTTAGGACGCCGATGAATCGGATCACGAGGATCACGGGCAGACGCTACGAAAAAGCAAAGCGATGTGCCAAGCGGGAAACGCTTTGGCCGCCCGTATTTGCGCGGGCGTTGCGTCAGTTTGTGATGGTTCAGATAAGGACTGACCCGCGCACGCCCCGGCCGCCGGTGGAATGCTTGCGCAGGAAACCCTCACATTTCAGCAAGGACCGCCGCGTTGATTCTTCGTATGGCGCGATCTTCAAGGCGAGCCGGAGAGAACGGCAGGCTTCCTCCACGTTTCCGAGCTGGAGGTGACAGACGCTCAGACCTTGCAGCGCGCCGTAGTGGTTCGGGTTCAGCGCGAGGGCGCGCTGGCAGTCCGAGATCGATTTCTGAAATTCACCCTTCTGCCACAGGACCGTTCCACGCCGATTCCAGCCTTCCGCAAACTTCGGATGCTTCGACGTGACTTGATCGAGGATGCGCAGCGCTTCTTTGAAATCCTCACGGTCCGCCGCCTGGCACGCCGCCTCCATCATCTGGTAAACCTTGCTTCCCGCCGCTGAGAACCACAGATGCTCGAGGCCGCGTTGCGCCACGGAATGCACGTCGGGATTCTCCGTCTTCAAGCCTTCGAGCAACTGACGTTCACCACCAACCAGCGCAAGCTTGGTCGCCGCCGTGAGCCGGGCATCCGCATCGCCGCTGAGCAACTGCCGGTAAAGATGGTTCTTATACCATGGCGTGAGCCGCGCGAAATGGACCGTGAGAAAGCCAATGCTCATGGTGACGGCAAAAATGCAGAGCCATCGCGCAAGATACTTCAGAGCGTTGTTCACGCCCTCAAGCTAAGGGGGCCGCGGCCGCGCCTGTAGAGGGCACAGCACGGGATGATGGCTCAGGGAATCTACGGGAGCATCCTCCAGCCCGGCGCGCGTGCTGGAAAAGAAAAGGGCACGGTCACCCGTGCCTTTGCGAAAGAATCACCCGGCCCGCGCCTACGCGCCCATGCCGTCTTCAAACGATCCGCCGGCCACCGGGAAGCAGAAATTGTCGCGCACGTAGGCGATGCCGTTGGCGCTGGTGGCGTCGAGGTCGCGGAAGGCGCTCTCCGCTTCCACGATGAGCGGCGCGGTCTTCGTGCCCATGACCTGGCAGTAACGGTTCGGATAGCCAATGTTGATCAGCATCTCCACGTAGCGCGCCATGTTCAGGTCGCCCGACGGCAGGTCGGTGAACTGCATCGCGCGATCCGCCCAGTCCGGCGCCATCTTCCGCAGCGGAATGCCCGGACGAATGACGAAGTTCTTCACATGGCAGGCATAGACGCGGCTGGCGACCCTGCGGAAACGCGTCTCCCAATGCTCGCCTTCCCAGCAGTGCGAGGGATCGGCATTCACGGCGAGCGTCTTGTCGCCGTCGCAAATGTCCACGAGCAGGTTGAAGTCATCGGCGCACATCGCCGCCGTGCCGGGATGAATCTCGTGCGCGAGATAGATGCCAAGCGACTTGGCGCGCGCGCGAATCTTGGCGGTCTTCTTCACGAAGCGTTCCGAGCCTTCCTTGATCAAATCGTAATCGCCGCCCTTCCAGAAACCCCACGGATAACCACTGGCCACTTCCCAGCCGAAGGCCACGCCCCAGAACATCGGGACGATTTTCACGTTCAGCTCGGCGCAGAGATCGAGCAGCGCCAGGATGTTGTCCTCGGCCCAGAGCTCAATCTGGTCGGGAGATTTCTTCGCGACATCTGCCGGGATGAAAGGACGAATCGACGGGCTGCCGGTCCAGGCGGTGGTGTGAACCCAGAACGGGCAGTGCCCGGACACGCCGTCCAGCTTGAGCTTGGCCTTGGCGAACGCCTGCTGAATCTCCTTCGCGGTTTTAAAACCTTTCGCGCCCTGAAGCATGTAGTTCGAGGGCTGGGCGCCCGCCGCGCCGGAACGCTTGGCGTAAGCGAGGAAGTCGGTCAGACTTTTTGCACCGTGTTGCGCACCTTCGACGCTGGGATGGTAGCAGATTTGAGCCATATATTGGTAAAAGTTCGCAGAGGATTTACCGGCGTTCCAGGTCGTTTGCAATCCGAATTCCTCTAAAATGAGCAGCTCCCGCAAAATAGCCCGTTGAAACCAATCCCCCGCCACACCTGTCACAAAAAATGAACAACCGGCGTCAGGTGGCGTCCGAAAAACTGGCCTGACCGATTTGCAGCCCTGACTTTGAACTGATTTATGAACCCATACGCCCGCGCTCTCGTCCTTCTCCTCACCGCCACCGCCTCGCTCGCCGGAGCCGCAGACTGGCCGCAATATCGCGGCCCGAACGCGAACGGCATCACGTCGGAAAAGATTCAGGCTTCCTGGCCAGCCACCGGTCCCAAACAAATTTGGAAAACCCCCATGACCGCTGGCTTCAGCACGTTCGCGGTCGCGGGTGGAAAGGCCTACACGCTGGATTCCCGCATGATTGACGGTGTGAAGAACGAGGTCTGTGTCGCGCTCGACGCCGAGTCGGGCAAGGAGCTTTGGGCCGTGCCGCTCGGCTATACGAAGCTCGACGGCGGCGGCGATACCGGTGCGCCAGGCAATTCCGGCGGCGATGGCGCCCGTTCCACGCCCACCGTGGATGGCGACCGCGTTTACGTGCTGAACGCCGGCCTCGTCCTTTCCTGCCTCAATGCAAAGGACGGCAAAACGCTTTGGAAGAAAGAGCTCATCAAGGAATACGGCGCGAAGAGCATCACCTGGCAGAACGCCGCGTCTCCGTTGCTCGAAGACAGCCTCATCTTCGTCTGCTCCGGCGGCGCGAACCAATCCCTGCTCTGCTTCCACAAGGTGACCGGCGCGCTCGTCTGGAAAGGCCAGAGCGACGCCATGACCCACGCCACGCCCATCGCCGCGACGATTCTCGGCCATCGCCAGATCATCTTCTTCACCCAGTCCGGCCTCGTCTCCGTGGTGCCCGGCACCGGCGACGTGCTCTGGCGCTACGCGTTTCCCTACAAAACTTCCACCGCCGCATCGCCCGTGGTCGGCGGCGACATCGTGTTCTGCTCGGCCGGTTATGGCGTCGGCGCTGGTGCGGTGAAAATCACCAAGGACGGAAATAATTTCAAAGCCACCGAGCTCTGGCGCAAATCGAACCAGCTCGTCAATCACTGGAGCAGCTCCGTCTATCACGACGGCCATCTCTACGGCCTCTTCGGCTTCAAGCAATGGGAGAAGGTTCCTTTGAAATGCGTCGAGCTCGCGACCGGCGAAGAGAAGTGGTCCAAGGACGGCTTCGGCCAGGGCGGCACCATTCTCGCCGACGGCCATCTCGTCACGCTCGCGGAGAACGGCGACCTCGTCGTCGTCGAGGCCACGTCCAAGTCCTACAACGAGACCGCGCGCACCAAGGCCGTCACCGGCAAGTGCTGGAACAACGTCGCGCTCTCCAACGGCCGCATCTACGCCCGCAGCACCAAGGAAGGCGTCTGCCTCGACGTCTCCCGCGCCACAGCGGCGAAGTGACGCGTCGCAAAGTCGTCCCGTCATCGGAAGCGAAGTCATGTTCCCGCTGTTTTAGGTGGAGGGGAAGCCGCCTTCAATTTCCCCTCGCGGAGCGAGGATGTGAAGGCAGCCGCGGGCTTCAGCCCACGGATTTGAACCGAAGCCTTCTTCGTCGCAGAGCGACGACTGAAAGCCAACTTCCCTTTCAAGCGTCGCTCCGCCACGCGCTCCTTCTCCCCGCTCACCGTGGGCTGAAGCCCACGGCTACCTTCAGGTGGTCGCTCCGCGATCCGTGAGCTGCCCAGATGAAGATCTCATTCATTACGCACACGACTGAACTCCCGACCGCTTCCGACCGCTGATTCGCGGG
>Ga0163153_10004606_pt1 | contig 17114 bp, 15 predicted proteins | sample OliLakLV19MP6IB1_FD_148629 | JGI IMG/M metagenome (GOLD analysis project Ga0163153, IMG submission 148629) | Freshwater microbial mat bacterial communities from Lake Vanda, McMurdo Dry Valleys, Antarctica - Oligotrophic Lake LV.19.MP6.IB-1 | ecosystem: Environmental > Aquatic > Freshwater >... | reverse complement strand
GTGGAATCAAAGGGGTTTGCGGAGCGAACGCAGCGGAGCGGGGGGATCTTGCGGGGCTCGGCAGCGCTATTTTGGCGGCGAGCTGACAGCCTCTCCATAGATGATGCCAGAAATCAAAGTTCGTCCCAAGGTGTGCCAGGGCGCGACGAACGCTCATTCCTTCTCCTTGGAAAGGCCGCGGTGTGCCCGTGGGTTGTCCCGCTCACGAAGCGATCTTGGCCCTCCGGGGTCGATTCCCGCACGAATCCGGGCGTGCCCTGTCAAGGGCGGCACTCCAAGCTTCCGATATCGACAGTCGGTCTTCTTGTGACGGAACGACTTGTGACGGAACGACGGGTCTGGGATCTCCAATGGCGGACGACGTACTTAATCAGGACGATATCGACGCCCTCTTGAACGCTGTGAGCAACGGCGAACTTGAGGAAGAAGCCCCTCGGCAAATGTTCTCGCAGACGCTGCACGAGAACGAGAAGATCGAGATCAAGGACTACGACTTCAAGCGACCCGAGCGCATCAGCAAAGAGCAGATGCGCACGCTGCAGACGCTGCACGAGACCTTTGCCCGCAACTTCGGTGCCGCGGCCTCCGGGTTCCTGCGGGCCATCGTCGAGGTCCGCGTCGCCCAGGCATCGCAGATGAGTTACGCGGAATTTGCGGCCAGCCTGCCAAATCCGACGTCCTTCAGCCTCGTCAAAGGGCCGCCCCTCAGCGGGGCCTTCTGCCTCGAAATGAGCCCGCTGGCGGTGTATCCGATCATTGACCGACTCCTCGGCGGCAGTGGCAAAGAGCTGTTTGTCCCGCAGCGGCCGGTGACGCTGATCGAGCAGCGGCTGATCCAGAAGATCCTCAACCGCGCCATGCAGGTGATGAGCGAGGCGTGGTCGACGGTGATGCCGATCGAGTTCGAGCTTGGCGAGATGGAATCGAACCCGCAGCTGATGCAAATCGTTCCACCAAACGAAGTTGTGGTCGTGATCCAGTTTGAGGTCAAGCTCGGCAAACGCGCCGGCACGATGAGCTTCTGCATTCCCTACAACACGATCGAACCGATCATGGACCGGCTGAGCGCCCAGACCTGGGCCGTTCCGGGCCACAAGGAAGACTCGGAAAAGTTCGGCCAGCGGCTCGTGCGTGAGCTCGGGGGTGCCCGGATGGCCCTCGAAGCGACCCTCGCCGAGACCTCGATGACGGTGGCCGATCTCCTCAGCCTTGAGGTGGGCGATCTGATCCTGACGGGCAAGAGCGCAGCGGAGCCGGTCGTCCTGAGCGTGGGCGGCCGGCCGAAGTTCTTCGCGACCATCGGCCAGAACCGCGGCAGCCGGGCGCTACGGATTGCCCGAGCGGTGACGGCGGCCGATCGCTTCTGATCGCACGCGGTGGGGTCCCCACTGCCGCGTCCGAGCGAAACCTCGCGCACGCGGGGAGCGATGTGAGCGTGCGCATTGACGCTTCTGCCCTGTGGCCCGTATAATCTCGCTTCTTCTCTTCGGGCAGTGCTGTCCTCATCGGGAGGCGTCACGTGCCATCAATGGGGACCCTTTGCTCGTTGTCCGTGTCGTCGGACCTGTGGTTTGTGGTCATGGCAGACCTCGCACCCACCGACCTCGCAGCCCGTTTCACCGTCCGCTCGGCGGTCCTTAAGGATCGTTCGCTCGGCCGGTCCGTGGTCGACTCATGACGCTTGACCGCGTCGATGACTCAATCTGCGGCGAGGCGTTCGGCCGCCGTTCCAGCGCTGGAACGACCGTCGATCCTCTTGCGAAACTGGTGTCGACGGAATTGGAGGCTGCCGCACCGCGGTGACTCCATACCACCGTCGTCGGACAGCGGGGCCACTCGGGCTATGGAGCTCGCGTGGCCGTTGTGTTTTTTCGCCGACTGTGCTGACTGTTTCGACATCCTGACATCCTGACATCCTCTCTCCTCCTCAAGCGCCATGAACTCTGAAACTCTTCGCATTCTCGACTCGATCGCCCGTGACCGGAACATCGATCGCGAGCTCCTCTTCCACGATCTCGAGCAGGCGATGATCAGCGCGGCGCGCAAGCATTTCAACTCGCTGGATACCGAAGAATTCGGCTGCGAGATGGATCGTCTGAGCGGCAAGATCACGCTTTGGCGCAACACCGAGGACGATGTCAAAGAGTTCATCGGGCTCGAGACGCTCGGTCGCATTCCCGCGCAGACCGCCAAACAGGTCATGATCCAGCGCTTCCGCGAGGACGAGCGGAACAGCCTGCTCGATGAATTCGCGAAGCGTCAGGGCGAGCTCGTGACCGGCGTGGCGCAGCGCTACGAGGGCGGGGCGCTGGTCGTCCAGATCGATCGTGCCGAAGGCTTCATGCCGCGCTCTGAGCAGATTCCCGGCGAGCAGTTTCAGCCCGGTGATCGCGTGCGGTGCCTGATCCTTGATGTGCGCGACGCGGTGAACCAGGTCAAGATCGTGCTGTCGCGCTCGCATCCCGACTTCATCCGCAAGCTCTTCGAGACCGAAGTGCCTGAAGTCGCCGAGCGTGTGATTGAGATCAAGGCGATGGCCCGCGAGCCGGGCTTCCGCACGAAACTCGCCGTCTCCTCGATCGATTCCAAGGTTGACGCGGTCGGCGCATGTGTCGGTGTGCGCGGCAGCCGGATCCGCAACATTGTTGACGAGCTTGGTGGCGAGAAGATCGACATCGTCCGCTGGAACGAGTCAAGCCAGATTCTGATCGCGAACGCGTTGAAGCCGGCCGAGGTCGAAGAGGTGAGCCTGTGCTTTGAGCTCGGACGCTCGACGATCATCGTCCGTGATGACCAGCTCTCGCTCGCGATCGGGCGCCGCGGCCAGAACGTGCGGCTCGCAGCCCGACTCACCGGTTGGGACATCGATATTCTGACACCCGCCGAATTTGCGAAGGGCCTCGAAATTGTCGAGGCGACGCTCCGATCGGTGGAAGGCGTTACGGACGAGATGCTCGATCGCATGGGCGCGCTCGGCATGATCAGCGTGTTCGATATCGAAGAGGTCGGAACACCGGTCTTGGTGCAGGAACTCGGCATGAGTGAAGAGCTTGCTGAGCGCGTCGTCGTGACGTGCTCGGAGCGGGCGAAGGAAGTCGCCGAGCAGCAGGCGCGCGACAAGGCTGAAGCGAGCGCCCGGGCTGCCGAAGACCGTGCGGCGACGGACAGCATTCTCGGCGGGGGATCCGCCGGTGCGAGCGGCGGGGCAGCGGCACCCGGGAGCGGCTACTCAGCGCGTGCTGCGGTGCCAGTACCGGACGCGGCGGCGGAAGCTGCCGCTGCAAACATTTTGGGCGGCGGCAATGGCTGACGGATATTGAGTTGGGTCGCAGGGACGAGTTGGGACGGTGAGACAGAAGGCGTTTGAGACCGCTCCGGTCGCAACGCCGTACGCCTCGGGACACGCCTGAGGCGAGGAGATCCGCTTGACGATTGTGAAGAAGACCGCTTTGAAGGTCCACCAGCTCGCGAAGGAGCTGGGTGTCAACTCCAAAGACATCGTGGCCCGGTGCCAGGCTGAAGAGATTCCGGGCATCACCGCCCATCTGTCGCAGGTATCTGTCGGACTCGCGCAGACGATCCGTGAGTGGTTCAGCGGCGGCGCCCCCGCGGCGGCGGACGCAGCGGATGCGCCAGCAAGTTCTGATGGGAAGTCAGAGCACGCTGCGCGCGCTCCGGTCCCCGAAGCAGTGGCGCCTCCGGCGGTCGCGCGCAAGGCTGCGAAGAAGGCTGTTGACGCTGTATCGAACGGCGCGGCGCCGTCGCATCCAGTGCCAGCCCATCCAGCGGCAGGCCACTCGGCTACCACCCCCACGCGGGAGTCCCGCGAAACCAAGCCGGACGGCGAGGCCTCCGGCGGCGCGTCGCTCGCTGAGCATGTCGCGAGGGATACGCACGCGGCTGCGCCGTCGCCAGCTGCGCATGGCAAGCCGCACGCCGGTCACCCGGTGGAGAATTCGGCTGCGCCGCGCGCAGCTGACCGCACCGCGTCCCAAGCCGAGACGTCCCTGAACGCCGGAGCGGACCCCGAAGCGGACGCCGACGAACCGGAAATCCACGACTCGAAGCATCAGGCGAAGCCGCACGCGAAGAGCGCCGGCAGCGCTGAGGCGCCGCAGCGCCAAGCCGGTGCTGGCGGGCAATCCAGTCAGACTGCCTCGGCGCGGACACACGCGCCCGAAGGTCCGAAGGCTGACGCACCGGCTGCGCGGCCGGGAACGCGCGGCAACGTTCCGACGCCAATTCCCTCCGCGCAGCACCAGCGCGGTTCGGCGAGCACCAAGCCAGGCTCACCGTCGCATCGCACGCAAAGCGCAGCAAGCGCCTCGGCCGGCGCTCGTGAACGCGCTGCGCAGACGGCGCGGCCGACCGACAGTCCCGCCACGCCGCAGCGGCCCACGCGCCGTCCGGATGGCGGGCCGCAGCCCGGCGAAGGGACGGCGCGGCGAGGTCCTCAAACAGCTGGCGACGCGGCAACAGATATGGGTGGCGACGGCAATGTGAGCTTTGAGCCGCAGGCCCCGCCGGTCATGAACATTCCCAAGCGGCCTGACATCGTCAAGCCGGTGGGACCCAAGCTCGAGCTCCCGATCAAATCCGCGATGGCGGGCCCGAAGGTCATTCGCATCGAAGCGCCGGAACAGCTTCCGGCGCCGCGACCGCGCAGTGCCACGAGCGGCGCCGGTGGCCCGATGCGCGTTGGCCGCACGGGCGGCAGCGGAACCGGAGGCACGACTGGCGGCGCGAGCGGACGGACCGATGATCGTCGCGGCGGCGCGGCAGGTCGTGGTGGACGCCGCGATGATGCAGGACGCAGCGGACGCCTCGCCCGCGCGGGCGCAGCGCCAGGCGCGCCTGGAGAGCCTTGGCGCCCGCAGGATCTTCGCGAGCGCGAAGATCGTCTGTCGCGCTCGGAAGGCTTCTTCAAGTCCCATCGGCGCGACAGTCTGAAAAAGTCGGGACCGGGCGGCACCCGTCCGGGAGAAGAACCCGAGAACGAGCCAGTCCGCATCAGCGAACCGATCACGATCAAAGAGCTGTCGGCCGCTACGGGTGTGAAGGCCGCGGACATCCTCCGCAAGCTCTTCCTCTCGGGCACCGTCGCCACGATCAATGCGTCCATCGACTCCGAGCGGGCGATGGAAATCATGATGGACTTCGACATCGAACTGATCGTTGTCGAAAGCAAGTCGGCCGCCGAGATCATTGAGTCGCGCTTCGCCGACCGTGAAAAGGTGGACGTCCGTCCGCGCGCGCCGGTGGTCACGATTCTCGGCCACGTCGATCACGGCAAGACGAGTCTGCTCGACCGGATCCGCAATGCGAACGTCGCGGCGGGCGAAGCGGGCGGCATCACGCAGGCGACGAGCGCGTTCCAGGTGCCGGTGAAGGGCGGCGAGACGACACGTCTCGTCACGTTCATCGATACGCCGGGCCACGAAGCGTTCACGAACATGCGTGCACGCGGTGCCAAGGTCACCGACATTGTGGTGCTCGTCATCGCAGCCGATGACGGCGTCATGCCGCAGACAATCGAAAGCATCAATCACGCGAAGGCCGCAGGCGTCGCGCTCGTCGTCGCTCTCAACAAGATCGACAAGCCGGAAGCAACCGAAGCGAACATCCGGCGCATTCTCGGGCAGCTTGCGGAGCACGAGCTGAACCCGGTCGAGTGGGGCGGCAAGACGGAAGTCATCCGCACCAGCGCCACGAAGAACGAAGGCGTTCAGGATCTGCTCGACATCCTCGACTATCAGGCCGATCTGCTCGGTCTCACGGCCGACTTCGGCGGAACCGCCCGCGGCACCGTGCTCGAAGCGAAGATGGAAGAGGGTCGTGGACCGGTCGCGAACGTCATCGTCCAGGAAGGCACGCTCAAGAAGGGCGACTTCATCGTCGTCGGCCGCGGCTTCGGTCGTGTGCGCGACATCGTCAGCGGTCGTGGCGAACGCGGACAGGTCGCGCTGCCGTCGAGTCCGGTGGCGATTTCCGGCATCGATCAGCTCCCTGACGCCGGTGACAAGTTCTACGTCGTCGAATCGCTGAAGGCCGCCGAGCAGGCTGCCGAAGAGCGGCGGCGTCTCGATCGCGAACGCGAACTCGCAGCGCCGAAGATCACGCTCGACAACATCTTCCAGCATCTGGAAAAGGGTCAGCGGAAGGAGCTCTCGCTCGTCGTCAAGGGCGACGTGCAGGGTTCGGTCGAAACGCTTCGCGCTGTCCTCGTCAAGATCTCGAGCGACGAGGTCGCGGTCAGCGTCAAGCATTGTGCCGTCGGCGGAATCAACGAAAGCGACATCGCTCTCGCGGAGGCCACCAACTCGATCATCGTCGGCTTCAACGTGACGAGCTCCTCGAAGGCCCGCTCGCTTGCAGAAGCGCGCGGCATCGAGATCCGGCTCTACGACGTGATCTACGACCTCACCGATGATGTCGTCAAGGCAGCATCGGGACTCCTTGCACCGGAGCTCAAGCTCGAAGTGCTCGGCCACGCGGAAGTGCGTCAGGCGTTTCGGATCTCGAAGGTCGGCATGATCGCCGGCTGCTACGTGCTCGACGGAACGATCGAACGCAACGCCCAGATCCGTGTCACGCGCGGCGGCATTGTCATCGAGAAGGATCGCCGGCTCGAGCAGCTCAAGCGCTTCAAGGACGACGCCAAGGACGTTCGTGCCGGTCAGGAGTGCGGCATGAAGATCGTCGGCTACGACGACATCAAGGTCGGCGACGTGCTCGAGTGCTACAAGACGATCTCCGTGTCCCGTTCGCTCTGACGCGTCGCGTCGGTGTCCATCTGATTGCCACTTGCTTCCATTTCGGTTCCTCATGTCGTCAGAGAAGCCACGCCCGCCACATCAGTCCTCGCTCGCCGCGGCTCTCGAAGGAGCCGAGCGGCGCGGCGGCGGCGCGCCGTCCCCGCGCGTGGCGCAGATCGCTTCGCTCATCTCGCGCGTGCTGCGCGAGCGATTGCTGCGCGGTCTCAATGATCCGCGCGTGCAGGGCATGGTGTCGGTCGTCGGCGTCGATCTTTCGCCCGACATGACGTTTGCGCGAGTCCGCATCAGCGTGCTGCCGGCCGACCGCGGTCGGCTCACGCTCTCGGGCATCGTGTCAGCGACGCGGCACCTAGAAGCTGCGGTCCGCAAGGCGACGCGGCTGCGACGCGTGCCGCGTCTGTCCTTCGAACTCGATGACTCGATGAAACGCGAAGCCGCGTTCATGAGCGCGCTCAAGGAAGCGAACGCCGAAGAACATCCGGGTTCCGAAGACCAGCCGGGTTCCGAAGACCCGGTGCACGAAGCTGAGCCCGACGACAACACCGAATGATCAGCAGTCTGCCTAAGACCGCTCTTTGCTTCCGAGCCCGGAAGCGCCTCTGAGGACCCACCACTGTGAAGACCGACGCCTCTGCGACGACGCTCTCCGCGATGAAGCTCGCGCCGATCCTGAAGCGACACACGCCGGCGACGCTGCCTCCGGCGGCGACCGATCCGATCGAGACGCTGGTCGAGTCGTTTCTTCTGTGGGAGGCGTCCACAGCGCAGCGGACTGCGGCAATCGAGCGTATCCGCAAGGAGTGCGTCGACTTCAACGAACTGCGCGTGTGCCTTCCTGAGGAGATCATCAGCATCCTCGGCAGCCGCTATCCGTTCGTCGATGAACGGGCGACACGCATGCGCCGCTCGCTGAACGACCTGTACAAGCGCGAGCACAAAGTCAGCCTCGATCACGTCACCGCACTCGGCAAGCGCGAGCAGCGTCACTACGTCGAGAATCTCGACGGCATGCTGCCGTTTGTATCGAGCCGCATCCTCCTGTTTCATTTCGGCCAAGCGATGGTGCCGGTCGACGATCAACTCGCGGAGCTTTTTCGTGAGCAGAAACTCGTCGCCAAAGAAGCAAGCACCGCCGAGATCGCACACGCCCTTGTGCACCTGAATGGCAAGCAGTCGGCGTCGCTCGATGAGTCCATGAAGCTGCACTTTGCAATGACGGCGTATGTCGATGCCGCCTGGGAGAAGGACCCCAAGGCGATGCAGAAGAACAAGCAAGTGCGACTTGCAGCGCAGATGGCGTCGGAGCGTGCGGCGCGGCGCGAGGCGGAAAAGGCTGCGGAAGCAGCGGCGAAAGCGGCCGAGGCAGCAGCGAAGGCCGAAGCGGAGCGCGTCGAACAGGCCAAGGCGGCGGCGAAGGCTGCTGCGCGGGCAGAAGCGAAGGCGGCCCGCCAGGCAATGCAGCAGGCGGCCAAGGCGGCGCAGCAGGCGGCGGCGCAGGCACTCGCCGCCAAGGAGGCGAAGGACGCGAAAGTCGCGCGCGCGGCAACGAAGGCAGCTGCGGCAGCCGCGCCGCGCAAGGCCGCAACAGGCGCGGTGAAGACCGCGGGCAAGACGGGCAAGTCGGCCGTCAAGCAGAAGAAGCCGGCACCGAAGGCCAAGAGCAAAGCGGCGCCCAAGCCGGCACCAAAGCCGAAAGCAAAGCCCGCGCACAAGCTCGCGAAGCCGGGAAAAGCGCGTGCGGCCGGCAAGCCCGCCACGAAGGGCGCGAAGAAGTGAGCCGGTCGCATCGGGTTCCAGTTGGAACTCGACGCGAGCTGCGCGGCGTGGAGAGGCGTCCCTGCCACCAGCGGATCGCAGCATGGACTGCGGCGCTGATGATCGTCATGGCGTTGACGCTGGCGGCCGGCGCTGCGCCGCAGGATGAGCGCGCGATCCCGGATCCGCCGTGGATCATCCTGCCCGGTGTTACGGAACCGTCCGAGGGGCCGTGGACTGCGACGAGCCTTGCGGAAATTCTTGCCGCGCTGGCTGTCGAACTGAATACCGACGCGTCTCTACGCCCGCCAGCACCCCCGCGGGCAGCGATCGCACCGGACGTGCAGTTCACCGCTCTCAAGCGCTACGTCGAGGGCAAGGCTGCGCTCACGGAGGGCAAGGCGCTTGTCGCAGTTCAGAAGCTGGAGATGGCACTGGCCGCTGATCCCGCTGCGCCGGCCATTCTCGCTGAGCTCGCGCTTGCGTACAGCCGCATCGGGAATCAGCAGAAGGCGACGGCGATATACGAACGGCTGCTCGAGGTCGATCCGGGACGACCGGAAGCGCTGCTGGCACTCGGGTTGCAGGCGTCCAATCGCGGCGAATCCAAGCAGGCAATTATGGCGCTTGCGCCGCTCTTTCTGCTGCCTCACGACACGAAGCGCGCAGCGTTTCAGTCGTTCCGCGCGGAAGCGGAGACTGCCGTGGAACTCGCACTCGCGCGGGCCCTCCGCGACCTCGGCGCCGACCGGGCGATTGTGGAAGTCTTGACCGTTGCCAACGCGCGCCCCACGACGACCATCGACAACTGGCAACGCGCCGAAGCGCGATCGATGCTCGGCGACGCGCACGCGCGGCTCGGCGCAATCGAGGAGGCGAGTGCGGCGTGGTCCGGCGCGTTGCGTGCAATGTCGGATGGCGCGGCGACTGCACCCATCGCTGCACAGCCGGCCCTGGTCGCCCGCGCGATGTGGGGTCACATGGCGAACGGGCGCGATGACGAGTCGCTGACTGCGCTGCAGGATCTTGTCGACGGTGGAGAGAGCGGCAGTCCGACCGACGAAGCCATCGCGCTCGCTGCCTGGCTCGAGGCGAACCTGGAGTCGCGCGAGGCGATCATTGCGTGGTCGGAAGCGCTCGCCCCTCCGCCGCACGATGCGGCAGTGGCACGCCTTGTTGCGGCGCTCGATCCGCGTGAGGCGACGCACCGGCTTGCGAGCGCCGTCGATCCGCAGCGTCCCGACCGCAAGCTGCTGCAGGCGCTCTTCGCTTCCGCTGCACGGGAGAGTCCCGAGCAGCTCATCAAGATCGCGGCGGCGGAGCTCGACGCGTGCGTGTCCGATCCTGACAGCGTGATCGAAGCGCTCGTTCGCTGCGGCCTTGACGCGCCGGCGCTGGTGCGGGCCAGCGCCAGCAATTGCACGACGTCCGAGTGCGTCGCACTTCGCATTCGTCTTCTTGCGGAGTTCGGTCGCACCGGCGCAGCGTGGGATGTCGGCATGCAAGCGAGTGCGGCGCAGCCAGAGCAGGTTGACCAGCGCATCGTCCGCGCCATGCTGCACGTCGCGGCCGCCGCTGAGGAGTTGTCGCTCCTTAACGAGTGGGCGCCGCGTGTCGCCAAGGATGATGTGAGCAGCCAGCTTGAACTTGCGCGGGCGGCGCGCCGCTGCGGTGACGGCGATCAGGCTCACGCGATCGCGCAGTCGGTTGAGGCGCGATCCGAAGGCGATCCTCGCCTCCGCGCTCAGGCGTTCACGCTGATGGCCCAAGCCGCTGCGGATGTCGCAGCCCGGCGGAGCAGCGCCGATGCGTTACGCGACGCGATTGTCAGCGCCCGCGCCGCCATTACGGTCGATCCCTCGTTTGAACCGGGATGGCGGCTGCTGCTGGGTCTGAACGATGCGCTCGCCGCCGGTTCTAGAGCGAGCGCCGGAGACAAGGCGCAAGCAAGCGCGCTCCGCGGTGAGGCGCTCGACGCAGTTCCGCAAAGCAGTCTTGCGCTGCAGCTCGCGGTTGAGCGGCTCTTTTCAGGCGGCCGCGGCGCTGATGCGCTCGAACGGCTCTACGCCCGTGCTGCGTCGGACGTGACCGAACCGGACCTCCTGAACACCGTCGTGCGAACCCTTGTCGCCGGGGATCGCCGTGCCGACGCGCTGAGTATCTTGGAGAACCGCCTGCTGCTGACTCCGGCCGATACCAGTGCGTGGCAGTTGTGGATGGAAACCACGATCGCGGATGGCCGGGCGGACGACGCGTATGAACGGCTGCTGGAACGGGCAACGGGCGACGGAACCGACGCAGGCGAAGATCCGATTGCGGTCCGTCTGCTGCAGTTTGCACTGCGGGCGCTGCAGCGGAACGACGAAGCCGACGTCTTGGCGACACGGCTGCTCACGGAACATCCTCCCAGCGCCCGCCGCGATCTCACGCAGGCGGCGCAGTCGCTCGCCACGGACGACGCTCCGCGCGCCGTCGCAATTCTCGACGATGTCGTGCAGCGCATCGCGACGCTCACGCTTCGCGACGTCTTTGCGTCGCTCGAACTCGCGGCGCGACTTCCGGAGTCGGACGACCGCCGACGATTGACGATTCGCTTTGGTGACGAGCTTCTGGAGCGCACAGCGGCACATGGTCCCGATGCTGCCGGCGCGGATCCGGCGCTCGTTCTGCGGGCTGCTCTGCTCGTGAGTCTTGAGACGCCGGGTGCCGAGAGCGCAACGCGGCGACGGCAGCTGGCGGAACGGGCTGCGTCAGCAGCGATACGTGCGCCGACGGGCGTCACCGGGCGCGAAGCGCAGGCGTGGCAGGCGGCGGCGCAGATGTTCGCGGAGGAGGAGCGGTTTGCCGATGGCTCGGAGTTCGTCGCCACGCTTCTCCGTCTCGACGAACGACTTGATATCACGACTGCGACGCGACTCGGCGTCATTTGCTTCACACTCGATGCGGCCGCCACCGGGCGATCCGAAGACGCGGTCGCTCTCTTTGGCCTGCTGCGGTCCCGCGGCGCGCGGCCGTTCGCAAAGGAGCTGCTGCCGACCGAGCGCGAAGCGGACGGTCTCTACCAGCTTGCAGGTCTGTTCGGCATGGTGGGCGATGATGCGGGCGCGACGGCGATTCTGACGCTGGCACTCGAGCAGGATCCGGATCATGGCAGCACATTGAACAATCTCGCGTGGGCGCGGCTCGAACAGGGCGACAGCGGCCCGGAGGTCGAAGCGATGCTCGAGAAGGCGCACGCGCAGCGGCCGGACGATGCTGCAGTGCTCGACTCGCTCGGATGGCTGCGATACAAGCGGGGAAGATTTTCCGAGGCGATCACACTGCTGAACGCGGCGATCGAGCGCGGCAGCACGAATCCCGGCATCGAACCCTTTGATCATCTTGGCGATGCAATGTGGCGCGCCGATGACAAGGTGAAAGCGATCGAAGCATGGCGCGATGTCCGTCGTATCGCTGACCGCGAGTACAGCCGGTCGATGATGTTGCGCGTGCTCGGTCAGCATCAGCGGAGCGAGTACGGTGTCGAGGTGATCGACGGACCGAGATGGTGGCAGAAGAACTACGGTCGCGTCATTGATCGCGCCGAGAAGAAGTTGGCGCAGTGCGCGGCGGGGAACGCGCCGGATATTGCACCCATCAAGGGTGCGATCGCGCCTGCTGCGTCCCGTTGACAGTGCGTTCTTTATCGAGAGAGTGAATGTCTTCATGGCTGGTCACAGTGCGTGGAAAAACATCAAGCATCGCAAAGCTGCTGTCGACGCGAAGCGCGGCAAGATCTGGAGCAAGTGCAGCCGCGCGATCATCGTCGCCGCGCAGCGCGGAGGCGGCGACATCAAGTTCAACGCATCGCTGCGCATCGCCATCGATGAAGCGAAGGCGGCGAACATGCCGCGGGACACCATTGAGAAGGCCGTCAAAAAGGGCACAGGCGAAGGCGGCAGCGAACGCTATGACTCCGTCCGCTACGAGGCGTTCGGCCCCGGCGGCACCGCGATCCTGATCGATCTCCTGATAGCGAATGCAAACAAGACTGCTGCCGAGCTGCGGACCGTCATCGACAAGAACGGCGGCAAGTTCGGTGTTCCCGGATCCGTGGCGTTCGGATTCACCCAGCAGGGGATCATTGTGATTCCCGCATCATCGGCGACGGAGGAAGCGGTGATGGACGTCGCGCTGGCGCACAGCGCCGACGATGTCATCGCCGACGAGGACTACGTGCAGGTGACATGCAAGCCCGCCGATTTCGAAACTGTGCGTGGCGCGCTCGAAGCGGCGAAGTTCACAATCGAGAACGCCGAGATCGCGTACATCCCGCAGACCACCGTGTCGCTGGACGTGGACAGCGCCCGCAGGCTGCTGTCACTGATCGACGCGATCGAGGATCATGACGACGTGCAGAAAGTCTTTCACAATGCCGAGATCCCCGACGAGGCGCTCCCGGAGTGATTGCGACATGATCCGCGCCACGTTCCAGTTCTTCGGCCGCGTCCAAGGCGTCGGCTTTCGCATGACGGCCAAGCGCATCGCCCTGCGATTCGCCCTCAGCGGCTACGTCCGTAACGAGGACGAGGGCTCCGTGCTCTGCGTCATCGAAGGGGCGCCTGACGAGATCGACTCGTTCCTCGCCGGTGTGTACGAGGCAATGAAGAACAACATCACCAAGGTCAATCAAAACCGCACCGTCCCGACGGCGGAGTTCGACGGATTCTCAATCCGGAACTGACTCGCTTACGCTCTGCTCTGTGCCCTCCAGCCCTCCGTGCCTCAGCGGCGAGCGAGCAGAGCGCGACGCACCACCTCTCCGAAGGTCGCCGCCACCCTCCGTTCATCGCCACCACGCCAAACTGCCGATCACCTTCTCATGCAACGCCGCATCCTGATTCTTTCGCTGCTCACACTTGCTGCCGGCGCGACCGGGTGCACGACGCACACCGAGACATTTGCGGGCCCCGACACCGGTGCGCACACCGATGCGCAATGGACCGACCAAGTCTGGACCGCCATGGTCAAGACGGCGGAGAGTCCGAGTTACAGCGACTGGCACGTGATCGAAAACGATGTCTGGGCCGACGAAGGCAGCGGCCGGATTGAGATCTGGCGGCTGCTGCGCCGGTACCAGGATCCGGCAGGGCAATGGGACCGGCTCGAAGATCAGGAGTGGAAATTCTCGATCGTGCTCGATCCGACCGATCCGCCCGTTGCGAGTTTCAAGGTCCGCACCCTCTGCGTTCCCAGTCACAGCTGGAACGAGGCAGACCGCTACTTCAACGACGTGTGGACGCTTCTGGGCGGCAGGCGGCCGGACATGTGGCCGGCGGTTCCCGCGGGGAGTGTGAAGTCAACCAAGCCCACGGTGACGCCGCCAGCCGACGAGCCCGAGCAGCCGGCGCCGCCCGTCGAGGTTCCCAACGACGAATCGTGAGTGCTGGGCGAGTCCCGCCGTGGATGCATGAACCCGACACACCAGAATCCTCCTGGACTGACGTGCGCCACGTGCGGCTTTGGCTTGCGTTGCGCGTCCCCCCAAGGACCGTGTCCCGAATGCGGCCTCGCGGTGTGGCGTTCGATCGCATGCTGGAACGATCCAGCACAGCGCGGGCTTTCCCGCATGCGGAATGCGTTGCGATTGGGAGGCGTGGCATCGATCGCATACGCGATGTGCACCGCAGCCAACGGCGTCATGGTGCTCTTTCTTGATCCGACCCAGATGTTCACGTCGTCGCAGCCGGGCGGAGTTGCGCGAACCGGCGCGACGGGCATCGCCAGCATCAACATCGGCACGTTCGGCGTCACCATGCTTGTCGGCTGCATTACGATCATTGTGATGGCGATCTGGTGGCTTGCGTGGCTCATCGCCACCACGCGAATAGCGCACCAGGCGTGGCCGCAGATTCGCCCGGCGGCGCAGCACCTGACAATTGCACTGTGGTCGTGTGTGGCCTCATTCGCCCTGATGAGCTGCTGTGGCGGCATAGCGCTCGCGCTGCCGCGGGCGGTTCTCGTGTTCGCCCTCGAATTCTCGTGCCTTCTTTGGACCACGCTGTATCTGACCGTGCGTTTCGTGACGCAGCTCGGGGTGGCAACCGAATGTTCGCTCCCATTCGCATCGCTGGTGCGGACGCTGGCGATCGTGGTGCTGATCGCGGCGGCTCTGCAAGGCATCGGCGCGCTCATCTTTCAGCCGGTGGTCGTGCCGAACATGGCAGCGCTGATGTCGGGCCAAGGCGGCATTCCGCAGATCCCGCCGACGCCGATGGCGCTGCGCATCGGGACAGCGATCGTGCAGATGCTTGGCGCGCTCGCGATGCTGCCGCTGGCTCTTGCCGCATGGCGCGTTGCGAAGATGATCCCGGCGCCCGTGGCCCTCATTGTTCCATTGGTCCCGCCGCGCGCCTGATGCAATGTGCGCGATCTGTGCGCTGCGGGTCCATCACTCATGGAACAGAGCAGCGCGACTCCAGCGCCGCGCTCCACTCCGCCCGACGCTCGATCGCTCGGCGCGTCCTTGGATGCTCATCGCCGAACGCTTCTCGGAGCATCACGATGGATTCATCACCGTGGGTGATCGCGTCTTCGTAGCGTCCATGCCGCGCGAGGAAGTTTCCGTAGTTGCCCAGCGTTGCCGCGACCTCCTCATGACCTGCACCGTAGATGGCGCTTGATGCTCAATGACGTTCGGAACAGCTGCTCGGCTTTGACCACATCGCCGTTTGCCTCTGCGACGTTGGCGCGAATGCCCTCCACGAGCTCTGCGAGAAGGTGCCCGCCCTGGTCACTCTCGATAAGGCGGGCGCGTGTCCGTTCGAGCAGTGTTCGCGCCTCGACAAGATCGCCGGGATCAGCAGATTCCGCGAGCGTTGCCGCGAGATAGAAGGCCGCCTCGTCGATGAGCACATCGTCGAGTGGTTTGGCTTCTCCCGCGAGTCGGAGTGCGGCCCGCCGCGCCACCACGGCGCCCTGCGAATCGTCAAGACTGTCGCACGACCGCGCGACAAGATCGAGGGCATCAATCAGCGCGGCCGCAGTAGCCAGTGCTACACCGATGCGGTGTCCAGCGACAAATCGTCGTGCGAGTTCGATACGGCCCGGTGGGCGAAGCAGCAGCGGCTCGCCGCTGAGTGCGCGGCGAATGTCCTCCGCCAGCACTGTCGCGCTTGGGTAGCGGCGATCGGGTTCCTTCTCCAGCAGAAGATCAACGATCGCCGAAGTCGGTGATCCATGCATGATCGGTGCGATCGATGATGATGTTCGACGGCTTCACGTCGCGGTGCAGGATGCCGTGTCGATGGGCGTAGGCGAGAGCGTCGGCAATGCCATGTCCCCAACGCATTACGAGGCGCGGATCGAGCGGTGTGCCGTCATGGCCCGATGCTTCAGAGGCGTGCACATCACCCGATCGCTGACGGACTCGATGTGCATGAATGCGCTGCGCGAGCGAGCTGCCGTCGATGAACTGCATCGCGTAATACGGCACGCCGCCCCACACGCCCGTCGCATACACCAGCACAAGGCGCGTGTGATGCAGTGCACCGGCAGCGCTCGCCTCACGGCGAAACCGCTCGGTGGACGCGCCGATAGACGAATCCCGGGCGAAAGCACTTTCAGCGCAACGCGACGGCCGAGGGAAATCTGCTCAGCTTCATACACCACGCCCATCCCGCCGCGGCCGACTTCGCGCAGCAGTCGGAAGTCGCCCAGGACCAATGCGCCGGGCCTCTGGAGTTCGTAAAAGTCGAGCATCGGCCCGCACGCCGGCGAGTCGCTGTTCTCGCGCACGAGGCGGACCACTTCAGCGAGCTGACGGATCTCGGACTCTTGCCGCGGGTGGCGCCGAATCAGCACGTCGAGACTCGATGATGGATCATCGCGCAGCGTGTCGAGGACCCCAGCCAGCACGTCAGCGAGGCCTTCACTCACCGCGCCGTTCGCTCCGGGCAATCCGCCCTCTGCGTCTTCGGTCGATCCGTTCCATCCGTCGGACGCGCCGGCGATCATCGGTGATCCTGCCTCTCCTCGCGCAGCGTTTCGCCAAGACGGCGCACGGCTGTGCAGAGAAGCACGCTGAGTGCGCCGGGGGTTCGATTCATCGCCAGCGCAGCGTCTGTTGTCGACATCCCATGGACGATCCGCAGTCGAATGACATCGCGGTATGACGGGGGCAGCTCCGCAATGGCGCGATCGATTGCCAGGGAACGCTCCGCGGCGCGGGCGTCTTCGCTCGGCGGGCAGATCCGCGCGAGGACATCCTGGCCACCATCACCGATCCGGCAGCGGGAGGCTCGCTGCGTGCCATCAGCATCTCCCACACCGGGGCGGTCGCGAGCATGGTCTTTTGGGTTGCGACCGCGCTCATCGCGTGGCTGCTGTTGGGCGGACTGCAGGCGCTGCGCAGGCGGCTGCGGCGCGCGCAAGGCGCCTGCGTCGCATGCGGCTATCAGATGGCGACACCCGGCTATCCCGGATTATTCATCAAGTATGAAGCGCGCAGAAAACTCCGCCAGCGTCGCGCTCTGACGGCGACCGGCGCGCCGTGACGCCGCACGCGAGCGCACCGCCCCCTACCCCCGTGACGCATCTCGTCGC
>Ga0163153_10004603_pt1 | contig 17119 bp, 19 predicted proteins | sample OliLakLV19MP6IB1_FD_148629 | JGI IMG/M metagenome (GOLD analysis project Ga0163153, IMG submission 148629) | Freshwater microbial mat bacterial communities from Lake Vanda, McMurdo Dry Valleys, Antarctica - Oligotrophic Lake LV.19.MP6.IB-1 | ecosystem: Environmental > Aquatic > Freshwater >... | reverse complement strand
ACTATCAGGAGCATAAATTGAAAATTGTTTTACTTGCATCAGTATTTTTTTTCTTATCACAAAATTGCTACTCACAGTACAGCAGTCCGGAAAGCATTACGTATGATTCACTCAGCAAAAGATATTTCATTTCAAATACCAGCAGTCAGAAGATCGTTCAGCGTGACATTAACGGAACGGTAACTGATTTCGTTACGGTAGGCGGCAGCATTCACGGCGTGACAGTTCACGGCAATAATATTTATGTATGTAACGGGACGCGTGTAAAAGGCTATAATCTTGTCAGTGCCGCGGAAATTTTTAATGTTACAATTACAGGTTCCACTTTTCTCAATGATCTTGTGATTGATAATTCAGGAATGATGTATGTTTCGGATTTTTCGGCGAGAAGAATTTATAAAGTTAACACAGCGACCTCTGCCTTCTGGACTTACGTTGCCAATACAACAAACCAGCCCAATGGTGTGTATGTTGATGCTCCGAGAAACCGTTTGCTGATCTGCTGCTGGGGTTCAGCTGCTCCGATCAGACAGGTAAACTTTGCGGATTCAAGCATCACGACCCTTGTCACCACACCGTACAATAATCTCGACGGAATTTCTCTTGACAGGAATGACAATGTATATGTCTCATCATGGAGCATTCAATCGGTTGTAAGATATAACATTAATTTTACAAACGCTCCCGCGGTTGTTATCGGCGGCTTGAGCAATCCGGCGGATATTTACATCAACAAAAAGACCGACACACTCGCGATACCAAATGCCGGTAACAGCACTGTCGTATTCCATTATCTCAATACTCCTTCTGGAATTAATAATGGCTCTTCCAATGTGTCATCATTTATTCTTTATCAGAACTTCCCAAATCCATTCAATCCGGAAACGATCATAAATTACGAATTAGCAGTTACGGATTTTGTCAGCATCAAAGTATTTGATATGAGCGGAAAAATTATTGCAACACTTGCAGACTCAAAGCAGAATGCAGGAAGCTATTCCATAAAATTCGATGGAAGCGGTCTTGCCAGCGGTATTTATTTTTATAAGATCTCTGCAGGAGGATTTGAAGAGACAAGAAGAATGACTCTGCTTAAATAGTTTCTTAAGCGTTAACAGCTTTCAGGGAAAATATGAGGGGAATTTCATTTGGCATGCGGAACAAGCCGTCTTCACCTTTTTTCATCCATGAAAATTGCTGCCAGACTGTGAAATGATGTTCGTGAAAAAATTCAATCTTCAAGCCGGCATTAATAATTGACATGAATATGTCGGAAAGACTGTGCACCCATTCATAAGTAATGTTGTTTTTTGTTTCAACAGTTTTGTCCGCGTAAGTTCCCGGCTCATTAAATAAAAGCGGAGCAGACTGACTAAAATAAGGATACAGTACCTTTAAATCGTTTTCATTATTTGAATAATCAAAAAGCATCGACGTCGGATGAACTTCCGCGATGTAAAAAAATCCGTCGTCCTTCATGAAATTTTTAACAACTCCCGCCCATTTGTCAAGATCCGGAAGCCACAACAAAACTCCATAAGAAGTATAAACTATATCAAATTTTTTATTTAATAATTCCGGCAGTGAATAAACATCAGATAAAATAAAATCTGCATTCATCCCCAGCTCATCACGCAGCTCCATTGCGGCTTTGATCGCCTCCTCCGAAAAATCAACACCGGTAACTTTCGCTCCAAGCATCTCAAGCGACAAAGTATCCATTCCGAAATGGCACTGAAGATGAAGTATGGATTTTCCTTTTATATCACCAAGCTCGGAGATCTCAAGAGGGTGAAGCTTGTTTTTTCCTTTCTTAAAATCTTCCAGTGCATAGAGGTCAGTAGTTTTATGAATTGAAACACGCTCGTTCCAGTGAGCTTTATTTGTTTCGAAGAATTTATCGTATTCAATTTTTATAAAGGATTAGTAAGAAAATTAAACAATGGATTTTTTGCTATAAGTTAATGATTCTGATTACGGCTAAACTTCAATTCCAAGTATCGCGTCTTTATATCTTCCTTCAGCTAATTTATAAAAAGGTATGCCCAGCACTTCCATTGTTTCAAAATCAATTTTGTAATTGAAATTCTTCATTGTGTCGGATTTTTCTGCTTCGAGAGAGATCAGTAGAAACTCCGAAAGCTTCTTCGCATCTTCCTTCCCATAAACAAATCCGGTAAGTTTGGTATTATATTTTTGCGGTGAAGCGACAGGGTTTCTTGAAGTGAATTGTGTCGAAAGATTTTTCATGCTTTCCAGTGAGCAGTAAAAAGCCGGTATATAAAAGTTTATATTCCCTGAAGTCTGTTCGCCAGATCCGCCGAATAAATTCTTCAAAAAATTACCGCCTGCTTTCCTATCCAGAATTTCCACTTTGGTCTTTACGAGCCAGAATGGCTTGTAGATCAACTCGCCGTCGCCCCGTAATGCGGCTGCAGCAAAATTAATTTCAATCGGTAAAAATTCACCGTTAATAATTTCATACCCGCTTCCGCAGCTTGAACAGTAAACGATGTTGTCATTCATTTCGACAACAAGTCCGCTGTCACATTTTTTGCATTTAACGGCTTCGAGAATAAAGTCAGACAATTTAGTTGAAAGTTAAAAGTTGAAAGTTAAAAATTACTCATTATTCATTGAAAATTGATAATTGAAAATTGACCCGCTATCTTCTTGAATTCAAAAGTGCACTCAATACACTACCGATAACAACTGAAGCTGCTACATCCTTGGCAATGTTCAGTCCGGGGTTTTGTGTCAAAGTGCTTTTTATTGAAGTTGATCTATTCTTATTGCCATCATCAACAATTCCTGTTCCTTCCTCAAGTTCTCCACCGTAACGGAATTTTTTCCATCCCCAGCGTATAGCAATGATGCCGATAACGATCGCAAAGAAATATGCGAAGAAGGGAAAGTTTTCAGAGATGCCGAATAAGGCGAATACACCGATCATAGTCATGAGGAACATTCCGACGCCGGTTCCGAGTATGCCCATTATAGCTCTATATAGATTGTTACCCGGTGCCTTACCGTAGCAAATGCTTCCGTCTTCTCCATCGACAACGACCTGGTAGGTCCTGTTCTCAAATGAATACCGGATCACCCATAGCGGATAATAAATTATGCCGATATTTTCACGCACAAGATCGTAATGTTCGAAGGTTACATTATAAAGGTTAACGGAAGTCCGTGCTTCCGCGGCGAAAGCATCTTTTGCAAAATCAAAAGCTTCCTTTTCCGAAGCAATAATATTGAACATCATTCCGTCCCTCTGTAGAGTTTCAAAATCAACGGGAATAATTGTATCGCCGGTAAGATTGATCTTCTTCACACCAAGCTCGGCGACATCACATGCGGAATAAGTCCTGTCATACATGTTCTGAATTTTTTTCTCCACATCAACATAATAGGTCGTGGTTTTTCCGTTTGATGTGCTTGTTCTCTTTTCCTGTCCGAATACCCAGCCCACTACATCAGCCCTTACTCTCCAGTAAGGAATGTAAGCAAGGAACGCGTCGGCGACTTTGGAATTTGTCTTCAGTCCTTTTGCTTTCGCCATCCCGCTATCGAGCCAGTTGAAAGCCTTTGCAATGGCATCCTCACGTTTCATCTTCCGGGGAACATAATATTTTCTTGTTCCACTTTCACCTTTGGTAACAAGGAGCGTCCCGCAATATTTACAGTTGAACGAACTTACACCTTCTTTAAGATCAAGTTCACCATTACAAGCAGGACAGGTGATCCCTTTGATGACCTTTTCTTTTTTAAACTTTATCGCCTGATCGGCAACTTTCTGCTGCTCTTCTGCTTCGGACATTATTTAAAATTAATTGATACGGTTAATGATACTTATATTTTTTTCATACAGACTATAAATCTTACGAATCTTATTTAAACTTTCTTTGCAATGTAGTAACCTGCTGCGATCAGGGGGATGGCAGTCAGACCGTAGGCTGCTATTTTAATACCTTCTCCAAGTAACAGGCTTTCCTCCATATCTCCGTAAATTACAAATGCGAGAACAAAAGATATGACGCTTGCCAGGAAAAAGAGAAGGATTGCCGCGCCGAATAATACTTTAAACGGCATCTCGCTTTTTGCAGGCCAAATATTTGCGTAAACTTTTCCGGACGACGCTTCGATCAAAGCTGAATACTGCTGACCCTTGTAAGAATAATAAAAATGATAAAAAGGTACGTGAACAAGAAAGGATTCTGAAATTGAATCTCCATTTACACCCGAACTTGTAAGCCAGCTCTTCGCTGATTCATATAAGACATCCGTGGCTACAAATTCCTTCTCAGCAAATTCACTTTTGTGATAAGATTTAAGATTTCCCGCAGGTATCTGGATGTTTTTTATTTCTGAAATGGCTGTAGAGTGCGCGGGCTGCAAATAAATTTTATCTCCCGAACTGTCCTTCGTTTTAAAATACCAAAGGGGGAAATAATAAAAATTAGATTGAGTTTGCTGCGCGAGCTTATCAAGATCCTTCACATGAAAATTGCTAGCCATCCATCTGCGCAGATTTCCTTCGGCTTGCTCTTTTGTAAAATTGGAAGTGACAACGAAATGATTTACTACTTTTCTTTTGTCAATATAAATGGCAGATCCGCAAAATTCGCATTCAAGAAATTTTTCATCGGTAGGAATTTTATTTTCACCCCCGCACTGCGGACAAATTATTGTCGAAGATATTATTGTTTCCAAATAGTAGAAGTAAAATTAATTGTGTGATATTTTTAAACCAACTACACCGCCGATGATAAGCATTGCTGAAAACATTCTCCAGAAAGTAACCGGTTCATCGAATTTTATTACTCCTAGTGTCAGAGCGCCTATGGCACCTATCCCTGTCCAGATCACATAAGCCGTACCCATTGGAATTTCCTTTTGCGAAAGCCAGAGAAAAAATCCGCTGGCGATCATCGTCACCGCTGCAAAAATTATCCAGAAGACCTTTTTCTCTGTTGTCTGCGAAAGCTTAATACCCAGCGGCCATCCGATCTCGAAAATTCCGGCTATCAATAAATAAATCCAGGCCATATTCCTTTATAGTTTTGCTAAGAGATCTTTTTTCTTTGCGTCGAATTCTTCCTGTGTAAGAATACCTGTCTCTTTCATTTTACCAAGCTTTTCGATCGCGCTCATTATCTCATCTGCTGTCATCTTCGGAGCCTGCTCCTGTCCGCCGCCCTGCTGCTGATTCTGATTCATGTTCTGAAATTGTTGCCCCATCATGTTAGCCATGGTCATACCTGCACCAAGACCTGCACCAATGCTTGCCGCGCCGCCACCTTCATTCTCAGCAGCTTTTTCCATAGCACCCGCTGTTTTGAATTTAAGGTAAGCATCGAGATTTCCGATTGCACCCATCGAACTTCTTTCGTTGATCTTTTCCTGAACTTCTTCAGGAGGAACAATACCAACTATGATAAGATCAGTAAGTTCAATTCCCATTGCATTAAAAAAGTCACTGACCTCAGCTTTTACTCCTGTTTCGATCTGTTGATAAAACTGTCCGAGCTCAAAAACTGTTTTTAGATTTTTGCCAAGCACAGAGTTCAGTCTTGATACAATTGCGTCACGAAGATAGTCTTCGATCTCATTTGTTGTAAATAATCCCTGAGTAGAAACGATCTCCATCATAAACTGTCTCGGATCTTTTACTCTGATGGAAAATTTTCCTGACGCTCTGAGCTGAACATAAGTAAGCTCAGAATCTTTGAAATTGATCGGCGACTTTGTTCCCCATTTCAGATCGATAAATTTTTTGAGAGATATAAAATAAACCTGCGCCTGAAAAGGTGATGTTCCTCCGAAGGGAAGACTGATAAGCTTTGTAAGGAAAGGAATGTTCTCTGTAGTAAGAGTATGTCTTCCGGCATTGAACACATCGAGAGCTTTACCGTCACGGTAAAAAACCGCTGCCTGTGAATCCTGCACTATCAGTTGGGTACCGAGCCTGTATGAAGCGGAACCATCCTGCGGCTCGCGATGAACCATTGTTTTCCCGGTTTCATCAAAGAATTGAATTACATCTATAAATGCCATTTTTATTTTGTTAAAAAGTTAAAGTTTAAAAGTTTAAAAGTGGAGACTTAAAAGTTAATTCTTATTACAATTGTCTGAGAAGATTTTCTCTTTCATCAAATTTTTTCAGGAGCTCATCAAGAGAATCCGAAACTTCTCCCACATTATTTTTAAGATCTTCCTTTGCCTTTGCTTTGGCTTCGAGGTCAGAAAAACCTTTGTTCAAATTCTCAACGTATATGAGAAGATTAAAATCAAATTCATAGATCATGTTAAGTTTATCTTCCTTTATTTTTGAAACGTCAAACGCGCCGCTGTAGCCTCTTGCCGCGGACTTAAATTTTGCAATGGCGTTTTCATTTTTCTTGTCAAGCTTTTCAAAGTTAGCAGTTTCAAAGAGCTTACCATCATTAGTGAGTTGAAGAGTGATGTTCTTTAATTTTGTTTTATTCTCCTCAAGCTTGTTCGCAAGCTGATTCCTTAATATGGTATCCAGTTCGCGTGAATTATCACGATTGACATATCCGTCATATCCCGGAATATAACGCTTTATTTTTTCGAGCCAGGATTCATTTGATTTGACCTGCTCTAATTTTGATTGAAGATCGCTCATAAATTTAGGTATTTTATTTTTAATTCAAATTTTTTTTATTGCCACTGCTAATTAATATAAAGGAGATGATAACGATGACAATGATGACAAGTACTAAACAATTCCTTTCGGTAATACTATTCTTAATCTATATTTTATCTTCTGAAGGAAGAACAGAACAAATCAAATATAATCAAACATCAAATAATTTTCTTGATACAAATACTGTTGAGCTTGTAAAAATTTCAGCCGCTCTTGAATTTGTTTATTCCATTTTCGAAGGCGAAATTCTTAAAGCTGAAAGAAAATTTAAAAAGGATATTCCTGTCTGGAACATTGACATGGTTACCACGGATAAGGGTATCATAGAGATCGAGATCTCTGCAATTGACAGGTCGCTACAGAGAATAGATGCTGATGAAGGTCCGTTTGAATATGAGATTGATCCGGGTGAAAGTTCAATTAAATATAAAACTGCCAGGAAAATTGCAGAAGAATTCACGGGGCAAAAAACTTTAAAGTGGAATTACTTCAGGACACGGAACGGCTATGAGTATAATTTCTGGCTGTTCACCAAATCAGGTAAAGCACAGGTCAGGGTGAACGCTGAGACCGGTGAAATTTTAACCAAAACAAAAAAAATTAAAAAATGACTATGCGAAGGATTTGTTTATTCAAGAAAAGGTCTTCTTCAACATTTCTATTCACTGATTGCCAAGGCAGATATATACTGGCAATATAATGTGAAATAGTTTATTCAGCTTTCAACTTATATTGAAAGACTTTACTTTCTTCACCCGACTTTACAAGATACTTAACTTCTATTGTATGTTCGCCTTTGGAAAGTTTCATCTGAAAGTCAGTTTTAGGTTGACGCTGTGAAGTCTGCATTCCGAAATTCTTATTCCCTCCGGTGTCTGATCGCATCTTCATTCATTCCTTTTAATTTGTAAAGCACGGCATTGCTGTACCAGTCATGCGGAGTCCTAAGATCACTTATGATTACGCCGTTAAGATCAACCTGTGTGATCTTCGCAGTAATGTTATCAAGCTTTGAATCAATTTTCTTAACATCTCCTTTTATTTCGGTGACGTCATCTCCGATTTTCAATACGTCTCTTTGTAATCTTGAAATTGCATCTACGTTATCCGCAAGATAGCCCTGAGCAGGTCCTGCTTTGGATATTGGAATGTAAACTCCCCACATTACGGCAAAGATGAGGAAGAAGATAAAACCTGCAACCCATTTTTCCTTGTGAATAATCTTACCTTCTTTCTTTTTAAAATAAAATAAGATGATGCCCAAAATTATGGCGCCGGCAAGTGAGACAAGTAAAAAAATAAGCCCAAAGTCTGCGAAGGGTTTTAAAACATCTCCGATAAAGGCTCCGGCAGAGCCGATAAGGCTCATTGGGACCAGAGATTTTTTCAGGAATGCAAGTATCATAAGAAATTTTTTTTAAAAATAGAATTTATGGGGAAATATTAAAATGCTTTTTTGAGACTATGTGAACTATGGTTCTATGTGGTGGAATAATTTTATTCGTTAGGTAAATTACGGAAAATTTCATTCACGTAAGTTTTTTGTCCGTTCTTGAAAATGTTTACACAGTTGAAGTTGATTAAGATCCCCTTTGGAAATTTCAATAGTTTCATAAATGTAAATAATTTTGCCTGATGAACCGGCAATAGGGAATCTACAGATCTTACCTCAAGCACTATGCAATTCTCGATTAAAAAATCACAGCTGAGATTTACATTAAAAGTTTTTTCTTTGAAAATAACCGGAATGTTTACTTTGCTGACGAAATTTATTTTCCTCAATGTTAATTCGTAATGAAGGCAGTCATTATAAATGCCTTTTAATAATCCCGGTCCGAGCGACTTGTGAACTTCGATAGCGCCGCCAACTACTTCGTATGTTAATTCATCCAGATATTTCTTTGTCATCATTATCCTCCTTCATGTTTACACCACATAGAAACATAGTTCACATAGTTACAAACCACTACTTCAGTTCATCCTTCACCTTCTTCAGTATATTGATCGCCTCAAGAGGCGTAATATTATCTATATCCACCTCCTGCATCATCTTCCTCAGCGTCTCATCCCGGAACTCCGTCACCGTCGACTCAAACATGCTTATCTGAAATTCATCCTTATGTTTCCTCTTATACTCCTTATCTTCAAGTGAATGAAGAATCTCCTTCGCACGCTTTGTCACCGAATCCGGAAGTCCCGCCATCTGCGCTACCTGTATTCCGTAACTGTGATCTGCCGTTCCTTCGGTGATCTTTCTCAAAAATATAACCTTATCATTGAACTCTCTCACTTCCACCCGGTAATTTTTTATCCTCGCATACAGATCAGCAAGCGAATTTAACTCATGATAATGTGTCGCGAACAATGTCTTTGCTCTCACATTCGGGTTTTCATGCAGATATTCGGTCATTGCCCATGCAATGGAAATACCGTCATAAGTGCTGGTACCTCTTCCTATCTCATCGAGCAGTATCAGACTTTTAGCAGTAGCATTATTCAGAATGTTCGCCGCCTCATGCATCTCCACCAAAAAAGTACTTTCACCTTTGGCGATATTATCTGAAGCTCCGACTCTTGTAAAAATTTTATCCACGATCCCGATCCTTGCGCTCCTTGCCGGCACGAAGCATCCTATCTGCGCAAGAAGAACGATCAGCCCTGTCTGCCGGAGATAGCTTGATTTACCGCTCATATTAGGGCCTGTTATAATGAGGATCTGATTTTCTGTAGTATCAATATGAGTATCATTGGAAATATATTTTTCCCCGGCAGCAAGCAGTCTTTCAATTACGGGATGCCTGCCGTCGGTGATCTCAAGCTTATCTGTTTCGTTAATTTCAGGCAAAGAATATTTGTAAACTTCGGAAACTTCCGCGAAGCTAACCAGTGCGTCGAGAGTTGCAATCAATGATGCATTCTTTTGCACATCATCAGTAAAATTCAGGATGAACATTCTCAGCTCATTGAAAATATTTCTTTCAATGTCGTTGATCTTTTCTTCAGCATTCAGAATTTTTTCTTCGTAAACTTTCAGTTCATCTGTAATGAATCTTTCTGCATTAACAAGAGTCTGCTTGCGGACATAATCCGGTGGTGTTTTATCAAGATTGGATCGTGTGATAATGATGTAGTAGCCGAAGACTTTATTGAAATCAACTTTAAGGGAGTTTATACCTGTTCTTGCTCTTTCCTTACTTTGAAAATTTTCTATCCAGGTTTTTCCATTAATGAGAATATCCTTGATCTCATCGAGCTCATCGCTGTATCCTTTATTGATCACGCCATAAGGATCGATGCCGCTGATGAAATTTTCATTCACACACTTTTCTATTTTTAAAATTAATTCATTCTGCTCGATGAGATTGTCTCCGATGGTCTTGACAGCTGGAGATGGAAATTTAACGAGCTTATTTTTTATGTCAATTATTTTTTTCAGTGAAATTTTCAATTGAACAAGATCTCTCGCAACCGAGCGCCCCGTTGATATTTTTGAAATGAGACGTTCGAGATCAGCAATTGACTTCAGATCATCGGAGATTTTCTTGCGTTCATTTTTATTATCAAAAAAATCCTTTACAGCATTAAGCCGCCTGTCAATCATTTCTTTTTTCTTAAGCGGACGTGATACCCATCTCTTCAGCAAACGTCCGCCCATCGCAGTTTCGGTGCGGTCAAGAATAGATATAAGCGTTCCTTCCCTTCCGCCTTCTGATATTGAAGAAGTGATCTCCAGATTTCTCTTTGTTGAAGGATCAAGAATTATGTAATCAGTATAATCATAATTGTAGATTTTTTTTATATGCGGAAGATTATTCTTTTGAGTCTCGTTGAGATAATTCATGATACAGCCGGCGGCTATTATACCTTCGCTTAATCCCTCAATACCAAAACCTTTCAGCGAATGTGTACCGAAATGATTTGTCAGAACTTCCTTCGCGTAATCAATATTAAAAACCCAGTCATCTACTTTTGTAAATACAAATTTATTTCTCTGTTCGGAAAAGGTAGCATCCGGATCATAGCTTAATGCTTTGAATACTTTTTCTTTTTCTCTTTTTGAAATTAATATTTCAGATGGATTTATAATGTCAATTTGGCTGGCGAGACTATTGATATGAAGTTCGGAAGTTGCATACTCCCCTGTTGAAACATCACAAAAGGAAAAACCGCATACATTATCCTTTATGTATATGGCGGCAAGAAAGTTATTTGATTTATGATCAAGAAGCTTTTCTGAAAAGGTTGCTCCGGGAGTGACAACTTCCACAACGTCACGTTTTACAATTCCTTTCGAAAATTTAGGGTCTTCCATCTGCTCGCATACTGCAACCCTGTGTCCGGCTTTTACTAATTTCGGGAGATAATTATCAAGTGCATGGTGGGGAAAACCGGCAAGAGGAACATCTGAAGCGGCTCCGTTAGAGCGTTTGGTTAGTGTTATGCCCAATACTTTTGAAGCTGTAACAGCATCATCTTCAAACGTTTCAAAAAAATCTCCCATTCTGAACAGTAAAATGGTATCCGGATACTTGTCTTTTATCTTCCGGTATTGCATCATCAATGGCGTCTCTTCTCTCATCTGTACTATGGTTAATGTTTAATGTATAAATATATTACCAAAGAAATCATAAATGTCATATCCTGAAAATTTTCTAAGATTCTAAAATCAGATCTAAAACCTAAAATCATCTGATTCCAGATCAATAATGTTTTATCTTATCTTTCAGAAACTTATTCAAAAGCTCTCTGCCTCTGAAGATATGTGCCTTCACTGTCCCAAGAGGAAGTGAAAGCTTTTTTGCAATTTCTTCATACTCCATTTCCTGTTTATGCCGAAGCTCGATTACTTCCCTGTACTTTTGAGGCAGGGATTCAATTGCTTCATCAAGGATCTTTTTCATCTGTGAATCAATGATGTGACGGTCAGGCTTGTTTTCGCTGTCCGGAATTTCAAATTTATAATCGCTGTCATCGGTCTCGATATCTTTATCAATTGAAAATGTTAACAGTTTCTTTTTTCGCAGATAATCGATCGCGTTATTGGTCGCGATTTTAAAAAGCCAGGTTGAGAAAGCGAACTGTTTGTCAAAGTTATGGAGAGAATTAAAAGCTTTTATGAATGCTTCCTGCGTAAGGTCTTCAACATCCTCTTTCTTTGAGATCATCCTGTAAATGAGATTGTAGATGAGCTGATAGTATTTTTTCATCAGCTTTTCATAAGACGGCTGTCCGCCTGCAAGTGCATCTTCAATCAAAGCTATATCTTCGGTCTTGGTTTTATTATAAATATTAACAGGATTCATTAACGAGCGAGAGGGTTAGAGAGGAAATATGTAATTTTCATCGTGCAAAAATTACATCTATTTGAGTTCAATATCAATAAACAAAAACGCTTTGAATCTTTATCATTATTTCTCTAAGTTGTTACATCAAATCCGATTTTCAAACATTAACCGGCTTTTAAAAAAATTTTGTGAAAGTTAGAATCTATAAGAATGTATTTTTGAATTATAATGAGTAAGAAAAATTTATTAAGTATTACGTTCAATGAATTAGAAAAGCAGATAGGACTTCTTGACGAAAAGCGTTACAGAGCCGAGCAGATCTTTTCATCCATTCATAAATACAATGTTTCTTCAATAAATAATATCAGAGGGATACCTGCAGAATTGAAACGGAAAATCTCCGAATTTTTTTTTATTCCCGCATTGAAGACTATCCTTGTAACCAATTCCAAAAGTTTTAATACGAAGAAATTTCTTTTCAGCATCAGCGATTCATCTGAAAATTATCTCATTGAGTCGGTCTTAATTTCTGAAAATGAAAGAAATACCATTTGTGTTTCGACTCAGGTCGGATGCAATGTCGGATGTGAATTTTGCGCTACCGGCAAAATGGGTTTCAGAAAAAATCTTGATGTCAGCCAGATCATTTTACAGGTTTATGAGGTCATAAAGCAAACGGGCATAGCGCCTACGAATATTGTTTTCATGGGAATGGGTGAGCCGTTTTTGAATTATGACAACATGCTCGCGTCACTGAAGATCCTTACACACAGCAAAGGTCTGGGACTTTCTTCAAGAAGAATTACCGTGTCGACAGTTGGCTTCATAGGTAAAATTAAAAAGTTCGCTGACGATATTTCACTTCCGGAAAATAATTCAATACGCAATGTCAAGCTTGCACTATCGTTGCATTCCACAGACAATGGAATTCGCGAAGCTATCATCCCTACATCCGTAAAAAATAAATTGTCCGGACTGTATGAAGAGATAAGCTACTTCTATCAGAAAACACGAAACAAAATTACTTACGAATACATTTTTTTTGAAGGTTTGAATGATACTGATAGTGATGTAAAACGCTTAGGAAAAATTACAAAGATGGTTCCGTCTAATCTCAACATTATTCCCTTTCATCCGATCGGATTTGAGTTAAAAAAACCTCTTGATATATTTAATGATAAAAAAGATATTAAAAATTTACTTTCAAATGAAAAATTAAATGATTTTATTGCCAGACTTAAAACAGAAAAAGTTGTTGTAAACGTACGTTCAAGCAGTGGTGTCGATATAAATGCCGCATGCGGACAGTTGGCAGTTAATAATAAGTAGAAGGTGTTCCGGTCAAAATTTAAATTAAAAATCTAAAACCACTTAATGCATCAGCTTATAATTTTCGGACCGCCGGGCGTAGGTAAAGGAACACAGGCAGAATTAATTGCAAAGAAGCTAAATCTTGAACACATCTCTACGGGTGAAATTTTAAGAAAGGCTGCCAATGACGGCACAGATCTCGGAAAGAAAGCGAAGGAGATAATGGACAAGGGTAATCTTGTGCCGGATGAAATTATGAATGGTATAGTAAAGGATACTTTGAAAAATATAAAAAAGGATGGATTCATTCTTGACGGTTTTCCGAGAACATTAGAGCAGGCGAAAGCATTGACTCAGATTTTTAAAGAACTTAACTTGACTAACATCAGAGTGATCAACCTTAAAGCTGATGAGAATGAAATTGTGAACCGTCTTTTAAAAAGAGGAAGAAGCGATGATACTAAAGAAACCATTGTAAACAGACTGAAGGTATACTATGACTCGACCGAACCGGTAAAGAATTACTACAAAGATTCAGCTACTGTAATTGATATAATGGGAATGGGTGAGATCGAAGAGATCAACAAAGGTATACTTGAAGCATTGAAATAAAATTTTAAATCAGCACGGCAAGATGAAATACATTTTTATATAGTTGCAATTTTAAATTTAAACGCATATTTTGTTAATCAAAATTTCAAAACATGGCATCAATAAAAGTTAACGAATTATCAGACAAAGGCATTGTTATTCTTGCGCCGAAAGGAAATTTTGTAGGAGGAGATGAGACAGACGAATTAAGGGATACCATAAAAAAATATTCGGACCTCGAGAATAAGAAACTTATAGTAGATCTAGGTGATGTTCTTTATCTCAACAGCACAGCCCTCGGAGTTCTAATAGCTGCACACGCAAATTATTCAAAGCGCGAAGGTAAAATTAAACTTTGCCAGTTGAATAAAAATCTCGAAAATTTATTTGTAATTACGAAATTAGCTTTAATATTTGATTCCTATCCTACACAGGAAGAAGCAATCAAGAGCTTTGACTGAATTATTAAAAAACATTTATCATAAAATTAAAAATATAACTCTATCAGGGTTAATGGAGGTTAAAAATTAATGAAACAATCTGTCTTTATGACTGTAGTCATCGTAATAGCATTGGTAGTATCTGCGGTCATTTTCTACGGAGTGTTCGGAAATCCGGGTAATTTCAAAACACCGGAAAAGAATACACCGGCAAATATTCTGGGAGCTATCTATTTGGGCGGTCCGGTCGTTGTAATACTTATGACACTAAGTATTATGGTAATAACATTTACAATCGAAAGACAACTTTCGCTCTCAAAAGCAAAAGGAAGAGGTCCTATCGAGCCGTTTCTTAAAAAAGTTCAGACTTCGCTTCTGGATGGAAATATCGACGAAGCGATCGCAGAGTGCGATAAGCAGCGGGGCTCAATTGCCAATATAATCCGGCAGGGACTCGAACGCTACCAGATGCTTTCAGGCGATAGTAAGCTTGAGAAAGAGCAGAAGCTGCAGGAAGTTCAGTCAGCAATAGAAGAAGCAATGATGCTTGAAGTTCCACTTCTTGAAAGGAATCTTGTTGTTATTTCTACCATCGCATCGGTTTCAGTACTTATAGGACTTTTCGGAACGGTAATCGGTATGATCCGCGCATTCCAGGCATTGGCAACAGCCGGAACACCTAATGCGGCAGAGCTTTCAGCCGGTATTTCCGAGGCACTTATAAATACGGCAGGCGGTCTTTTCGGAGCTATTGTAGGAACGATTTCTTATAACTACTTCGTTACAAAAGTTGGTAACATCACTTACATGATCGATGAAGCAACCTACAACATGCTTCAGATACTTTCAATCAAAGGATCAAAAAAGACAGCTTAGTAAAAACGATTTTTAAATTTCGATATTAATAACATGAAAAAAGCTAGATCAATAAAGAAGCCCGGTGTGAATATTGACATGACTCCTCTTGTAGACGTGATTATGTTGTTGCTGACATTTTTCATGCTCGTTGCAACCTTCAAAGCGGAATCCACCGAAGCCATTGAAATCAAGCTTCCCGAATCAGTTGTAACCGACACAACCAAATTACCCGAAAAAGATATAATGACATTAACCCTGACAAAAGCGGGAGATGTTTTCCTTGATGTTGATAATTATAATGTCAGGGAAACTGTATTTGGAGATCAATTTGCTGTTGGTTTATTTCACCCTGATAGTACTTCCAAAAGCGAATACGAAACAACAGGCGGCAAAGTGAATGGCAAAGAGTTTAAACGAAAAGTTATTCCGATGAATAGGGCGCAGTTTGAAAAAGCATTGACGGATCTCCGGTTAGCTCTGAAGAATTCGACCGGAGGGAAATCAGATTTCAGGATAGTTCTAAAAGGTGATACGCAAACTGACTATGGTGTAGTTGAAGACCTTATGGATATTTTCAAATCATCCAAAAATACCAGGTTTGCGCTTGTGACTGACGTTAAGTCGGACACGCCCGATTAACAAATTTATAATTTTAATCTAAAAGGAATTTTATTATGGCTGGTGGCGGATTTGATGCCCCGGAAAGCGGCTCGGGACTTCGTAAGCAGAAAAAATATAAAAAAGGAAAAAAGATCGGCGTAAGAATTGACATGACACCGATGGTGGATGTCATTATGCTTCTTCTTACATTCTTTATTCTTACAACAACTTTAAATACTCCGCAAATAATGCAGATCAATCTTCCAAAGGGAGATGAGACTGATAAAGTAAAGGTCGATATGGGTGATGTTGTTTATGTCAGAGTTTCAGAAGCGGCGAATGTTTACTTTTCCAAAGGTCTTTCGGATGGTACTGAGGCACCTCCCGAAAAAGTAACTTTCGATGGCATGAAAGACAAAATTGAAGATCTGTATAGAGCAAATCCTAAACTGATCATTCTTCTTAAGTTTGACAGGAAGATGAAATATAATACAATGGTCGATATGCTGGACGAAATCAACAAGGCTGCAATTGAAAAAAGATACAGCTTTCTGAAAATGGAAGATCCGGATAAGGAAATTGTAAAAAATGCAGGCGGATAAAATATAGTTTCTATTTTAAGTAAAGCGGTCTGAATTTTTTCTGATCGCTTTTTTTATTTTATAATAAATGATGACCGGCAACCGTTTCAAAATAAATTTTATATTTGTAATTTTAATATCGTTATTCTTTTCCCTTCCCTTTTTATATTCTCAATCCGGAAGCAAGAAACCTCTTTCCGAAAGTCCGACCCAAATAAAACAATATGTCTTTGATGAAACAGGCACACTCACTCCTCCGCAAGTAGTAAATCTCATTAATAAGCTTCAGGCAGAAGACAAAGCCACCACTAACCAGATAATAGTTTATATGATATCAAGTCTTGATGGTGAGTCACTGGAAGATCTTTCTATCGAATTGGCGGAAAAAAATAAGATCGGTAAGAAGGATAGGAACAATGGAGTTCTCCTGCTTATAGTTAAGGATGATCGTAAGATCAGGCTTGAAGTAGGATATGGTCTTGAAGGAGTTTTGACCGATGCAACCAGCTCCAGCATTATCAGGAATATCATTACTCCCGAATTTAAGAAGAATAATTATTATGAAGGAATTGATAAGGGTGTAGATGCAATTATTTCAGCGATCAAAGGTGAATATGCTGCTGACAAAAATTCAGTTGACAAAGATGGAGGACTTTGCCTTGGGATCCCTGTCTTCATAATCGTTATATTCGGTTTCATTTTTGTTTTTATATTCACTTCTTTTGTAAAGAGTATTTTCGGAGCGGGACGGTCAATTTATTCCGGCAAGAAAGGATGGGATAACAG
>Ga0163153_10004601_pt1 | contig 17124 bp, 16 predicted proteins | sample OliLakLV19MP6IB1_FD_148629 | JGI IMG/M metagenome (GOLD analysis project Ga0163153, IMG submission 148629) | Freshwater microbial mat bacterial communities from Lake Vanda, McMurdo Dry Valleys, Antarctica - Oligotrophic Lake LV.19.MP6.IB-1 | ecosystem: Environmental > Aquatic > Freshwater >... | reverse complement strand
CTTAAGCGCGGTCTGCCGCTCATGGTCGTAGGCGGTCAGCACGCGCAGCGTGGCGAGTGATGCATCGGCGTCGAGCCGACGGCCACGGCGGCGCGCGCCGCGCAGCCGGCGATCGAACATGTCGATCAGTGTCTTGTCGAGTTGCTCGAGCCAGGCGCCGCGCTTGGTGCGGAAGATCTCGACGTCACCATTCGGGATGTGGCTGTTGCTTTCGAAGAGGTCGTCGGTTTCCGCCAGCGAAGCACGAATCATGTCGAGGAGCTTCAGCCGGTATTGCGCGAACGAGGCGCGCAGCATGGCCTGCGCTTCGGCGGCCGGAATGCGCGATACGGCGTCGGGGGCCGTGCCGAGTGGAGGCCGGGCGGTGGGAAAAAGGGAAGCCATCCCCTGATTCTACTGCCGCGCCGAAATGAGGCGACCGCGATGATCGGCTCGTTGGTACATTCCATCGGAACCTGAATCACGGTTGCTTCCCTACCGGCACGGGGTGGACCGGCCATGCCGATGTTGGTGGTCTACAAGGCGCGCTGGCGCACACCGTACAATGCGCGCCTCGCTGCATTTCTTTTTCCAACCTGCCGGGACGTCCATGGATGTTGCGCTGTATACGCTGATTGCCACTGTTTCGGCCTACTGGCTGGGCGTGGGCGTCATGATCGTCCGGGTGCGGCGACATGCGCGCCGGGTGGTCGGCGTGGTGCCCGAGCAACCGCTGGAGCGCCTGATGGGGCTGGCCTGGATCCCCATCGTGGCGGCGTGGATCGCACTGCCCTGGCTTGCTGCATGGCGCCCGCAGTCGGGGTTCGCGGTGCCGGAGTGGGCGCGCGCGACCGAATGGTATGCGGTCTTCCGCGCCGTGGCCGCGGTCGTGGCGGTCCTGTGCCTGGCCGCAACCATCAAGTGCTGGGCCCGCATGGGCAAGGACTGGCGGATGGCCGTGACGGGCGAGCCATCGCAGCCGCTCATCACCGATGGTCTCTTTGCGCGCATCCGGCACCCCATTTACGCGTTTTCCGTCCTGCTGATGTTGTGCACGATGGTAATCCTGCCCTCGCTGCCCATGCTGGTCGCCGGAGTCACGCACATCGCCTTGATGGTGTTGAAGGCCCGCAACGAGGAACGCCACCTGCTGGCCCACCACGGCGAGGCCTATGCGCGCTACCTGGCGCGGACAGGGCGCTTCGTGCCGCGCCGCCAGTAGCCTCGACCCGACTGTCGATGCTGCGATAATGCGCGGCGTTGACCGATCCCAAGTGTCCTCACTCCAAGGTTTCGCACTGCATGTTTCCCGGTCTTCCCGGCGCCGGCCGGCGCCTGCTCGCAGCTCTTATCGTGGCCGTTGGCACGGTCTCGTTGATCTCGGTCGCGTCCGCTGCTGTGCCGGCGGCAGCGCTCGACTGCGGGCAACTGGCGAGCCCGGGCGCCATGCAAGTCCTGGCCACCATGCCGGCGCCACGCGTGATTGGTCTCAACGGCAGCGTGCCCATCGTGACGATGGAGTCCTTCGCGCGCTTCCTGCAGGCGATGGGCTATCCCGAGGCGTCGCTGCGCGGTCCGCGCGACGGGGCGCTGTCGATGAGCGGCTACACATCAAGCACGACGCTGGCGGGCATTGTGGCCTGGCACTACGAGCAGTCGGGGTTGCGGCCGATGCTGGTGGGCCACAGCCGCGGTGGCATGCTGGTCGTGCGCACGCTGCACGAACTCGACGGCGCCTTCGCGGAATCGATTCCGGTCTACGACCCGGTAGCGGACGTCGAATTGCCGCGCACCACGATCATCGACCCGTACACGCACGTTGCCCGTCCGGTGGTGGGCCTGCAGGTTGCGTTCGCCGCCGCCATTGCCACCGGTACGTGGCCCCGCGTGCTGCAAGGACAGTGGTCGATGCTGTCGCGGTTGCGGCGCATCCCGGACGCCACGGAAGCATTCACCGGTTTCACGATCGCCTGGGATCCTATCGCGGGCAACGGCGGCGAGGTGGAGGTCTACGCGGCGACCGGACGCGCTGAAGTTCGCAACGTGCTGCTCCCCGCGGCCACCAGCCACATCGGCGCGCCACTGGTCGAGCAACTGGCCGCGGACCCGGTGACGCGTCAGGCGATCATCGACTGGCGTCCCGGTGACAGCACGCCGCCACTGCCGACAGGCGCAAGCGACAACCGTAACCTGCTGCAGGCGGCCGAGCTGTGGTTCTCGATCCGCAAGCACTGGTGCGTCGAGGGGCAGCGCTGGCAGCGCGTCCGGGGAACGAGCTGAGATGCTGGGACGGCTCAACCTGTTTCAGGCGGCGATGCTCCGCTGGCGCGAACTTCATCCCTACAACGCCGTGCACGTGGCCGAATTGCCACAGCCGTTCGATGCGGAGCGGCTGCGGCGTGTGATCGCCGACCATATGACGGCCTTGGGCCTGACGGGTCTCACGCTCGATGCGGCCGCGCGCCGGTTCGAATATCGCGGTGGTCCGGCGGAACCGGATTTCGCGGTGCTGGCGCCAGGGCCCGATCCCGATGCGACACTCGATGCCGAGATGGCGCGGCAACTCAACCGACCGTTTCCCGTCGACGGGGCCTTCGACCCGTTCCGATTCTTTGCGATGCCGACGGCTTCCTCGTTTCACCTCGGCATTGCCTACGACCACTTCGTGGCGGGCGGCGACTCGATGGTGGTGCTGCTGAAGGGCATCGCCGCCCGCTACGCGGGAACCGGCGAGGCGTTGCCGGCACCGGAAGTTCACCCGCGCGGCTATGCGCGACTCTTCCTGCGCAATGCGGCAGCGTTCTACCTCGGCCAGTTCTCGTTGCCCTGGATGATCCTGCGGGCGCGGCGCTCGATTCGCCCGCGCTACCCGTATGGGGACGCCGGGGAAAACGCGTACTTGTCACTGGCCGTGCCGTCGCCGGCGCACGCGGCCATTACGCGTACCGCCCGCGAATGGGGCGTCACGCAGAACGACCTGATGGTGGCGATGCTGCTGAAGGCCGTGGCGCCCGAGATCGAGGGGCGTGACCTGAACCAGCGGCGGCACGAGATCGCGATCGCCTCCGTGTTCAATATCCGGCGCGAAGTGGCGCCCGGCCCCGAACGCGCCTTTGGCCAGTTCCTGAGTTCATTCCTCGTCTCGCATCCGGTGCCGCCGGGCGGGTCGCTGCGCGACGTGGCCATCGACATCCAGGCGCAGACCCGGCGGATCAAGCGCGGCAAGCTGTACCTGCAGACGCTCTATGCGATTGCCTTCGGCGGCTTGGCATGGCGCTACATGCAGCCCCACCAGCGCAAGCACATGTACGCCAAGAACTACCCCGTCTGGGCAGGCATGACCATGCTGAATGTCGACGCCCTGTGGCGCGATGCGCCGGGCACGGCGGCGATCACGCGGTACCGGCGCGCCGGCTCGACCGGGCCGTTCTCGCCGCTGGTGGTCACGCCCGCCGCGGTCGGCGACTGCCTGCAGCTCGGCATCAGCTATCGTACGGCGGCATTCCGCCGCGAGGATGTGACTAGAATAGGTGCAGCCTTGGTCGCCTGCGCCGCAACCCTTTAGCGTATTGCCTTTATCAACATCGTGATCGGATCGCGTTTCCGTTGGTTGTTTTTGCTGCTGCTTCCGGCACTGGTTGCCGGTGGTTGCGGCTGGGTGCCGCTGCGCGGGCCCGAAGGCGAGGTTCAATTGCCGCCGGCGCCGGTGGTGGACCGGGCGCTGTCCGCGCGCATCATGGCGCTCGACCCTGAACGCATCTCCGAAGCCGACGTGATGGACGTGCTGCGCCGCGGCCCCACGCCACGGATCATGCTGCTGCATGGCGGCATCTTTCCCGTCCACCTGTCGATGACATCCTTCGGCAACTTCCTGGTCGGCATGGGCTATCCGGAGGACAAGATCCGCGACCCGCGCTCGGGCGACTGGTCGTATAGCCCCTATGCCGATGCCGAACGCCTTGCGGGGATCATCGCGTGGTACTACGAGAAGGACGGCATGCCGCCGATGCTGATCGGCCACAGCCAGGGCGGCATGCAGGCCATCAAGGTGCTGCATGTGCTCGCCGGCGGTTACGCGCCCCAAGTCCCCGTCTGGAATCCACTGACCGATTTTCCGGAGGGCCGGACGACGATCCGCGATCCGCTGAGCGGCAAGGAACGCCCGGTGGTGGGGCTGACGGTCGATTACGCGTCGGCGGTCGCGGCGGGTGGAGCGGCGTTCCTGCTGCCCAACCAATGGACGCTGCTCGGCCGACTGCACACGATTCCCGATTCGGTCCACCACTTCACCGGCTACGTGATTGGCGTCGACCTGTGGGCGTGGACGATGCCGGGGGGCGATCCGCGCCGATTTGTCAACGCCGGGAACGCGCAGGTGCGCAACGTGAGCCTGCCGGCGGGGATCGGCCATGTACTTGTACCGGTCACCGCGGACTTTGCGACCGACGCTGCCGCCCGGGCCTGGATCAACGCCTATCACCCCGGCGTGCCGCCAGCGCCGCTGCCGCCGTCGGCCGGCGACAACCTGCTGTGGGCGGCCGACGTCTGGTGGAGTGTGAAGAAACACTGGACCGAGGAGGCCCAACGCCTGCTGCGCGCTACTGCGCCTGCGGTCCGGTCGGCGGGGGCGGGGACGGTAGAATAGCGGCTTTGCCCGACCCCGGCCGCGTTCCGCCCGGTGGTGTCCGGGCGCGAAAGCGATACGGGTCCTCGAACATGGCGGGTGTGTTGGCAGGGAAAGTGGCGCTGGTCTCGGGTGGCGCACGCGGTATCGGCCGCGCGATCGTCACCAAGCTCGCCCATGCGGGCTGCGACGTTGCGGTCAACTACTACAACAGCGCCGAAGAAGCCGAGGCCCTGTGCGCGACATTGCGCACTGGCGGTCGCAAGGCCGTGGCCATCCAGGGCAGCGTGGGCATCCCCGACAGCGTCGACGAAGTCTTCACCGAGTTCCGGAAGCACTTTGATCACCTCGACATCCTGGTATCCAACGCCGCCAGCGGCGTGTTGAAACCCACGGTCGAGATGACGCTGAAGCACTGGCGCTGGTGCATGGAGACCAACGCATTGGCGCTGAACCTGCTGACGCAACGTGCGCTGCCGCTGCTGCAGACGGGCGGCCGCGTGATCGCGCTGTCGAGCCTGGGCGCCCAGCGGGCGATGCCGGGTTACGGCTTCATCGGCGCCTCCAAGGCGGCGCTCGAGGCACTGGCGCGGGCGCTGGCGCAGGAGCTCGGGCCGCGCGGGATTCGCGTCAATGTCGTCAGCGCCGGTGTCGTCGATACGGATGCGCTGGCCTACTTTCCCAATCGCGAGGAACTGCTGGCCAACTTCGCCGCGCGCACGCCCGCCGGTCCGGTGCTCTCGACCGCCGATGTCGCCGACGCCGTCTACCTGCTGTGCCTGCCGGAGGCCGCGATGATCAACGGGCACACGCTCGTCGTCGACGGCGGCTTCTCCATTTCGGGCTGACGATGGCGGTGGCGCAACCTTCCGGGCTTTCGGGCCGCACGGCCCTCGTCACCGGCGGCAGCCGCGGCATCGGGCGCGCCGTCGTGCTGCGGCTCGCCGGGGACGGCGCGGATGTCACGTTTTTCTACCGTGACAATAGGGACGCGGCCAGCGACGTCGTGGCCGCAGTCGGGGCCATGGGCCACGTGGCCACCGCGGTGCAGCTCGACATCCGCGATTCTGCCGCCTGCGCGCAGGCGGTCGAGGCCGTGGCCGAGCGGCGCGAGCGAATCGACCTGCTCGTCAACAACGCGGGCGTGATCCGCGACAATCCGCTGACGGGATTCTCCGACGCCGACGTGCAGGACGTGCTCGACACCAACGTCACGGGCGTGTTCAACATGACGCGCGCCGTGGCGCCGTACATGATTTCGCAGCGCGGCGGCAAGATCGTCAACATCAGCTCGGTGGCGGGCGAGAAGGGCGGCCGCGGACAGACCAACTATGCCGCCAGCAAGGGCGCGATCAATGCGCTGACGCGCGCGCTGGCGGTGGAACTGGCCCCGCGCCGCATCACCGTCAATGCAGTGGCGCCGGGCGTGATCGATACCGAGATGTCGGCAGCCGTGCGCGACATGGCGGGCGACGAGGTGAAGGCGCGCATCCTGCTGAAACGCTACGGCACGCCGGAGGAAATCGCCAACGCCGTGTGGTTTCTGGCGTCGGACTACGCGAGCTATGTCACCGGGCAGGTCCTGACGGTGGATGGCGGCTTCAAGATGGACTGATGGATGCAACCTGAATGGCAACTGAGTGCAACATGAAGGAGTCAGAACAATGAGCACAGTAATCACGCAGGACGAGATCAACGCAGTGTTTCCGACGGTTTCGGCGACGATGGCCGATGCGTTGGGATGCGACGTCGAGGACATCAAGCCCAACGTATCGCTGATCGAAGGCCTCGACGCCGAGTCGATCGACTTTCTCGACATGGTGTTCAGGCTCGAGCGCGCGTTCAAGATCAAGATCCCGCGCGGCAAGATCGTCGAGAACGCCCGCGGCACGCTGACAGAAGCCGAATTCGAGCAAAAGGGCATCGTCACCGACGTCGGGATGGCGCAGTTGAAGTCGTACCTGTCGGAGGTGCCGGCCGACCGCTTTAAGACGCCGATGAAGGTGGCCGACATTCCGCGGCTGTTCACGCCCGAGACCTTCTGCAAGCTGGTGGTGCAGGCGCAGCGCGACGCCAAGGCGGCCGCCTGACGCACAGGATGTCCGGGCACTTCAGCGCGTTCTCCTTCGTCGACCGGATCACCGCGTTCGAGCCGGGCGTCCGCGCGCGCGGCGCGTTTGCGATTCCTGCGCCCATCGCGCATTTCCCGGCATGCCTCGTCGCCGAGGCGGTGGGCCAGCTGGCGGCCTGGACCGCGATGGCGCATATTGAATTTCGCGGGCGGCCGGTGGCGGCGCTGGCCAGCGAGACGCGCTTTTCGCGCGACGTCAAGCCCGGGCAGGTCCTGGACCTTAGTGTCGAGATCGACGATTGCGATGACGCGGCCGTGGCGTATCACGGGGAAGCATCGGTGGCAGGCGTGCGCGTCATCGAACTGCGCGATTGCCTGGGTCCGATGCTGCCGGTGGCCGACTTCGACGAGCCGGTGGCAATGGCAGCGCGGCTCGCGCTGCTGCGGGCCGAAGGTGCTCCGCCCGGCCGGTTTCACGGCGTGCCCACGCTGCGTGTAGTTCGCACCAGCACGGCGGAACCGGGCGTGGCCGAAGGCACGCTGCAGGTGCCGGCGCAGGCTGCGTTCTTCGCCGATCATTTTCCGCGGCGCCCGGTGTTTCCGGCCACGCTGCTGCTCGACGCGCAATTGACACTCGCGCAGGCCATGCTGGCCGAATCCGGACATGGGTCCGCTGGCGCGCTTCTCGCTCCCACGCGCATGATGCGCGTCAAGGTCCGCTCGTTCACGGCGCCCGGTACCGCGCTGCAGTTGCGCGCGGCGTTGCGGCCCGACAATTCGCAAGGTGAAACACTGATGGTCGATCTCACCGCAAGTGCGGACGACAAGCCGGTCGCCACGGCCCGGGCGGAATTCTCGGCGCGGGTGCAGGCATGAGCCCACCGGGCCATTCAGCGCGCGGGCTGCGGCGCGTTGCGGTCACGGGCGTGGGCCTCGTCACCCCGGTGGGTAACGATGTTGCCACCACGTGGGACGCGTTGCTGGCCGGACGCAGTGGCGGCGCGCCGATCACGCTCTTCGATGCCAGCGGCTTCTCCACGCGTATCGCCGCCGAAGTGAAGGGTTTCGGCCCCACGCTGGTCGATGACCGCAAGCTCCTCAAGTTCGCCAACCGCTCGCATCGCTTCGCGCTGGAAGCGGCCGAGCAGGCGATGCGCGATGCCGGCATCCGGCCCACGGCCGCGGACGCCACCCGCTGGGGTTGCGCCGTGGGCACCGGCATGATGACCGCAGACTACGATGATCTTGCGCAGACGCATGCACATTGCGGCATGTCGGGCGAACTCGACCCGAGGCGCCTGCTCGATGACGGACCGGCCAACGATCCGCTGGTGTTCTGCCGCGGGCAGGCTGCGGAGGGGCTGGCGCTGCTTACGCGGCGCTTCGGCATCCACGGTTACGCCACGTCGGTGCACACCGCATGCGCGTCGGGCGGACAGGCGTTCGGCACGGCGCTGAAGCTGATTCGCCGCGGCCGTGTGGATCGCGTGCTGGCCGGCGGTTTCGATTCGATGATCAGTCCGATCGGTATTTCCGGGTTCTGCCTGCTGTCGGCGTTGTCGGCGGATAATGAGACGCCGCAACGCGCCAGCCGACCCTTCGACGCTACGCGGAATGGCTTTCTGTTGGGCGAGGGCGCAGGCTTCGTCGTGCTCGAGGAATGGGACATGGCGCGGGCGCGCGGCGCGCGCATCTATGCCGAGCTGGCGGGCGACGGCAATTCACTGTCGAGCTACCGGATCACCGATTCGCCACCCGATGGCGACGGCCCGATCCAGGCGATGCACCAGGCACTGGGCGATTCCGGCGCCACGCCCGCGGACATCGACTACATCAACGCGCATGGCACGTCCACCTCGATGAACGACCGCAGCGAAAGCGCGGCCATTCGCGCGGTGTTCGGCGCCGACGTCGCGCGGGTGGCCGTGAGCTCCACGAAGAGCACGATGGGCCACCTGATCGCCGCCGCCGGCGCGGTCGAGGGCGTGGTCTGCGCCTTGGCCATTGCCCGCGGCGAAATTCCGATCAACGCCAACTACCGCGATCCCGATCCCGACTGCGATTTGAACCTGGTCGTCGATGCGCCGCGCCGGCAGCGCGTGCGGATGACGATGTCCAATTCCTTCGGCTTCGGCGGCTCGAACAGCTGCATCGTGATGCGCCATCCCGAAGAAGTCGATGGCCGCGACGGTTCGGGAGCGTCGTGATGAGCGCGGAGGGTAGTTCATTGAGCGCGCCGGGCCGCCCCAAGCGCGAATTGCCCCGCAGCGCGATAGCGCGGAGGGTAGTCCATTGAGCTTCACCAAGGTCGTCATCACCGGTACCGGCGCCGTGTGCGCGGCCGGCATGCAGCCACAGGCGATCCTTGACACAATCCTCTCGGGCCAAAGCGCGATTGGTCCCATTCGCCAGTGGGATACGACGCAGTGGCCTGCCACCCAGGCCGGCGAGATCGCCGACCTCGATCCGCGCAAGCTGGTGCCCGACCGCAAGCTGCACAAACTGATCCGCCGCACCGATCTCGTCGGTCTCTATGCCGCCAGCAGCGCGATCGCAGCTTCGGGTTTCGTCGCGTACCGTGATGCGCTGGCGCCGGACCAGGTCGCGCCGTACAACGATCGCACTGGCGCCATCGTCGGTTCCGGCGGCGGCAATTTCCAGAACCAGTACGATTTCTTTCCGCTGATGAGCGCAGCCGACGGCGACTTGCCGGCATTCGGTCGCGAGCTTGCCGACAACGTGAATCCGATGTGGCTGCTGCGCACATTGCCCAACAACGTGCTGGGCCATGTGGGCATCCAGTACAACCTGAAGGGCACCAACGCCTGCATCACCAATCACAGCGTGGGCGGCTTGCTGGCGGTGATCGAGGCCATGGAGGCATTGCGCGCCGGCGAAGCCGATCGCGTCGTGGCCGTGGGGCACGAGACGCCGATCGAGCCGCAGATGGTGCTCTACTACCATCGCGTGGGCTTGCTGGCGAAGAACACGTTGCGGCCATTCGACGCTGCCGGTGACGGCAGCCTGTTCGGCGAAGGCGCGGGGGCGTTGATGCTCGAGACCGAAGCGTCCGCCAATGCGCGCGGCGCGCCGGTCATCGGCGCAGTGCTGGGCGGCGGCTATGCGAGTGAAGGTCAAGGCCTGCTGGCGATTCGCGCCGATGGCGACGGTCTCGTGCGGGCGATCGGCATGGCACTCGAGGACGCCGGCCTCGCGCCCGCCGACGTGGGCATGATCGTCGCGCATGCCAACGGGACGCGGCAATCCGATGCGTCGGAGGCTGCGGCGTTGCGCACGGTGTTCGGCAGCACGATGCCGCCGGTCACCGGGTTCAAGTGGGCCTTCGGGCATCTGATTGCCGCCGCGGGCATCATTGAAACGGTGGTGGCGTTGGCGGCACTCAAGGCGAACGTGGTGCCGGGCATCGCCACGCTGGCGAAACTCGACGATGCCTGTGCAGGCCTCGCGGTGTCCGCGCAGCCGCGTCCGCCGCGCAGCAACGTCGCGCTGGTGCTGTGCCGCGGCTTTGCGGGCACGAACGCCGCGTTGCTGGTGCGGACCGCATGACCACGGACGTGTCTGCAAGCACGGCGCCACCGCCGGCGCAACGCTGCGGCATCGACTCGGTCGAGATCGCGCGTATCGAGCGACTGCTCCGCGAACATGAACCGGCCGACCTGCTGCGCTTCTTCACTGCGCAGGAATTAGCCGACGCCGGTGAGGGCGAAGGCCGTGCGGCCAGTCTCGCCGCGCGCTTTGCTGCCAAGGAAGCCTGCGTCAAGCTGTTCCCGCGCGAAGCGGCGCTGATGCAGATCGAGCCCCATGACTTTTCCGTCGTGCGCGATGCGTATGGCGCGCCGCAGGCCGTGCTGGGTCCGCGCGCGGAGTTGCTGGCCGGAAGGCATCGGTTGGGGCCGATCGGCATTTCCTTGACGCACGACCGCATCAGTGCATCGGCGGTGGCGATCACGCAGCCCGCGGTGACCCCGGTTCCGCTGGCCGGCAAGGTGATCTACCACCTGCTGCCGCTACGGCGGCGCGTGATCCTCGACAACCTGCGCCGTGTCTACGGCCAGACGGTGGACGAGCCTGGCATCGTCGCGCTGGCGCAGGCGCATTATGGCCATTTGCGCCAGCTCTTCGGCGAGTTCCTGCGCTTCCGGTGGCTGTCGCTCGACCAGCAGCGCGCGATGGTCCGCATCGAGAACCTCGAGGCCTTCGTCGCAGCGTACGAACAGGGCAAGGGCGTGCTGCTGCTGACCGGTCACTTCGGCAACTGGGAGGTGGCCACCGTTGCCGGGATTGGCGGGTTTCCCCAGATGCGCGACCGCTTTCACTTCGTGCGCCGTGCGCTGAAACCCGAGTGGTTCGACCGGCTCGTCACGCGCCGCTTCCAGAAGGCGGGCTTCGGCGTGCTGCCGAAACGCGGCTCGCTCGACCTGATGCTTGACCGCCTGGCGAAGGGCGACGCGATCGTGTTCGCGTTCGACCAGCACGCGAGCCCCCCCGATGGCATCCCCGTCGACTTCTTCGGCACGCCGGCGTGGACGTTCAAGAGCCTCGCCATCATTGCGCTGGCCACCGGGGCGCCGGTGCTGCCCGCCACCAGCTGGCGCGAGGCCAACGGACGCCATGTGTTGCGCTTCGAGGAGCCGATTCCCGCCGTGGATGACGCCAGCACCAACGAGGCCATCCGGCTGACCACGCGCGCCTACAACGCGGCGATCGAACGGCTGGTGCTGCGCAGGCCCGAGCAATGGTACTGGGTGCACCGGCGCTGGAAGACCGTGGCGGGCAGCGCGCGCCGCCGCAAACTGCGCGCGGCGAACGCATGATGGAGTTGCCGACCTCCGCAGCGGTGTTCGATGCGATGTTCTCGTGGAAGGCGTCCTTCGTCTACGGCTATCTAGGGTGGGCGCTCTTCATGCATTACCGCGGCCGCGAGCGGCACAAGTTCCACCGGCAGTTGACCGATCATTCGACGGTCATCGCCCCGTACAACGCGATCATGTACGCGTTCTCTGCCGTGCCCAACCGGCCCTACATCGACGTCGCCAGGTTTCCGGAACTGGCGCCGCTGCGCGACAACTGGCAGATGATCCGCGACGAGGCGCTGAAGCTCTTCGACGAGGGCCACATCCGCGCGGCTGCAGGATACAACGACCTCGGCTTCAATTCGTTCTTCCGGCGCGGCTGGAAGCGGTTCTACTTGAAGTGGTACGACGCGCCGCTCGCCTCCGCCCGCGCGCTGTGTCCGCGCACCGTGGCGCTGGTCGAGAGCATCCCCACGATCAATGGTGCGCTGTTCGCGATGCTGCCGGCGGGTGGGGATCTCGGCCGGCACCGCGACCCCTTCGCCGGGTCGCTGCGCTATCACCTTGGCCTTGTCACGCCCAACAACGAGAGCTGCCGGATCTTCGTCGATGGGCAGCCGTACCACTGGCGTGATGGCGAAGCGGTGATCTTCGACGAGACTTTCATTCACTGGGCCGAGAACCGCAGCGACCAGGACCGCCTGATCCTGTTCTGCGATATCGAGCGGCCGCTGACTAACCGCGTGGTGGCGCGCCTCAATCACTGGATCAAGGGCACGCTGGTGCGCGCCAGCCAGACCGAGAACGAGGCCGGCGACAAGGTGGGATTTCTCAACCGCGCGTTCGGCTGGGCGTACTACCTGCGGTACCCAGGCAAGGCATTGAAGCGCTGGAACAAGTATGTGTACTACGCGACGAAGTGGCTGATCTTGATCCTCATCCTCTACGCGGTGTTCTTCTGGCGCAGCTGAACATGCGAGCCTGTCAAGCCCGCGCGCTGACAGCCACATCTTAGAATTCCAGCTTCAACCGACAGGATGCACCGATGCTTGAACTTCTGACCAGTCCCGAAGCCTGGATTGCATTCGCGACGCTGACTGCACTTGAGCTGGTGCTCGGCATCGACAACGTGATCTTCATCTCGATCCTCGTCGACAAGCTGCCGGTGCAGCAACGCGAGTTCGCGCGGCGCCTCGGTCTCTTCTTCGCGATGTTCATGCGCATCGGGCTGCTGCTGGTGCTGTCCTGGCTGGTGGGGCTGACCGCGCCGCTCTTCACCGTGCTGAAGCAGGGCATCTCCGGGCGCGACCTGATCCTGATCCTTGGCGGACTCTTCCTGCTGTGGAAAAGCACGATGGAAATCCATCAGCTGATGGAAGGCACGGAGGGCCATTCCTCCAGTGCCGTGAAGGCCGCGTTCGGCGCCGTCATCGTCCAGATCATCATCATCGACCTCGTGTTCTCGTTCGACTCGATCATCACCGCCGTGGGCATGGTCAATGAAATACCGATCATGGTGGCGGCGGTGGTGGTGTCCGTCGCGCTGATGATGCTGTTTGCCGGCCCGATCGGCCGCTTCGTGTCCGCCCATCCGACGGTCAAGATGCTCGCACTGACGTTCCTGTTCGTGATCGGCGTCGCGCTGATCGGCGAAGGCTTCGACAAGGCGGTGCCAAAGGGCTACATCTACTTCGCGATGGCGTTCTCGGTCTGCGTCGAGATGCTGAACCTGCGCGCGCGCCGCAACGCGGGCAAGCCGGTGCATCTCAACCAGCCCTACGTCGCGGATACGACGCCGCCAGCCGCTGCGCCCGCCATGGCGGCGGGCGAGCGGACTACTCGACCTTGATGTTGCGCTCGGCCACCACGCGCGACCAGCGGCGCGGCCCTGGCCATCAGCAGGAGCGGGCAACGCAGCAACGCGTTCAGCCGCGCCCGACGAAGGGCATCTTCGTCGCCATCACCGTCATGAACTGCACGTTGGCATCGAGCGACAGGCTCGCCATGTAGACCACGGCGCTGGCGACATTGGCCACGTCCATCAACGGCTCGATGGCGATCTCGCCATTGGCCTGGGGCACGCCGCTCGCCATCTTGGCGGCCATCTCGGTGGCAGCATTGCCGATGTCGATCTGGCCGCACGCGATGTCGTACTTGCGGCCATCGAGGGAGGTCGAGCGCGTGAGCCCCGTGACCGCATGCTTCGTGGCCGTGTATGGCGCGGAATTGGGACGCGGCGCATGGGCCGAGATCGAGCCATTGTTGATGATGCGCCCACCACGCGGCGACTGCGACTTCATCAGCAGGATGGCCTGCTGCGTGCACAGGAAGACGCCGGTGAGGTTGATGTCGACGACATTGCGCCATTGCTCGATCGTCAGTTCCTCGAGGCCCACTGGCGGCGCACCCACGCCCGCGTTGTTGAACAGCAGGTCGAGGCGGCTGAATTCGGCCTTGGTCTCGGCGAACAATGCGGCGACCGACGCGGGGTCGGCCACGTTGGTGGGGAAGGCGCGCGCATGGGCGGCCAGGTCGCCTGCGCTGGCAATGGCGGCGTCCAGCGCGTCGCGGCGGCGGCCGGCGAACACGACCTTGTAGCCGGCCTTCAACAAGCCGATGGCGGCGGCCTTGCCGATGCCGGAGCCGGCGCCGGTGACGATGGCAATCTTGTGCGGCGAACTCATGGGGGATCCAATCGAGCTAGGGACGAAGGGGACGGTGCTTCAGCAAAGGGTGCCTCCGCGCACCACGGCGTGCATTTTGCGGGTGGCTGTCCTGTTGCACAACCGTTCGCCGGTTGCGGACCGGGAACGCGGGGTCGGCGCGACGTGGCTAAGCCCGCAACAACGCGTGCAATGCAAAGTGCGACAGGTAGGTGGTCACGCGCGCTGGCGCGGTCGCGCGCTCGGCGGCCGGGAGTGCCGCCGCCATGAGCGTCTCGAGTTGGTCATGCGTGCGCGTGCCATCGAGCGCCGCCAGCAGGCCGCGCGCCATCGGATCGTCGATGCGCAGCGTCTCGTGGCGGAGGTTGGTCACGTCCGGTTGCCGCGCGATCTGCCAACGCACCAGCGCGCTGGCCTCGGGCCGCGTGGACGCCTGCGCGGCCAGTTCCGGTGGATGCACATGCAGGTCCACCATGCCGGCGTAGCAGGCATCCACCAGGATGGCGGCGGCGGATCGCGGCACGCCGGGTGACGTGCGGGCATGCCATGCCGTCGCGTCGGCCATCGTGATGGCGCGCGGCGCCTGCGCCACCAGCCATTGGAGCAGCGCGCGCACGGCGCGAACGTCAGGCGATCCTGCCGCTGGATCGCCGCCGAACGCCGTGCCTTCGGCCGCCGCGCGTACCAGCGCGATCGACGCCGCCGCATGCATGCCGGTGACACGGGTGGCGATAGTGTCCGCGTTCACCGGGGCGTCGGCGCGTCCCACGACCGACTGGCGGAAGCGTCGCAGCCGGGCGTAGTCGAGATACTGCTCGCGCGCCAGCAGGTCCATGCCCGCGACCCACTGGGCGATGCGCGGCGAGAGGCCCACGGGCGTCATCATCGACAACTTGGTTTCCGCGACAAAGGCGAGGTGGTGCCGTGCTAGCGCCGCGGTGAACTCGCGGAAATGGAACGGTTGATTCGGTACGGCGAGATCGTCGTGATAGAGCGCACTGTCGGACTTGGTGGCGAGCTTGCCGAATTCCGCGCGCAGCAGGCCGTCGGTTTCGTTCTGGGCTGCGCCGGGCTCTGCCAGCAGCGCGGCCAGGATGCGCGCGGCGTCGAGCCGTTCGGCCGCTGTTGGCAGCGCGTCGACATGCGCATGCAGGATTTCCCACGTGGCCTGCCGCACATGGCAGCCCGGAAACGTATTGAAGCTCACGTACATCAGGCCGTGCGGCGACAGCCGCTTCGCCGCGAGCGTCAGCAGCGCTTCGCGGACCGGCTCGGGTACCCACGAGTAGACGCCGTGCGCGATGATGTAGTCGAAGGTGTCGGACGCATCGAGCAGCGTCCGCAGGTCCTGCTGCAGCAGCGTGACGTTGGTCAGCCCAACGTCGGCGGACGCGCGCGTGGCAGCCGCGATGGCCTGCCCGGACAGGTCGCATCCCGTGAATCGCGCGTGCGGCAACGTGGCTGCCATCGGCAACAGGTTGGCCCCGTCGGCGCATCCTATTTCAAGAACCTTGCAGGTGGCCACGGGCGGCGGGGTGCGACCCAGCAGCGTGGCGATCATCGCCGGGAACGCAGGGTGGGTTTGCGCGTGGGCCTGGGCCGCGTAGGCGATCGTGTCGTAGCGGCGGGCGAGGTCCGCGGCGGAATCGGGGACGGCAGGCTGGGCGGGATCGGCGGGCATGGACGGGGTGCGACGGTGCCAGAAGGCTTGGCGGGGCAGGAACCTCGCCGAGCCACGATTGTAGTGGAGACACGAGGGTGACCCCGACCGGTTGCGGGCGAACGCTGCGTGCTGGTAGGATGCCGACTATGACGTTGGCATATAGAGTCGGGCGTACGGAACGGTCCCGCCGATCGGGCGTGGAGGGCGTGTTGCCGTGGGTCGGCCCGGCATGAAGTGCACCATTTGCGGCGCGGCGACGATGCCCGGCGCCATGCTGTGCCGGCCGTGTCGCGCGGCGCTGAAGCGCGCGCGCTACGTCAGCGTGGTGGACGTGCCGCCGTCGTCGGTCATGCAGGCGCATGGGGCACGTGCGCGCCGCGGCGCATCGACGCGGGCCAGCGCCGCGAAGGCAGACAAGGAACGGTCCGGCCGTCCGGCACCGTCCCCGTCGCCGGTCCGGCACGCGTGGGTACGCTCGCTGCTGCTGGGCGGTGGCGCCATCGTCGCACTGGGAACGATCGCGTGGTTCGGACAAGTCAGGCATCCGGCCGCGTCCACGGCGAAAGCGCCTGCAATGGTCCCCCGGCCCGCGATGCCGCCACTGCTGACCGCGCCGACGCCGGCGTCCGCTACCGTCAATGCCGCCATCGACACGACGCCGGCAACGCCGGCATCGTCCGCCACTTCCGTGGGCACGATCGTCAACACTGAGCGCGCTGTCGCGCCCCATGTGGCCCGGCCTGCTGGTGCGGCAGCCAACGTGCGCAGAACGGAGTCGCGGGCCGCCACCGCGCGTTCTGCGCCACCCACTGCGCCGAACGCCACTAACGCGATGCTGAGCACAGGTCCGGATGCCGAGGGTTTCGGCCTCGATGCGCCGCCGTTGCCGCCAGTGGTAGTGCCCGCCCCGCGCGTTATGGCACCGCCCCCTCCACCGCGCGACCGGTGGCAGACGATGGGTGTTGAACGTGCGCGCTGCGATCGCGAAGGCGGCATCTCCGGCTTCATCTGCGACCAGAGGGTGCGCATAACGTCCTGCGAAGGTTATTGGGGCCAAGTGCCGCAATGCCCGCTGGCGCCGGAAAATACGCGCTAGCGGGTGGCGGTGCGCACGAGGTGTCCACGTATTGAGGTTGCCCGCGTCGCAGTGTGGGAAAAAGCGCCAATGCGCCATGCAAGGCGCGATGGCTTCGGTGGCGCTGACGCGCGGAGAGCGGCGGGCGCGATGTCGATCATGGTGAACTGAAGTACGGTGCGACGCTGCCGCCGGATGCGGATACGCGTGCGCCGACCACCGCGAAGGGTACCGG
>Ga0163153_10004599_pt1 | contig 17142 bp, 7 predicted proteins | sample OliLakLV19MP6IB1_FD_148629 | JGI IMG/M metagenome (GOLD analysis project Ga0163153, IMG submission 148629) | Freshwater microbial mat bacterial communities from Lake Vanda, McMurdo Dry Valleys, Antarctica - Oligotrophic Lake LV.19.MP6.IB-1 | ecosystem: Environmental > Aquatic > Freshwater > Lake... | reverse complement strand
TTTGCGAGATCTCTCGTGTGGCGCCGTTTTGTTGGTCGACGGCCGTCGCGATCGATTTCGCGGAGTCGTTCACCTTGCGAATCGCCGTGCCGATCTGGGCGATCGACTTCACGGTTTCGCCAGTCGAAGCTTGAATGCCGAGCACCTTGTTGCGGATGCCCTCGGTGGCGACCGCGGATTGCTTCGCCAATTCTTTGACTTCCGTCGCGACGACCGCGAAGCCTTTGCCAGCCTCGCCGGCGCGGGCGGCTTCAATCGTGGCGTTCAGTGCCAACAGGTTAGTTTGATCGGCGATGTCCTGGATGACATCAATGACTTTTCCGATCTCCTCCGCCGCAACGCCGAGCGCCTGCACACGCTCATTGCTTTGCTCCGCCAGCGACGCGGCCTCCTGAGCGACCGCGGACGAGCTTTCCACGTTCTTCGAGATCTCGGTCATATTGGCGGCCATTTGATCGATGGCAGTCGCTACGGTACGCACGTTCGCGGAGACTTGCTCAGCGGCGCCCGCCATGCTCCGAGCTCCGACCGACATCTGTTCCGCCGCGGCCGCCACGGTGGCGGTCTGATGCGTGGTGTCCGCGGCGCCCTGTTCCAAACCGCCGGACGTGTTCGCAAGTTGATCCGCCGACTGCGTCAGTGATCGCGAACTGTCGATCACGCGCCGGACCATCTGCTGCAGGCTGTCGCAGAGTTGATTGATCGCCGTGCCGAGCGCGCCGATCTCGTCGCTGGAACGAACCGTGACGCGCTTGGTGAGTTCGCCTTGCGCGGCCGCTTGGACGACTTCGACGACGTTGAGGATCGGACGGCAAATCGCCCGCGTCAATCCATAGGAGACGGCGGCCACGACCAATGCAGCCGCGCCGACGACGATGGCCATCGTGAGCGCGAGCGAGCGCGCCAGGCGATAAGCGTCGGCGGCGTTTTGCCGGACGAGCACGCCCCAGCGGTAACCGGCGAAGCCCAAGGCGCCCTTCGACGCCGCGAAACCGTTGATTTGCTTCGTATTCAGTTCCGGATTGAACTCGGTCGTAAAACCCCGGTCGCCGGCGACCAGCTGCTGCGCGGCATTGAGCCCGCTTTTGGCGAGATCCGTTTTCAGAATCGCGGCCGGTTGTTCGTCGAACAACACGACGCCTTGCTGCGAGATGAGCTGCGCGCAGATGTTCTGGTAGCCCTTTTCCTCGAGCCCCTTGCGCTGGTTGACCATGATCTCGCCGACGATCCGGTCCCACGAGGCCCAGTTCACCCAGATGCGCACGACGTTGCCTTGCTCATCGACGATCGGCGCCGCGTAGGCCAGGCAAAGACCGTTGGTCTTCGCCACCTCGGCCACGCGTGGATTGCGTTCCATGTCACTGAAAAACGTGGCGCCGAACTTGACGCGACCCGCGGCGATTTCTTCGAACCAGGGTTCTCCCCGGACGCTTTGCCCGATCAGGGCCGCGCTGTCCACCGCGTCGCCGTTATAGGCCTCGGTATTGGCCACGATGATTTTGCCGTCACGATCCACGATCAGCATCAGGTCGTAAATGCCGTAGAGCCGCGTGTAGTGGTTCGCCGCGCCGCGCAACGCTTCCACGTCGCCGAGCGCCTTTGGATTCGCGGCGAAGGCTTGCACGTCGCCGTAACGCTCGAACAGATTGCGATCGACTTTGTCGATCGTTTCTTCCGCGAGTGTCTGCAACCGCAGGCCGGACTCGGCGATCTGGCCGTCGCGGCAACTGCGATACGCCAATCCGCCGACAATCACAGCCGGCGCGAGACCAATCAGAAACAAACTAACGAGCATTTTCGACTGAATGCTCATGCGCCGCAGGCGCGCAATGATCGACATGACTTACTCCGATGTGAGCGTTGACAAAGTTCCGCCTGGACAATAGCCGTGCTCTACCCGACCTCTGGGAATTGCTATCCCCCCAAAGGTCGCAGAGTATGACGAACGGTATGCCCGGATTGCGTCTTGTCAAAGCGCTGGAGGCGATCCGCCATCGTTTTTCGCGTTGGCGCAGCCGCGAAGTTCCATTCGCGCCAATAAACTGCCGTGCCATCCCTCAAAGGGGGTGGAATTCCGGATTTCGCAGTAGCGAAGTGGAAATAGTCGCTTGGCCCAGCGCCAGCGATGCGGACCGTCAATAACGCGGAACTTGCGGATCGATTTCTTGCGACCATTGATCGATGCCGCCTGCCATGCTCTGGGTTCGATCGAAACCCTGAGTTCTTAGCCACCGCGCGACGCGCAGACTACGTCCGCCGTGGTGGCAATGGACGACGATGCAATCCTGTTGACGCTCGCTCAGTTCGCCCATCCGCTCCGCCAACTCGGACATTGGCAGCATTAGCGCGCCTTCAATCCGGGCAGTCGCGTACTCGTCCGGCTCCCGGCAATCGAGCAGCAGAAACGATTCCCCGGTACGGCGCATAGAATCGACCGTACGGACATCCACTTCCCACGGCATGGACGATCCTGAAGACATTGCGTTCCCGCTCCTTCCGGCGCCTCCAGCGGCAAAAAAAAGCCGCCCCGGCGAAGTGAATCGTCGGGGCGGCGCGAGTTGCTTTCTCTCATTTCAGGCTTGACTACGGGGCCTCGCCACCGGTCGGCTCGGTGCCGGCGCGGGTGTAGTTCGAGTAGTAAACCTGCACGTCGACGTTGTCAGCGATTGAGCTGGCGCGACCGTCACCCCAGAGGTGATTGACGGCGCCGCTGTGCTCGCTGCTCGGCCCCCATACGCACTTGTTGATCAAGCCCGTCGCCTGCGTCGGCACGTACGAATCGCCGGTTGAATCCGACGAGTCCAGCACGCCGCCCTTGTTAAGGGCGACCTTGGCTGGATTGCTACCGGTCACCTGCGGGAAACGCACGTTGGGATACTTCAGATTGGCGCCGACGACGATCGTCGGCGTGGGAACGGGCAACAAGGCGACCACCGCGGCCACGTTACCGTCCATCCACGAATTGCAGTTCGTCTCACGGCTTTCCACCAGCAAACAGGTGTTGGACGCTCCGTCCAAGACGTCGGCGAACCGGCGCGACTTGACCGGGCTGATCATCGCGTCCGTGTTGGGAGAAGGCCAACCATTGAACGTCTCGGCGTCATTGTTGATCAGACCCCGCTTTTGCTGCGCGTCCAACCACGTCGAAGCGCCAGCCGCGAAGTAGGTCGTAATCGCCGGCTCAGTAAAATCAGTCTGTTGGTATGCCGCCTTCATCGTTTGCTTCGGCGTCGATGGCGGCGTGGTCGAGATCGGATCCCCCGAATACGTCGGGCAAATCACCGGCGGCAACGCGGTCTTCACGACCAGATTGTTGCGGTTCGCCGTAATCGGTTCGACAACGCTGAGAAACGGCGCAGCTTTGAAGTTGATCCGCTTGTGCAACGCCGTTTGCTCGAAGTACGGCAGCGACAGCGAAATCCAGCTGTGGCCGGCACTCGGGTACGGCACGGCCAACGGATTGGCCGCACTTGTCATCGGCGGAAAGATGGCGCCCGGGTCAATGGAACTCGAGTGATTCACCGGGCCGGTTGACGACGGCGGGAAAATCTTGAACGTACTCTCGTAGTTCAGCACCGCCAAGCCGAGCTGCTTGAGGTTGTTGATGCACTGAGCCTTACGGGCAGCCTCGCGGGCCACCTGCAACGCCGGGAGCAACAACGCAATAAGAATACCGATGATGGCGATCACCACCAGCAGCTCGACGAGGGTGAACCCTCGTCTCCGCGCTACGTTGGACATGAAGCACCTCCTCTGGAACAAAAAGAACGAATGAGACACGCCTCCCCGTCAATCGACGAGGTTATCGAAACGCGCCGCCGAGGCAGCCGCGCAGTTCAACCCAATAAGTGTAGTGAATCCGCGATCCAACTGTCAAATAGTATTTGATGATTATCGGCGTTTACCCGTCGAGACCCAACGAATTGGGGGCCCGGCGTGAATCTTTCGCCACAACCCGACGCCTGCGCCGGCCGACGCCTTACCGCCCGGGGGAATCCCATTACGATGGTTGCTGACCGCTCCCACCGACGGATCACAGGGACGTGACGCCATGCCTCCGCCCCCGACGCTGATTACCGGACCCGCCGCCAGCGGAAAAACCAGCTTGGCCCTGGCCGAATACGCCGCGCGGTTCTCCGCCGTGCGCCCCGGACAAGCGCTCTGGATGGCCCCCTCCGGCCGCGCCGCGACACAGATTCGCGGGCAGATACTAGCGGCCGCGCCGCGCGCAGCCGTGCTCGCGCCCGGCGTCCACACCTTTGCCGGCCTCGCCGCGGCCGTCGTGCAGGCCTCGCGACAGCCGGTACGACGTATCGGACCGCTCGAGAAGCGGGTGCTCGTTGCTCGCCTGATCGACGAAGCCCGGCGATCCGGCCGACTGCGCCACTTTCACGCCGTGGCGGACACGCGCGGATTCATCGACCTGATTTTGCAATTCATCGCCGAATGGAAGCGGCTGGAAATCTGGCCGGATGACTTTCGCTCCGCGGCTGAAAGCCGTGGCCGGACCGCCAAGGACGCCGAGCTGGCGATGCTCTACGAATCCTACCAGGCCACGCTCACACGGCGGCAATGGTTCGACGCCGAAGGTCTCATCTGGCTTGCCCGGGCTCAGTTACGGGATGGCCAGGCGGCCCCGTTTCCGGAACTGCGGATCCTCGTAGCGGACGGTTTCTCAGACTTCACCCGCACGGAACACGAAATCTTGGAACTGCTCGCCAAGCGTTCCGAGCGGTCGCTGATCACGTTGCCGGACGAAGCGGGCGACGAACGAAGCGACTTGTTCGCCAAAGCCAGGCGAACCGCGACGCAGATCAAGAGCCGTCAGCCAGGTTGTTGTATCGAGCAACTGCCGCCGCGTAGTTCCGGCGCCTGGCCGGCGATGGAGCATCTGGAACGGCGAGTATTCGGCCATCCGCGGCAGGTCGTTCAGTCAAACGACGCGCGGAGGATTGAAATCCTCGCGGCCAGCCGAGAATTGGGCGAACTGGAAATGATCGCCACGCGGATCAAGTCGCTGTTGATCGATGGCGACTCAGACGACGGCCGCGCGGTCGCGCCCGGGGACATCGCCGTGGTGTATCGCTCGCTGGACTCAGTCGCGCCGCTCGTTCGTGAAGCGTTCGAGCGATACGGGATTCCGTACTATCTGGAAAAAGCGGAATCGCTATCCGCCACGCCGCTCGTCAGCGCGCTGCTGCAACTATTGCGGTTGCACGCGGAGGATTGGCCGCATCGCACGCTGCTAAGCGTGCTGAACCAAGCGTACTTTCGCCCCCCTTGGGCCGGCTGGAGCACTCGCGCCGCGACGGCCGTGGAACGGGCCGTGCGCGCGATGCAATTGCCGCGCGGCCGCGAGGCGTTGCTGAAGCGCAGCGAACGCGCGGCACTGTCCGCGCCGGACGATCTCAAGATGGACGTTGCCGCGCAACATCGATTCTTGGCGGCGCTTCGCGAAGAACTTGCGTCGCTGCCGGAACGGGCGCTGGCGCCGGATTGGCTGGCGTCGTTGGAGCAAGTATCTCGCGCGCTGGGTTACTTTCGTGAGCTCTCCGCAGCGGACGCCTCGGCCTGGCGGCAGTTGCAGGAGGCCGCGGCGCTCTTGGCGCGAATGTCGGATGAGCTTGGCGACGCTGCCGAGCACATTGCCGCCGAATTCGTGCGCTGGCTCAGCGACGTGGCGGCCGCGACGCCGACGATGCAGCCGGCCGATGAAGTGGGCCGCGTCCGAATTCTGGCCGCGGCCAGCGTACGGGCGTTGGAGATCCCGTACCTGTTCGTTGCCGGAATGTCGGAGAAGGCGTTCCCAGCCGCGGCGGGCGAAGGGCGCGTCTATGGCGAAGCCGAATGCCGGCAACTGTGCGACGCCGGGCTGCCGCTCGTGCTCCGCGCAGAGCGCGCGGAAGAGGAAATGCTGCTCTTCTACGAGACGTTCACCCGCGCACGGCGACGGCTGTATCTGTCGTATCCGGCCATCGACGCCCGGGCGCAACCGTTATCGCCGAGTCCATATCTCACGGAAGCGGAACGCGCGATGGGAGGCGCGGAGATTCAACGGCATGTCACCGAGAATCTCAGTCCGCTGCCAGCGCGTGGCGAACTCTGGAACGAACGCGACTGGCGCGTCGGCGCCGTCGTGGCCGCGGCGTCCGGCGAGTCTCATTCCTTGGACGCATTAGCGCGGCAGCCGGCGCTCTCGGCGATGACCGCCAACGTGCTGGGCGGGCTGAGCGTCGTGCAGGCTCGTTCGACGCGTGAAGTGTTCGGTCCGTTTGAAGGGATGCTCGTCAGCGGCGCCGTGCAACGCGATTGCTCAAAGCGATTTGGGCCGCAGCGCGTTTGGAGCGCAACCGAACTGGAACAATACGGTGAATGTCCGTTTCGGTTCTTCATGGAGCGTGTGCTGAACCTGTCGCCTCTGCCGGAGCCGGAGTTAACGGCGGACTACATGACGCGCGGCGCGCGGATGCACTCCGTATTGGCGGCATTGCATCGCCACGTGAACGTGATGCACGCGCCGGGCGCCCATCCACAGATCTTGGACGTCGACAGCTATGCGGAGTTGATTGATCGATTGCTGTTGGATTCGATCGCGGCCGAAGCGCCGGAGGATGCTTCGCTCGCGGGCGCGCTCGACGACCTGCAACGCCGCGAGTTACGGGAATGGTTGGTTGACTATCGGGAGCAACACCAGCACTATGCCGGAGTGTCGGGACTCACGACGCCGATGCAGCCATTGCATTTCGAGGCCGCGTTTGGCATGCGGCGGGAACGGCGCGAAGGCGAGCCGGCCCGCGATGACATCTCCGTCGATGAATGTCTGGAGCTGCGTCGCGGCGAGGACTCGATTCGCATCGCCGGACGCGTCGATCGTGTGGACGTGGCCGACGTGGATGGCCGCCTGGTCTTCAACGTGCTCGACTACAAGACCGGCAAGCATCCCAAGAAGAACGCCATCGAGTCCGCGGCGGCGCTCCAACTGCCGCTCTATGCACTGGCCGTCGAGCGCCTGCTACTCGCGCCACACGGCGCTGTACCCTGGCAGATCGGCTATTGGTCGGTCGCCGACAAGGGATACTCCGGGCACTTGCAGCTCGGCGTGCAAGCCGGCGAAAACGTGAGCACGACCGATGTTTGGCGTCAACTCATCGACACGATTGAGAACCAGGTGTTCGCGCTCGTCCGCGGGTTGCGTCACGCAGAGTTTCCCATGCACAACACCGACAAGCATTGCACCTCGCGGTGCGACTTCCACACGACGTGTCGGGTCAATCAAGTTCGCTCGCTGGAGAAAACATGGCAGCCGCCGGCGGAACACCCCTCGGCCTGACCGGGGAGCAACGCGAGGCCCTGGAAACTCGCGGCGTATCGATTGCGCTCTCGGCGGGGGCCGGTTGCGGCAAGACGTTCGTGCTCACCGAGCGCTTCCTGGCGGAAATCGCGCCGGACGCGCGGGCCGTACGCTCGGAACTTAGTGAAGTCGTGGCGATCACCTTCACGGAACGCGCCGCGCGCGAAATGCGGGAGCGCATTCGACAGAAGACTCGCGAGCGACTATTGGCCGCCGAGGAAGCGGATGAAGCGGACTTCTGGCTCTCGATCGAGCGGCAACTCGATGCCGCGCGGGTCAGCACGATCCATTCCTTCTGCGTATCGCTGCTACGATCGCAGGCGATCGACGCCGGACTTGATCCGCGTTTCGCCGTGCTGGACGAAAAACAAACCCGCGCGTTGCAGAACGCGATCGTCGAAGATCAACTTCGCAATCTGCTGGCGGCGCGCCACGCCTCGTCGATGGAGCTGGTCTTCCAGGTCGGACTTCGGTCCGCCTCCGAGTTGTTGCGGCAGGTGCTTGTGGAGCGGCATGCATTCCGGCTTGACGCCTGGCGGGGCCTCAGCGCCGAAGCCTTGCTCGCCCGCTGGCAGCAATACTTCGTCGACGTCTATCGCCCTGCCAAGCTACGCGACTTCCAAGAGCATCATTCCTGGCGCACGGTCGAACAAATGGCCCGTGGGACGCCTCCCAGCGATGCCAACCTGCGCGCGCGCTGCGAACAGTTGGTCGAGCTGTTCGATCGCTTGCCGACGAGCGAAGAAATTGTGCCGATCTTGAGGCAAATCAAGGAACAAGCCGGCGTTAAGGGAGCGAAGAAGAAGCTGGAAGTCAACTGGAGCGTCGACGAGTACGACCGATTCGCCGCGGCGGCCGAGAAACTTCGCGAGCGGATTACGGCCAGCCTGAAGGAGCGTAACCGCTGGGAGTTTTCTCCCGAGGGCGCGCGATTGTCGGCGGAATTGGGCGTGCATTTGATCGCGCTCGCGGAAGTCGTGATTGCCGCATACGACGCCGCGAAACGCGACGCGGCGGCGCTCGATTTCGAGGACTTGTTGATCCTGGCCCGCGACCTGCTCACCGGAGACGAGCGCGCGCCGTTGCGGCGGCATGTCGCCGAGCAGATTCGCTTACTGCTCGTCGACGAGTTCCAAGACACCGACCCGCTGCAGGTCGATCTCGTGCGGGCCCTCTGCGACGCGGCGCTTACGGAGGGCAAGCTATTTTTCGTGGGAGATTTGAAGCAATCGATCTATCGTTTTCGCGGCGCGCAGCCGGATGTGTTCCGCGCGTTGCGTGAATCGATGCCGGAATCCGGCCGGTTGCCGTTGACCCGCAACTTTCGCAGCCAGCCGGAAATCCTGGCGTTCGTTAACGCGCTGTTTCACGAGGAACTCGGCCCGGCGTACGAACCGCTCACAGCCAACCGACCGCAGGTGACCGTGCCGCCCGCGGTGGAGTTCCTCTGGGTCCGCAGCGAGGAGGATCCGGAAGAGGACTCCGCCAGGCAGCCCGGCAAGGAGGTCGAGGCGGAATGGATCGCCCGGCGGCTGCGCGCAATGCTCGACTCCGAAGAGCCGATCGTGTTGGCGCACGATGACAACGGCGCGCCGACGGCACGGGCCGCGCGTCCGGGCGATATGGCGCTGCTGTTCCGCGCCATGACGCACGTCGAACTGTACGAAGCGGCCCTCCGCAACTACGGCATCGACTACTACGTTGTCGGCGGGCATGCCTTCTACGCTCAGCAGGAAGTGTTTGACTTAGTGAATCTATTGCGCGCCGTGACGAGTCGCGCGGATGAACTCAGTTTGGCTGGCGTTCTGCGCAGCCCGTTCTTCAGCCTGGCGGATGAGACGTTGTATTGGTTGGCTAAGCATCCGGAGGGTCTGCAAGCCGGTTTGTCACAGAGTGCGCAGCCTGCCGTATTGCCCGCGGACGAGCAGCGAAAGGCCGTGTTTGCTGCGCAGACGATCGAAACGCTCCGCGCGCTCAAAGATCGAGTGCCGATTGCCGCGCTCGTGCAAGAATCACTGCGACTCACCGGCTACGACGCCGTGCTGACCGCGGAATTTCTCGGCGAGCGCAAGTTGGCCAACTTACATAAGTTGATCGACCAGGCCCGCGAGATGGACGCCGCTGGCATCTTCACGTTAGGGGATTTCGTCGCACAGCTCGCGGAGTTCACGCGGCAACAACCTAAGGAAGCGCCGGCGGCGACTCTGGCGGAGAACGCCAACGTCGTGCGATTGATGTCGATTCATCAATCCAAGGGGCTGGAGTTCCCCATCGTTGTCGTGCCCGACTTGAATGCGCGCCGGCAGGGGAGCCAGGATCAGATTGCCTTCGATCCGCAGCTCGGTCCGTTGGTGCGGGCGAAGCGCGATACGGGCCTCGTCGGGCTGGAGATGTGTCGCTTGGTGAACAGCGAGGAAGATCGCGCCGAGCGCAGCCGCTTGTTATATGTGGCCGCAACCCGCGCGGCCGACTATCTGATCCTGTCGAGCGGCGTCAAGGATTTGACGCGCCCTACCGGACCGTGGCTGGAATTGCTCGCCAAGCGATTCGACTTGGAAACCGGCGAACTGCTCGCGGAGCTGCCGGACGAATACGATCGGCCGCAAGTGCGGGTGACGATGTCCGAGCCAGCTTGCGTGCGGCCGAAGTTGGAACACCAGGCCCGACCGGATTGGCAGGCGATCGTCGCGTCGCTGACGCCCGCCGCGAAAGCCAACGGGATGCGCCTCCCGCGATCCGTAGCCAGGGTTGAAGTGGACTATCAAGCCCGTCGCAGGTTTTCCTTCTCGCGGCTCAGCGGTGCGCTGGAACCGCATTCGGACGATCCGGTCCTGCCCGAGGTCGACGAATCGGCACAGCATGACGCGCTGTCGTTAGGGCTTTTGGTCCACGCGACTCTCGAACAGCTCGACATCGCGAGTAACGAGTCGCCCGAGAATTTAGTCGACTTGTTGGCGCCGCGATTCGTCAAGCCAGACGCCCCGGAGATTCCACTCGCGAAAGCCCTGCTGTCACGGCTGGCAACTTCCGGCGTGCTGAAGGAACTGGCTGACGCTCGTGCGCTGTACCGCGAATTGCCGTTCAGTCTGCGTTGGCCCATTGACGCGTCGCCGGACGATGCGGTCGTAATCGACGGCGTGATTGATTGCCTATATCAAGACGCCGACGACCATTGGCATCTTCTCGATTTCAAGTCCCATCGAGTCAGCGCGGAAGGCGTTCCCAATGCAGCGCGGCGCTATGAAGCGCAATTGCTCTTGTATACGACGGCCTTGCAACAGGCGCTCGGCGTGGAACCGCACGGCGCGTCACTCTACTTCTTGCAGCCCGGCGTGCGACACGCCGTCAACTGGGACTCGGCGAGCAAATCGCGCATGTACGCTGAGATCGACGCGGCGATTGCGCGGTTGCGTTCACCGCCCGCGCCGAGTGCTAAAGCGAGCGAATGAGGGCTACTCGCCCTTACGCTTTGCCCTCGCACCGTCCTATCGGGTACACTCACGCCTCCGAACTGTGACGGCACTTGGCGGCGAGGCTTACATGGAATTGCTGACTCAGGACACGCTGGCGAGCGCCGCCTGCGCGTTCCGCGGTTACAACATCACCAATCTCGGCCGCACGCCGGAATTGCTCGCCCACGACGCCTACGGCCCGATCATTCGCCGCCACCTTGTCGAAGCCTCGCAGGCCGCGGCCGATTTGTCCTCGCATCGCTTTGACCTCGTGGAGCGCGTCACGTCCCGGCGCGAGTCTTCGCTGGCCACGTTCGCCGAAGATATCGCGCTGATTATGTCGGTGGAGATGGCCCACCTCGAAATCATGCGCGAGTTGCACGGGCTCGACTACCGCCGCGTCCGCCTGGCCTTCGGTTATAGCCTGGGCGAAGTCACGGCCCTCGTCGCGGGCGGAGTGTTTCGACTCGAGGAAGTGCTCGGAACGCTGTTGTCGATGGCCGACGACTGCGCGGACTTGGCGACCGACGTCACAATGGGCGTGCTGTTCTCGATCGGCCCCGCGCTCGATCTGACCGCCATCGAGCGCCACTGCCTGCATATTTGTTCGCAGGGCCACGGCGTGATCGCGATTTCCGCGCAGTTGGCCCCCAACGCGGTGCTGCTCTTGGGGCAAGGCGACACGGTCGATCGCTTTCGGCAGTCCATGCATCCGGTCTTACCGGCGACCACGCACCTGCGGAAGAATCCCCATCACTGGCCGCCGCTGCACACGCCGTTGTTGTGGCAAAAACAGATTCCCAATCGCGCCGCGTGGACCATGTTCCAGATGCCCGGCGGTTTTGTCGAGCCGGCGCCGCGCGTGTTATCGCTCGTCACGGGGGAAATTTCCTACAACGACTACAACAGCCGCACGCATCTCGCCCGCTGGCTGGATGAACCGCAACGGCTTTGGGATGCCATCTACGCGACGCTCACGCGCGGCATCGAGACGGTGATCCATCTCGGCCCGGAACCCAATCTGATTCCAGCCACGTACAAGCGGCTGAGCGAGAACATCGACGCCCAACTCAAACGCCGCACCATGGGCGGCTTCGGCCTCCGCGCCGTCTCCGGCATGGCCCGCCGCCCTTGGTTGACGGCAATCCTGCCGTCCCGCACGGCACTACTTCGCGCGCCGGTCGTGAAGCACGTGATCCTCGAAGATTGGCTACTAGAGCATCCGCCCGCGTAGCGAGCGGCCGCGTACCAACACCAGCCCGCCGACACTAAGTGCACACGCAGAAGAAATAATGCGATGGGTGCCACTGGCGGCTTGTCCGCCAGTGCGGTTTTGATCTTGTTAGCAAGCCCAACTCCAGCACTGGCGGACAAGCCGCCAGTGGCGCCCCGCATCAAACTTTATGCGGGTGTACTTAGCCCGTAGCGCTGGCGAGGGAGAGTGGACAACGGCGATCGTTTGACGCGAACGCCAGGCCGACCTTCCAGTTCGCCAAACCGCATTCGATCGTGCTGATACGGTTTGCCTGGCGTATGCGGTTGGTCTATCGCCCGGCGCCAACTCCCCCTCGCTGGCGCTACGGGCTCGTGTGGGCGTCGTTCGTCTTCGGTCCGAACAGATGCTTGAAGATCCAATACGCGGAGGGTCCGCTCAACTTGACCGGCTCCAGTTCGCGTTCCGCCGGCGGCAGGTTCTTCTCGAACAGTATGCGCATATCCTTCAACAGCGGCAGGCAGTCGCCGTAATACGAATGGCCGAGGAGCGTGGTGTCGATGCCCGACGCGTCGACGGTATCCGCGCCCGGGACGACCAGGATGCCGCCGCTGGAATCTCCTGCGCGCCAGGCGTCGTTGAACGTGTTCGAAGCCACGAGAGCCCAATCGGTGTTGGAGCAATACAAAGTCGTGCGCTGCGAATGGGCCGCCATGGCGGGCGCGATTTGCTCGCGAAACACGTCGGCGTCGATATCCGGCGCCGCCAACACAATCTGGTCGAACACGCGGCCGCGATCTCCCATCTCCGCGATCGCGCGCCCCACGGCGTCCGTGCCCATGCTGTGGGCGATGATGTGGATGCGGTCGGCGTCGAGTTTTTCCGACAGCTCCAGCAGGAACTGCTTCACGTAGCGATAGCTGTATTGGATTTCATTGCGATCCCCAAAGTAATGCCGGAGCGCGCCCCGCGACGGCCAACTGTAGAACAGCGGCGCGCCGGGGAACTTGAGATCGTAATGAATCTGCGCCGTGCGCCGCGCCGCCTGATCGAAACTGGAATTGTACCCGTGGACGAACACAAAGCAGTCACGTCGATCTCGTGGCAACCCGTCAAGCACTTTACGTACCGACTGGAAGAAGGCCTCGTCCTCCAGTCGCTCGGTACGACGCAACAAGACGTGGCGGTCCTCGTCGTCGGGACCTAAGAGCGGTTGCTCGACCACGCCGACGGAGTGCGTCGGCGGAATCGAGACGTCGCAATAGCCGTAGTAGATCTTGCCTTCCTGGTTCCGCAGGGGACCGAAATCCGCGCCGACGTGTTCGGAAAAGTGAGTGCGCAATGCGTCGTTCCAAGCGGTGACGCTCCCCAAAGCCACGCCGCTCATCGCCAACACGATCAGCGACGTCGCCCAGCGGCTGCGCGGCGGCGCTTCCGGTTTACGCGTGCGCAAGCGCCAGTAAATCGCCGTCGCCGCGGCCAATAGCAAGAACGGCATGCCGTACAGGCGGGGCTGCGGGTCCGGCGTTTCGTTGACCAATTGCCGGTTGGTGCCGAAATAGACCCGCACGTCCTTGGGCCGTGCTTCGTCGCGATCGCGAACCGCCTGCGGTTCCGTCGACCCTCCTTTGCGCGCCTTGGTGGGGACGACGGCCGTCGGTTCAACGAGCTCGGCGGGCGGTTGTTCCGTGGTTTCCGGCGCAAGCGGTTTCCCGCCGCCACCGCCTTTTTGGTCCAGGAAGGACGGCCGCAGCAGCACCGACAACATGGCGGCCGCGGGCTTGCGCAATTTCGGCTCGGCAGATTCGACGGCGTCCATCAAAAACGGCACCGCCGCGGCGCCCCAGCGCGTGAATTGAGACTCGGCGGCAGCGCGGACCGACGCGTCGGTCGAGGCCAGCGCTTCCAGCAGGGCGTTCCAATATGCGTCCGATACTTGTTCAGGCGCAATACTCACGTTTTGCAGCGCCACGATGGCCGCGAATTTGGATTCACGATCATTCGCGTCCGCCAATCGCAACAGCACCGAGCTTGTCGCGTCGCCCAGCCAATTTCGCAATTTCAACTGCGCCGCCGCCTGGCGGCGGACGATCATCGAGGAATCCGTAAACGCCGCGAACAGAAACTCGCGGCGTTCGTCATCGGATAAAGTCGCCCGCGCGAAATGGCGCGGGATGACCGTATCGCGGCGCCCTTCGTCGGCCAGCGCGGTGCGCAATTCTTCCAGCGTGACTTGCTCGTCACCGGCCAGCGGATCGTCGGCCAAATAGGTCTTGGCCCAGTCCTCCGTCGGAGGCGGCGGCAACGAGGGCGGCGGCGCCTCCTGCGCAGACGCTGCACCGGCGACCAGGAACAGTGCCAAGAGCAATTGGCCGAACTGCGATCTCAAACACGGTCGTTTCACGGCAATCGCGGCGCTGGTTCCAGCGCCGCACGGCAGGGTTTTCCAGGGATCGAACTGAGCAGACGGACACGCCGTCCACCGCGCATACTGGCGATCGATCCAAGAGAATATAACCCGCGGCCAGCGTCCACAGGAACGGATTCGCAGCCGGCACAATCGTTAATAACGCAGCCGCATCAGGAATTCGCGCTCCCCGTTCGAGGTCCGGACCGTCAGCCGCATGACCTGGGGCGATTCCTTCATCAGGGCCAGGAATTCATCGACGGTCTTGACCCGCCGGCCGTTCGCGACCGTAATTTCTTGCCCAGCCCGCAGCGACGTGTATTGATTGGCGGCCACGTCGTACGCCTGGGCGGCCGGATAGCCGTCGCGGACCTCGGTAATGATCACGGCGCGGCCTTGGCGGTTCTTGACCATCACGCCCGCCCGCTGGCCGCTCGCCTCGGGCATGCCCGGGTATTCGATCGCGAAGACGTTCTGGTCCAGCTGCCGAATGTTCCCCTTGGCCATCGTGGCCCCCTTGGGATATCCGGCGCGGAACCAGACGTTCACCTGCAAGCTGGTGTTCAACAACAAATCTTCCCAACTGACCTGTTGATCGCGATTATTGCGTACGTAGTTGGACAACGCCTTGGTGAACAGCGAACCAAATTCCTGGTCAAACTCGTTCGCGGCTTCTGGAATGAAAAAGGCGCTCTCGCCCGGCGAACAGGCGTTGATATCTACCGAACCGGCCGGCTCGATGAATAGCGAGCGAAACACGGGCGTGTAGTCCTGCGGTTCGTCCGGACCGGGGGCGGCGGCGGCGATTTTTTCGCCGTCACTGCGCACGTTGCAACAATCGGTCAACAGCGCCGCCAGCCGCGCGCCTTTGGCGTTCATCGTGGCGCGAAGGTCGTTGCGATAGAGCTTGCCGCCGACCAGGTCGAAATACTGCCCGCGATCATCCGACCCGCCATGCCCGGTGTAGTAGACGAGCAACGTATCTTCGGCCGCCGGTTGCAACTCGTCGAGCATTTGCAGAACCGCTTGCGGCCGCGCATCGGCGTCCTGTTCGATCGACAGAATGCGAAACTCCAACCGATCCGGCGGCACGTTGTCGAGCAGCATCGACAACATGTACGTGACATCAAAATGCACATGCGGCGCGAACTTCCCCCAACCAGCAGCCGGCGAGGCGTCCGCGACAATCAACGCGTGAAAACGCTGCGCATGCGCCGGCGCTCCGCCCAGCAGGCAACACCAACACAGCAGGAACCAGCACACCAGAAACCAGAACTGCTGAAGCCAGGTCGCGCGTTTCATCATGCACCTTCCGCCGTTCGAATTCAGCCCCAACGGGGCGCCAGACAATAGCCAGCGGTGCAAACCGCTGGAACAATGGCCCGAATAACAATTGTTGAGCCCCAATGGGGCGTCACACTTCATGATGGTGTCGCTCAACTACGGCTTAGCGTCCGGTGACAACAATGTGCCGATGCCGCGCATCGTATTCAGTCGTTCCGCGCCTTGTCCATCCTTCACCAACATAGCGTCCACGGCCTGCGTCGGCCAAATGGCGTGCTCGGCCGGCGTCGCCCAGCGCGGCGGGTATGCATAGACCGGCAAACCCGCCTGGCCGGCGAAACATTCCGCGGCGCGGCGTTGGCCGAAATCGAACTCCTGTTGAGAGCTCAAATCGCGCACGCCCATGTGCGATTGGAATTCCTCATTGGGGTTCGCCTCCAGATCGATCCACCACTCGGCCCGCTGCGCGACTGCTTCCACGTCTGCCAGCAACCAATTCGCCAGCAGCTTGCGGGCGATCATCGGATTGTGCCGCCAGCCGGTGCCGAGCACGCGCACGCCCGGGAGCATGCGCCGCACGTCTTGCGCAGGCACGGAGACGATGTAGCCGCCGTAGTAAGTCCGCTGCTGGACGTTGCCCAAATCGCCCGGCGCTCCCCAGGTGACAAGCTTAGCGGGCTGCTGTTCCACGACGGGATCGAAATACGTCGGCTCGGAGGTCGAAGCGAGAATGGCCAGCGCCACGTCGGCGGCGTCGGTCATCAATCGCAAATCGGCCTGGCGTTCGTCGGCCGGAATCTGCTGGAGCAACTGGTACATCGACGGATCGACAAAATACGTGACCGCATGGCCAATGCGGGGCGTTGCGCCGAGCTTCAAGTGCGGATGGTCCCGCCGGAACTGTTCCGGGTGTTTCTGATAAAAGGCAAACACTTCGTCGCGCCACGAAACAGTCAACGTATCGAGATCGATCCGCTTCAAACCGCGCGCCGCGCTGCCGTCGTCTGGATGGGCGTCCGCCAGCACTTCCTTGTTACAGGCCACGATCACGACCGGAAACCGCGGCCGCGCCGTGCTTTGCCGCACGATCGCATCGATCGACCCTGCCTCGCGCCAATTCGCCACGCCCAAGGCGAAGCCAATGTATTCGCGCAACACGTCGTGCGGAATTTCCGTTCGCTTACCCTGCGACAGCTTCGAGAGCTTGGAATGCGGGTTCTCCATATCACGCACGGCGTCGCGATTTCCGTTCAACATGCGGTCTTCGGCATGCCGGACCGCGGCGTCGGAAAACCCGAAGCAACAGAAGTAGGCGGCCGGAATCGACCCGCTGCTGTTGCCCGCGACGACGACTTGCCCCTTACCAATCGCCGGAACACGGGCATGGGCCTCGTGTAACACGCCGGCGTCATAGGGCAGGCAGGAACCCTTGCCC
>Ga0163153_10004598_pt1 | contig 17144 bp, 19 predicted proteins | sample OliLakLV19MP6IB1_FD_148629 | JGI IMG/M metagenome (GOLD analysis project Ga0163153, IMG submission 148629) | Freshwater microbial mat bacterial communities from Lake Vanda, McMurdo Dry Valleys, Antarctica - Oligotrophic Lake LV.19.MP6.IB-1 | ecosystem: Environmental > Aquatic > Freshwater >... | reverse complement strand
CGCGACAGATGCGAGCTACGCCGGTGGGCGCCCCGGCCTTACCATCTTTATCGGCGGCGGGGGCACCGTAAACCAAGTGCAATTGGATAATTTTAGCGCGAGCGGTCTCACCACGGCCGACAGCACGCCGCCGACGGCGCCGAGCGGCGTCACGGCCACGCCTGTGAGCGGTACCCAGTTCACCCTGAGTTGGCCGGTGGCGACCGACAACTTGGGCGTGACCGGCTATCAGGTGGAGCGCTGCCAAGGGGGCGGCTGCACCACCTTCGTCCTGATCGCCTCGCCCACCACGACCAGCTACGTCGACACCGGCCTGACCCCCGGGCTCAGTTACAGTTACCGGGTCCGGGCCCGGGATGCCGCGGGCAACCTCAGCCCCTATTCGTCCATTACCACGGCGACCACCCTCACGGGCCCGACGGGTGCGGTCGTCGATAATTTCGACCGGGCCGACACGCTCGACCTGGGCACGGGCTGGGATCCCTACACCGGCTTCAATGCGCTGCAACTCGTGGGCAACAGTGTGCGCGCCACCGCCCCTGGCGATAATGTGGAGTCCTATAACGCCGTGGCCCTCCCCAACAATCAGTGGAGTCAGGCGACCCTGACTGGGTGGAGCGGCACGATCTATCACAACGCCCATGTCAGCGTCCGGCTCAGTGGCACCTTGGCCACCCTCAACGGGTATGCCGGGATGGTGGACTCCAACAATCTGGCCGTCATCGGCAAATGGACCGCCGGGGTGTTTAAGGTCCTGGCGAGGGTTCCCTATACGCCCAGCGTCGGGAACATCTTGCGGCTCGAGGCCGAGGGCACCACGCTCCGGTTCTTTGTGAACAATGTCCTTCGGGCGAGCGCGACAGATGCGAGCTACGCCGGTGGGCGCCCCGGCCTTACCATCTTTATCGGCGGCGGGGGCACCGTAAACCAAGTGCAATTGGATAATTTTAGCGCGAGCGGTATTCCTTAAGACGACTTCAATCGAGCCAACACGCTGGATCTCGGGGGCAGTTGGGGCGCTGGCTATACCGATCAGGGGGCGAATACCAATCTGCAGATTGTCGGCAATCGGGTGCGGGCGATGGGCTCGCAGGATGCCACCGAAACCTATACCGGAGGTGCGCTGTCGAATAACTAGTAGGCGCAAGTCGCCCTCGCCACCACTGGCACAACGGTGATGGTTCCCCGCCTCCTCCTGCAATTCAGTGGGCCGGGCTCAGACGGGGTATGAGCTTGCCCTCGGTCGCGGCACGTACTTCACCTCTCGCATTGGGCGATGGAACGCGGGGGTCCTTACAGAGCTGGCGGTAGAAAAGAGCATGGTCTGGGTGGCGGGGGATGTGCTCCGTGCTGAAGCCGACGGCACGACATTGCGCCTCTATCGCAACAACGTCCTCGTGCTCGCGACGACGGATGCTACGAATGCGAGTGGGCGGGCCGGGATCACCATCTATGCTGCCACGATCGCTGACGTAGAGCTGGATGACTTTAGCGCGCGTAACTTCTAAGCTAGATGCCTATTCCGTGAAATATTGTAGTGACAGGCTATTGCTAAGCCGACCATCAAGTCGTGCGTTGTGTGTCCTCAAGGATCATCTGTTATTCTGGAAAATGAAACTCGTGAAGGATGGAGATACACGCACACTTTGACGTCTCATCAGTCAATCGAGCGTGAGCTGGGAAATAGATAAGTTTTTTTGCGTTCATCAGATCGTCGACGGACCTGACCTTTCCTCGATTCTAGACACTTGGTTTATCCACAGCCGTCCTCGTCGTCTTGCCGATCGTCGTCTCGCTCCGCAACGAAGCCTGGGGCGGCCGCCATTTCTCCATTGTCGATCCGAACGGTATTGGCATCGACATCGTCACACGCATTGTTCCAGCATGATGCGCTCGAATCAGGATGAGTCACTGTCGATCGATGAAGCTTCTGTGCGGTGAGTGTATGCTAATCAGGTAGGGATTGAATTCGCGCAAGGGATCGTACCGCGGATTTCCGGCTGCAGGGTTTCGTATGGAATGGTCCTGGGTGTTCAGTCGATTCAATAGAACGCGTGAGGCTTAAGACCTGCTTCTGCTCAATCCCATTCTTCTCGGCAATCACAGGTATCGCCATCCCATTCCGATCCAAGCCGGGCCCTGGAACCGCCGGAGCAGCGCGAAGGTGATGCCGGAATGGCCGAAGGCCTCGAGGAGAACACATTCCCACCGTCTTGGGCTCCGAGGCAGCCAGGAATGAGAAGGCGGAGCTTGTGATGAAAGAACGGCGAGGGCGGCGATAGAGAGGACAGGGAGAGCCATACAGGCCCTCCCTCATGCCAAATGATAACGTACACTTCCAGCGCTTCCGCTATCCAAGCAAGGAAGAAGAGCTCAGTGGAGGCACAAAAGTCCTGGCGTTTATGGAAGTAGAATTCCCCGATCACTCGACCCAGAGACTATAATCGTTCCTCGCGCGCTTCGAGATAGGCAATCTTCAGCATGGGTTATGACAGACGGTCTCATTGCCCAGAAATAGGATTGATGTCAGGAGCTATTCCTTAAGTTGTCGGCGCGATTTTCTCGAATAACCGCTGCACTCCCACCGGCGAGGGCTAAGCACAGCAGCCCGATTCCGATCCACACCAACTCGCGGAACCGCCGGAGCAACGCGAAGGTGATGCCTGTGACGTCGGAATAACCAAAGATGCTCAGCAAGAGCATGTTCCCGCCGTCTTGGGCGCCGAGGCTGCCGGGGATGAAGAAGGTGCCGCCTTTAATAAAGACAGAGAGGGCGCCGATGGAGATGGCGGAGAGCGCCATGGCGGGACCGCCGAGGTAATAGATGATGACGTAGACTTCCAATGCCTCCGCCATCCACCCAAGGAAGAACAGTCCGGTAGAGGAATAAAAGGCTGGACGGTTGTGCTGGTAGAACTCCAAGATCGTTCGATCCAGCGACCGTAATTGTTCTTCACGCGCTTCGAGATAGGCAATTTTCAACCTAATCTTCCTCAGAAATCCCAAGAGCCACGTAAAGAGTCCTCGGCGCTGTACGAACACGAAGGCCGCAGTTCCGAAGGCCAGCAATCCCACGCTGACGAGTGCTGCGGCCAGGGTCTGACCGGATGAATCGTTCCCGCCTAACAGCCACACGGCCAACGCAATGCCGAGCAAAATAAACAACACCTCGGCAATCGTCATCGTCGTTTTTGCAATGATCACTGAGGCGAGCCCTTCCACTATCGGCACGTTCTGTTTTTTGAGGAGATAGGCTTTAAGCGGCTCACCTCCGACATAGGCGGTCGGCGTGGTCATGTTTACCACTTCACCGGCAGTTCGAATCGCAAGCACACGCCAGAATGGAATATCCTTCGCCGACGGCCCCAACGTGACTTTCCACCCGTACGCTTCGACGATATACATGATGACGGAGGGAATCAGCATAACGAGGAGTGCCATCGGCCCGAGTTGCGCCGCCGCATCGAAAACCTGTCCAGGGCCAATATGCCAGACGATGAGTACGAGGGTGAGGAGGCCGACAAAGAGGAGAAGGAGCTTAAGCACGGGTCGTGGCGGAAGGCCTGATGACCCAGAGCATCAGAAGCGAAAACACCACAGAACCCATCGCAGCCATACCGAGAAACCAATCGAGCTTGCCGATGACGGCGAATACCAGCACGACGACGGAAAAATCTCGGCTCGCGACGTTCTTGAGCATGAAGTCAGACCAGGCGGCCTGGACCGGTGTCTTCCATCCATTCGATGATTTGACCTTTTGCGCGCGGGTGACGAGCCAAAATGAGAGCCCATTTCCAACGACCGCAGCCGAACCCAGTGCGAGAGGAATCCAGGCACCGTCGTTCCCAGCCATGCGCAGGTAGGAGCCCACGGCAATGCCGGCAAAGATCGCCATGTGCACGACATTGTCCATTGTGATATCGAGCCAGGCCCCGAATGGCGATTCGGTGAACGTCAGCCTAGCCACTTCACCATCGCAGCAATCGATGATCGCCGCCAGTTGGAACAAGAGCGCGGCTATGATGCCGGTGCTATAGGTCCCGACGCCAAAACTGGCGGCTGCGACCAGCCCGACCAGGGTCGCCAGGATCGTAATGATGTTCGGCGAGAGGCCTGCGGCGAGAAAGATGCGCGTGAACCAGTGGGAGACCTTCCGGTTGAAGAACCGGTCGACGAAGCCTTCGAACTCGCCCTTGAGGGAATTGAAAAGCTTACTTTCAGCGACCTTGACATCCGCGGCATCGCGCACGTCCTGATACCAGTGGGACCGGTTCGTCTCCGTAGACAATACCCGTACATGCCCATCCACCGCAGCCCGTTCGAGCCATCGACGGATCGGCACTGTGCCGGTTTCCACTTCGACGTGACCAGCCGAGCTCATCAAACTGGCAGGAAGCACCACCAAGTCTGTTGCCACCAATGCGGCATCATCCCGTTTTGAGGTAATCGAGAGGAGTCGCCCCGCCTGGACCTTCATGTGCAAGCTCGAACGGCTCGATGGTCGACTCCGAGCGGTATCGGCTCGTGCCACGACGATCGCCTGGCCTTCCTGCACCTCATGCCGCAGGCTCTCGATCAAGGGACTCGCAAACACTCCTTGCACACCGGACAGGAGGCAGAATCCTCGAATTTCAGCAGCCAGCGTGTCCCACGTGCGCGGATCATCTAGTGGAAACTCTCGAATCGGCAACCAGCGCACCGGGATCGTCACCCGTGATCCTTTGCTCAATGCCTGCTTGAGCTGATCTTCCTCAGGCCCGACCAATACCATGAGCTGTCGAATGCCGGCGCGTTGGAGCGTCAACACCGTCCGCTGAAACAGGCCGATGCCTACCACGCTGGTGAGCGGGCCCACTTCATCGGTATACAATCCTGCCGGCTCGCCGAACAGGCTCACTGACGGCAAGAGAATTGCCGTGCTCAACCCTTGGAGGCCTGTCTGTTTCTCAACGATACTCTCGCTCATGATCTATTCCGTCTCTCACCTCTTGAAACACCGGTCAGCAATGTGCAGACGACATCGCTACAGTTTTGGCAATATATCCCGTTCCGCTTTCGTCACATCTTCAATAAAATCGATTTCTGTCCAAGGAAGTCCGCCGATCTTTTCGTGCCCCACTTTGACGTCGCGAAAAAACCCCACGAGCGCGTCCTCGTATTCCATTTGCCAATCTTCGCGATCCACATGGGTCTTGAGCGACGCCACCACGTGTGGTGCATCGGCATGCCGGACCTTGAGGAACCCCACACCTTCCCCTGCGTAGTCGTAGTGTAACGGCATCGTTTTTGTCAGCGCAATGACGCGCCCGCCTTCGACTACGACCATGCATTCCTCCCCGGTCTGCTTGACAGTGTCGTCCATGAGCAGAGCGTTCTCATAGAGAGATTGTACCAAACGGCGCAAGATTTCTTGATGAAAAAGCACGTCTGCATCCATAATGATCGCATCGTCATCCAATGCCGTGCGCGCGATCCAGAGTGAGGAAATACTGCCGCGATGGAACTGTTCATTCACAAGGAAATTCACGCGCATACCACAATCGTTTCCTGCGACAGCTGTGCGAATCATCTCCTGCTTATAGCCCACGATCATATCCACGGAGTGAACACCGACACTTCGAAGCGTCGTGAGGTAGCGGTGCAAGAGGGTTCGCCCGCCGATCTCGATCAGGCACTTCGGGCGATGTTGCGTGACCTGCCATAGCCGTTTTCCGACCCCGGCTGCAAGGATGATGGCTTTCATGCTGTGCCGCAGATTCGTTCGAACGCATCGAGGAATCCACCCAACTGCGCCTCGGTCAGGGCACCCATGTTCGCAACGCGAAAGATTTTGCTCTGGAGTTGGCCTTGGCCTGCATAGATCACATAACCCTGCTCTTTCAGCCGATCGTGCAATGACGGATAGGTCACACCCTCAGGAAGATAATAGGCGGTGATCGTGTTGGAAAGTTTGTCAGGAGTCAGGAGCGGCTTCACGCCGAGTTTCGCCATGCGGTCTCGGATTAAGGTTGCGATCTTCTTGTACCGTAGGATCCGTTTGGTGACCCCTTCTTCCATCAGTTCATTCAAGGCTTCGTCGAACGCATAATAGACCTGGACGGCCGGCGTGAATGGAATGGTTCCGCGACCCTGATCATCCACGTATTGAGTGATGTGAAGATAGATCGATCGTCTGGGGTAGCCACGCATCCGCTCCAGAAATCCCTTACGGACGAGCACGAAGGACACACCCGGGAATCCCTGAATGCATTTTCCAGCTGTGCCCGCCACCATATAAATGTGCGATCCGGCGATATCCAGCGGTTCCCCGGCCAAGGCACTGACCGCGTCGAGAATGAACACCCGGTTCTGGCTATCAACGACATCCGCGATCTCCTTGACCGGATTGATCAGCCCTGTGGTCGTCTCGTGATGGACCATGGCGACCGCATGCGCTTCCGGATGTTGTCGTAGTGCGAGTCGTAACCGCTCAGGATCCGGCCTTGCCGTCCAATCGTATTTAAGCTCAGATACGCCCAGACGATAGAGGCCAACCATCTGAGAAATACGCTCGCCGTACACGCCGTTGTTGAGCACCAGCATCCGTTTGCCGTGGGGAAGCGCAGACATCACGGCGGATTCTACCGCTGCGGTCCCCGATCCAGTGAGTACCACCGCGGCGTATTCTGCTTCTGCCCCCGGCACAAAGAGTTTCAGCAGCTTCTTCTGAATCCCATGCAAAAGTTCGGTAAACTCCGACTCACGATGGCAGACATCGGGACGTACTAGCGCCTGACGCACTCGCTCCGACACATTCACCGGCCCTGGATTCAATAAAATCATTTTGTCGTTCTTCCCCTCACTCCTTACGCCTTACCGCTCACGAGTCATTTGATTGCCTGCATAAACCGCTTCGTAATATCCGGCGGATCGAGTATCACGCGCCCGGCATCTTCTACCATCTCGTTGACTTTCACCAGCAACATGCTTGGCCCGTCTTTGTTCAGCATATCTTTGAACTCATAGACGAGGTCTTCACGTTCGCGCACCCGTTCGACGTGTACATACCCGGCTGCCTTTGCGACTTTTTCAAGCGGAACGACATCGGAAATCGTCGGTTGATTGCCGGTTGTGCCGTAGACTTCGTTGTCGAACACCACATGAATAAAATTCTTCGGTTTCAGCGCCCCCACTGTCGCGAGCGTCCCCATGCCCATGAGGACGTTCCCGTCACCGTCGAATATTACGACTTGTTTTGTTGGCTTGGCCAGTGCCACGCCCAGCCCGATCGCCGCCGCCGATCCCATCGATCCGATCATATAAAAATGAGTCGGCCGGTCGGCAATTTTCTGCGCCTCGCGAGACGGAAATCCATTGCAAATGATGACAGGCTGGTCGGTGAGCAGTTCCAACAATGCGGCCATCGCCATGGCCCGGCTCTGCATGGTCCCCTGCTCCGGCCTCATGGATGCAACCCCTTCACGACACCCTTTGTGATATTCAGCGCCACGGGAATCCGTTTCTTCATAAACGTCTCGGCCACCCACTTGAAATCGTCGAGGGCTGTCTTTTCCGTCAGCGTCCGATGAGGGATCTTCATCGTATCGAGAAACTGCGGCATGACTTCGCCCATCACCAGATGCTCCGGCGCATCATTGCCACCTTGACCCCGCCAGGACACGATCAGGACGCAGGGCTGGTGATAGATATAGTTGAGGGAGATGAGCGTATTCAGCGAAGTTCCAAGTCCGGAGTTTTGCATCAAGACAGCGGGAGTCTTCCCGGCCATATAGGCTCCGGCGGCCATGGCGACCGCTTCATCTTCCCGAACGGCCGGAGTATAGAGCCGCCGCGCCATCAACTCGGCGATGATACCCCCCAGGATCGAATCCGGGACCCCTGTATAGAAATCTACCCCGATATCTTGGAGCGCTTGGACAAATGCATCACTTTCAATCATCGAGTCGATTCCTCGTCTCTACTCACATGGAAAAACGCGCGCATTATAAGCTATGCCTTTGTGCATTCTCAACAAAACTGAGGGAGTTGCGCCATACGATCCACCATGGTAGCGTTTGGACATGATCGGATGGCAGAGAAATTACGCAGGCCGATACCTTGCCCTGCTGGGACTCCTTCTCTGTATGAGCCGTCCCTTTCTCGCCTATGCGGTGCCGCTGCTGAACGATCCGAACGGATTCCAGAGCATGACCTGGGGTGTTGCCCTGACCGCGAAGCCCGACTTGGAAGTCACCACGCCAGGTCCGCATGTGAACGAGTTCCAATCGAGGGACGGTGCGCCGTCGTATGGCGGTATCCCGGTTGAGAGCGTCCGCTACTTGTCGGTCGATGACCAATTTGCCCGTGTGACCATCCGCTATCAAGGCACCGATCAACACAAACAGATCCTCGCCTATCTCGAACAACAGTTCGGTTCCCTTGAGCGCATACCCGGGCAGATGATGCGAGGCCTCAATCAGCAATATACATGGCGCGGAACCGATACGGAAATCAACCTGACCTACCACGCGAATACAGAGCGAGGCTATATTTTCGTCGACAGCCGCACCCTCGCTCCTCGATTCAATGACCGCATCACTGACTCAGCGGAGTAAGATGCCTCGCCGGCCCCTCACGAACCCGTGGATCCATCGCACCTCCCTCATCTGCATATGCTTCTCCCTCATTCTACAGAGCACCCTGGCATTCGCTGTGCCGATGCAGAACGATCCTAACGGGTTCGAGGGGATACCCTGGGGCGCGACATTTTCGGAAACCGACACCTTCATCAAAATCGAAGACACCGGTAAATCTCAAACCTATGAACTGAAGACCGGGGCTCCTTCACTTGGCCCAGTGAGGGTCGACTCCATGCGATTCGTCACCTCTGAAGGCCAATTCGCGCGCGTCACCGTCCGCTACCAAAGCAAGGCAGTCCACGATCAGATTCTTGTCTATCTCCAATCCCTCTATGGCTCGCTCGACCGCACACCGGGACAGATCGCCGCCGGCTCCGTCAAATTCTTCAGCTGGACTGGATTCGAGACCGATGTAACCCTCCGATACGAGACCGGCACCGACCGCGGCATCATCTTTTTCGAGAGCCAGGATCTCCGTCGAAAAATGACCGAAAGTAATTCAGCCACCGTGTTTTAACCAGCACCCTCTCCTGCTAGAAAACCCGTGCCAATTATGCCTGAGCGCCCAACTTCCCCATTCTGATTGGGCTTCAATCCCCGCTCATTCGGGATGGCCGAAATTCCAGAGTGTGGTATCCTCAATACTGACACAAGGGACAGAATAACCGCGGCATATCCACTGAGGAGGCATCGATGAAGCTGAGCCACCCCGTTTTCAAGAACAGCGACCAGAAGGCTCATGCTCTCCTGGATCGCCGCGATGCCGAACGAGTTCCAGTCCGATGCCGTGTCAGTTACTCCGAGCAAAAAGGCGCACGAATTGTCACGGAAGAGGGCACCCTGAAAGACCTCTCCAAAACCGGCTGCAAAATCTTCGGCCCAACCACGAGCTCGAAGGGCAGTTGCCTCACGCTGATCCTACATCTTGAAGACGGGCAAGCCCCCTTTCGTCTCAACGACGTCACGGTATCCTCGGTCAGTAAAGACTCGTTTGCCGTCAGATTCCCCAAGCTGGCAGCCGAAGATCGGAAGCGGCTGCTGGAGCTTGTCCGGAAAAATGCCAGCCTGGCATCCTTGGACGATCGGCGGACGGCATTCCGCATCGCGTAGGTACCGATCCCCCGTCACGGAAGGACTCATCGGTGTTTCTGCTTCCGATTCCTGCACCACAGCCGCCGAACTCCCGGTTAATCCGCTCGTCGCAGGGCGAACGTACATCGACTATCTTCCCATTGCCCTATCCCAGCATAGACACTGTCCATATGTTAATTGGTGACGGCCTCGTCACCAATCTCTCGCCGGGCGAGATCGGCAATCACGGAAGCCGATCGGTCACACCTGGCATGTAGCTGGGCCTCTTTGTCAACTTTCCCCGAGTGGAAGAGCCTCTATGCATTGTCCGTAGCCCGATTACATGGGTTGCGGGACGTTGATTCGGAGTGGGGCTGGGGCTTCTGAAGTTGGAGAACCATACGCATCTGCCATCCGTCTTGTGAAAACGCGTTACCCTCTTAAGTCGTGATGGTCACATCTAGACCATAGCAGGGACAAGGAGGTGGCTTCATGAAACGAGCACAGATCGAACATGGGAGATGGCTTCAGTCTATGACGGAAGCGGTCGATTCGAAGTATGGCCCACGGCCTCCGGTAGAGTTCAGGCTAATGTATTCGGCCAAAAACCATTCCGGCGAGACCCTGATGGGCGATGGCATGGTCACGAATCTTTCGCATAACGGACTAGGAATGCGCGCCAACGGCCCGGTCACGCCGGAGATCGAACTCATGATTTTTTCTGCCAGACGGATAAGATCCGTTATTCGTTATGGAAACCAGGGAAGCCTGGACCTCAGGACGTCGGTTCGAAGTCGAGATCCGCAAGATGAACTTCCGATACGAGACCGGCACCGATCGCGGCATCATCTTTTTCGAGAGCCAGGATCTCCGTCGAAAAATGACCGAAAGTAATTCAGCCACCGTGTTTTAATAGTCGCCACCCCACCCCTGTTTGACCTTCATAGAGGCTCTTGGCCTGATACTGACAAGTCTCCCAGTCTTCCGAAAGGGTCAGATTAAGGCTGAAGATGAACAAGTCATTTTTCACTCGTTCTTGCAGGGTTCCTGCTAGAAAACACCTACCAATTGCATTCTTCTACCGAGTATCCCCTCTTCGGGAGGGGCCTTTATCCCCTCTCTTTAGGGATTGTCGAAAATTTTGGATACGGTACTCTTGCACTGTCGCGCGAGAGAGATAGAGGAACCTCGGCGGAACCACTGTGGAGGCACCGATGAAACTGAACCACCCTGTTCTCAAGATCAACACCCAGAAAGCTCATTCGCTCTTAGATCGGCGCTATGCTGAACGGGTTCCCATTCGATACCGAACCATTTATTTCGGTGAAGAAGGCTTACGAATCGTCCCTGGCGAGGGGGCATTGAAGGACCTTTCTCAAACTGGCTGCAAGATCTTAGGTGTAGCCCCGAGCCCGCTAGGCAGCCGTCTCACTCTGCTCCTAGACCTTGAGAACGGGCAAGCTCCCATGCGCCTCACCGACGTCATCGTTTCCTGGATCTCCAAAGATTCGTTTGCTGTCAAATTTCCCAAGCTGTCATCAGACGAAAGGAAGCGGCTCCAAGACGTTATTTGGAAAAATATGAGTGTGTCGTCCTTAGACGATCGCCGAACGGCATTCCGAATCCTCTAAGCATCGATCCAACGCTATGGAGGATACCATGTACCTTGACGTTACCAGTCCTGCCGTCACAGCAGCCGAATTCTCGGGTCCTTCCGAGCGTCGACACGGCAGCCGTACTCCGACCCTTTTTTCATTGCTCTATTCCTGCATGAATTCCGGCCAGATGTTGATCGGTGACGGTGTCGTCACTGACCTCTCATCGAGAGGGATTGGCATTCGTGGGAATCAATCGGTCGCGCTCGGGGTGAACGTCACCCTCTTTATCGACCTTCCTGGAATGGAAGGACCTTTTTGCATTACCCAGAGCAGAGTTTCCTGGATTGACGGATGCCGATTTGGGGTGGAGATGGAGGCTTTGACGTTGGAGGAGAAGAATTACTTGCGATTCCACTTGTGAGTTCGCAGAAACTTTCTCAGGCTGTGTCGTTGGCATCTGAGGCCAGCAGGAACTAGGAGACACCATCATGAAACGAACATCGACCACATCGAGAAGAGGGTTTGAGTCTATGGCCGAAGTTGTTAATAGGAGACATGATCCTCGGCCCTCGGTAGAGTTTGGGTTGATGTACTCGGTGCAAGAGTCTACCTGCGAGGTTCTCATGGGCGATGGCATGGTCACGGACCTCTCGCCTACGGGATTGGGTATTCGAGGCAACACCTCCGTTACACCGGGGAAAGACCTCACGATTTTTCTCTACGTTCCCGACGGGCAAGATCCGTTGTTCGTGATGGAATCGCGAGTGGCTTGGGCCGCAGGGCGTCGGTTCGGAGTCGAGATCCTTAAGATGAACTTACGGGAACGCAACCGACTCCGTTACTTCTTACGCTCGAATGTCGCGCATTTTGAATAGGCCGATTGTCGGCTCAAAGAGAACGTCATGGTCGGACGACGAAAGGTCGGCAAGTGCCAATCTACAGCTCAGGCCTCTGACCGCAGGGAGATTTAGCAGGTCCCTATCCAGGTCATAGCCTGCGTCGGGTTTGGGTTGCGGAAAACAATCAAGTACGAAGTCGAACTCCTTCTCGTCACGGCACGAGGACAAACCCGTTTGCACCATTTCAACCTGAAGGCGCATGACTCCATCCACACTTCAGGGCGGGTTTTTCTCGTTCATCCTCGTTGACCATTTAGCCTGCAACGGTCATATCTGAAATCCTTGATATGATGATAGAAGTTCAGCTGCGAGGTAGGGAAAGGTAGAAGCCCAACCCCTAGTCATTAGACCAGTGTCATGCCACCACGTGCGCTGCTTGAGGGCCTTTCTCACACCGAGCAAAACGCCATAACTAAAGTCCATGCCTCGTACGGGGATGGGATTGTCCCATGGGCTGATGCCGACCAATAATTGGCCAACTCGACGGCCAGAAACGACTGGCCCGTCAGGAGAGTCAGGCCAGGTGGTCTTCCTCCAATTCCGTGGACACCTAATAAGCCTCCTGAAAAACTCGTCTGTAGTTCGTGTCAAAGGCTTGCCGCTTTGAAGTGGTGCATGCTAGTATTTTTGTAAGTGAGCACTTACTTACCATGAAAAAGCGAGCTCCGAAGGTCATCGGCAGAAACGCACAGCGGGCTTCCGCTGGCGATCGTCAGGTCAGCCTCATTGCGGCTGCCGCTTCGCTCTTTGCCGCAAAAGGGTTCAACGGCACTACCACAAAAGAAATTGCCAAAGCGGCGGGAGTGAGCGAGGCGTTAGTCTTCAAATACTTTCCGACAAAACGGACGCTCTACGCGGCAATTCTGACAGAAAAAGTGACTGTGAATGAACTGCTTGATGCGGTGGAATCGGCGGTAGAGACACACGACGACCATGGTGTATTTACGATGATAGCGAGCTATCGGATTCGCCCCGGCGTCGACTCAACATTCTTACGGCTCCTCTTGTTTAGCGCGCTAGAAGGACACGAACTCTCTGAGTTGTTCTTCGGTAAGCATCACAAAGTATTCTACGATTATCTTGCCGCATATATTCGCACAAGGATCGAAGACGGAGCATTTCGCCCTGTCGATCCTCTCCTGGCAGCTCGCGCCTTCATCGGCATGGTCGTCCATCATCGGCTACTTCATGAAATCTTTGGAGTCCCGATGCATCAATCCCATGAAGCCACAGTGGCTACCTATGTCGATCTCTTCCTCGCTGGGCTGATCAAGATGCCGATTGGCCGTAAGTCGTCGAGTAGGCGTTCGCGATGAATCCCCTAAGACAACATCCGATTATCACACTTGGGGTGATCATTTTTTTCTCAGTCATGGCCCTCGTTGTGTTTCGTCTCAGCAGCGTCGCCAAGACCGACACTCGTAAACCCCGCGTCATCACGGTCGCCACGGTGGCACCTTTAAAGCAGGACCTCGACGTTCGACTGGCGTATACCGCCGACATTACTCCCAATCAAGCGGTCAATCTGTTCTCACGGGTCGACGGCTACATCGCCAAGGTCTATGTCGAGAAAGGAGACTTAGTCAAAGCCAATCAGCTCCTGATCGAGGTCGACCATTCGGACTATCGGCATGCTGTCAACCAGGCCAAGGCAAATTTGGCTGCAGCCAGAGCGAGAGTCGCGCAGCAGGAGGCCAGTGTACGCAACGCCTCCCTGACGCTCAATCGGATGCAGTCGCTAATTAAGGACCAGTTTGTCTCACAGCAAGATCTGGATAATGCCCAGGTTGCCTACGATACGGCAGCGGCAGTGCTCGACTCGCTCCGCGCACAGGTTCAGCAGATGGAGGTTGCATTGGCGCAGGCTGAAACACACCTGGCCTTCTCGTATATCCGCGCGCCTTTCGCGGGCTATGTGGCCGAGCGCAATCTCGATCTCGGCTCCTATGTGAGTGGGACAACAGCGGGAACCTCCACCCTGTCACGGGGAATTCTTACCCTCCATGAAATTCAAACAGTCCGCATTTTGATCGAGGTTGTCGAGAAAGACGTCCCACTCATCCAGGTGGGTCAAAAATCAGAAGTTCGCGCTGAAGCCTATCCGGATCGCGTCTTCGAGGGCACAGTGACCCGTGTTGTTCAGGCGTTGAACCGAGCTACTCGAACAATGACGATCGAGGTCGATCTTCCCAATAAGGATCATGTCTTGAAAGGCGGCATGTTTGCCCGTGTAGAGGTCCTAGTCGGCACTCATCGAAACGCGATTCAGATACCCATCGATGCGGTAAGTCGATTGGAAGACTCTCAATATGTCTATATCGTGCGCGAAGGAAAGGCTCAACGGGTACCGGTGGAAATTGGAGTTCGTGACGAGAACCGAGTGGAGATTACCAAGGGCTTGGCTGGATTGGAGCAGGTGATCATCTCCGGAAAAGACCTCGTACACGAGGGTGCCCCTGTGCAGACTCAAGCAGCAGACGGTGTGAAACGTCAACCGTAAAAGGAGAAATGTGAAAAGGCTTTCTGCTTTGCGGTCGCACTCCGTGCATCTTACGTCTCACATTTCACATTCCACGTCTTCATCATGTGGTTGACTCTCCTGGCGCTTCGCAATCGCATCGGCCTCCTGATGTTGTCGCTTGCCATGGTGATCCTAGGTGGCACCTCCGTCCAGCGGTTACCTGTCGATCTTTTCCCGCAGATTCAAGTGCCCGTCGCGTTCGTCGGCGTTATTTATAAAGGTGCGCCGCCGCTCGACATCGAACAGAGTGTTGTCTATCCCATCGAGAAAGCCGTCAGTTCTGCGTCGAACGTCGATCATGTCGAGTCGTTCGCAAAACAAGGCATCGGCGCTGTCCAGATCTGGTTTAACTGGGGCGCGGATATTAACGTTGGCCAGATGGAGGTGATGCAACGCGTCACCCAGATTCTCAACAGCCTTCCGCCAGGCATTGGACAACCCTTCATCGTCAAGTTCGACGTCTCCAATATCCCCGTCTCCCTCGTCACGGTCTCCAGCGACGACCTCGATGAACGGGCGCTGTACGACCTGGCTTCGAACACGATTGCTCCGCAGATCGAGCAGATCGCCAACGTCGCCGCCGCCACCGTGGAAGGCGGGAAGATTCGCCAGATCAACGTCAACCTCGACCCGGCACTGTTGAACGCCCGGAGCCTCTCGATCCTCGATGTCGTCAAATCCGTGAAGGCTGCCAACCTCATTCTACCCTCTGGCGACATCAAGGCCGGCAATCTGGACTACAACGTCTTCACGAATAATCAGTTCCGCACGGTCGATCCGATTCAAGACGTGATCGTGAAGGTCAACCCACAGGGCAGCCCTGTGCGCGTTCGGGATGTCGGGACCGTGACCGATTCGTCGGACATTCAGACCAACATCGTCAGGACGGACGGGGCCAGAGCCGTGTACTTACGCGTTAATAAACAGCCTATCGCCAATACGGTGGCGGTGGTGGATGCGTTGCGCAAGGCCCTGCCGGAGTTGATCGGCATTCCCCCCAGCGTGAAGATCGGAATTTCATTCGACCAATCGGTCTATATCCGCCAATCGATCAGCAATCTCATCGAGCAGGCGTTGCACGGATCGCTGCTGGCCGCGTTGGTCATCTTGATTTTTCTACGTAATTTTACGAGCACGTTGATCATTTCCGTCGCCATTCCCCTCTCGATCATGGTGACCTTCATTGTGCTGTACTTCTCCGGGCAAACCCTGAACGTGTTCACCCTGGGGGGCTTGGCCCTGGGGATTGGTCGGCTCGTCGACGATTCCATCGTAGAACTCGAGAACATTCAACGCCATCTCAACACCGCGCCCCGCCGCTGGGAGGCCATCCTGGAAGCGGCCCGTGAGGTGGCGATGCCCATTCTCGCGTCGACGATCACCACAGTGGTCGTCTTCCTCCCGATTTTCTTCGTCGCCGGGATTGCCCGCTTGCTGCTGATTCCCTTGACCATCACGATCGCGATCTCGCTGTTCACCTCCTTTTTCGTCTCTCGCACGGTGACCCCGGCGCTCTGCTACAAGTTCCTCAAACCGGAACGGGAGTCTCACCGTTCGATGCCGGCCTGGTTCGTGCGCGTGATGGATTGGAGCCGCGCACGGTACGAGTCGTTGGACAAAGGCTATGAGGAGTCTCTCCGCTGGGTCTTGTCCCATCGCTGGCGCTTTATCATCGGCGTCCTGCTTCTTTTCGCCGCGTCTCTCGCGCTGGCCCCCAAAATCGGTACAGAGTTTTTGCCGGTGTCGGATGAAAGCCAGTTCCGCATCGTCCTGCGCGCCCCGGTCGGTCAGCGAGTGGAGAAAACCGAGCAGCAAGTGGCCGAGGTCGAACGGGTATTGCGGGCGCAGATCCCTGCCGAGGAACTGGAAACGATCGTGTCCAGTACCGGCGTATTAGCCCAGGGCCGTTCCTCTCTGTTCAATCCGAACACCGGCCCCCATACGTCGAGCATCTCCGTCCATCTCGTGACGCCGGACAAACGGACAAGAAACCAAGTGCAAATCATGAACGACGTGAGACCCAAGGTCTTACAACTCTTTCCGGGCGTCTCGATGTCTTTCGATCCGGGCGGGCTCATCAAACGAATCACCAGCTTTGGGTCGCAGAAATCCGTCGACGTGGAAATTTATGGCTACGATTTAGCCCACGCGCGCGAGGTCATCCGGCAGGTCGAAAGCATGATGCACCAAATACCCGGGCTGGCCGACATCGAAGTCAGCCGTGAGGAGAACTATCCCGAGGTCAACGTGGTGGTGGATCGAGAGAAGGCCGCTCTCCTTGGTATCAGCGAAACGGATGTCGCGACCGCCGTGCTCTTCTCACTCAACGGCAACGGCTCAACCGACCCTATCATCTACACCGACCCTCAAAACGGGAACGAATACTTCATCAGTGTCTGGCTCGCGGAAGAACACCGGAAGTTCTTCCGCGAGCCAG
>Ga0163153_10004592_pt1 | contig 17157 bp, 15 predicted proteins | sample OliLakLV19MP6IB1_FD_148629 | JGI IMG/M metagenome (GOLD analysis project Ga0163153, IMG submission 148629) | Freshwater microbial mat bacterial communities from Lake Vanda, McMurdo Dry Valleys, Antarctica - Oligotrophic Lake LV.19.MP6.IB-1 | ecosystem: Environmental > Aquatic > Freshwater >... | reverse complement strand
CCCCAAGACGATACGCGCGGAGACGACGACTCCATTGCGCATCGTCAGCGCTGCAGCAGCCGCGGCCAGCGGATAGTCCGGTCCGACCGATGGCCGCACTTCGTACGTGGCGCTCGTGGCCGTGGCTGGCGGCAAGATGATTTGCGTGAGGAGTTGCTTCGGCTGAAGGACGGTTTCGCGGTCTTGGTCGTTTTGAGGAACCTGGAAAAACTCCTCCGCGGCCACAAGTTGTTCGTCTTGTTCGCGCGGTCCGACGATTCTCAATTTGGCGCCCAGCGCGATCAACGCCGGTGCGATCCGCGAACCGCAAACGAACTTGGCTGGCCCCAGGTTGCCGAGAATCGCGTGGTCGCGGTTGTCGCCAAACTCGGCTAACTCGCTGCCGGCGAGCAAGCCGTGCCCGTTGCGAAAGAACCAGCACCGCGCCCTTTGGCAGAGCTCGCCGCCAATGGTGCCCTGACACTGCAACTGCATGCTGTTGATTCCGAGGATCGCGTCGGTGACGGCGCGATAGTCGGTCAGGTAATGACTCGCGAGCACTTCATCCAAGGTCTCGGAAGCGCCGATCACCACGCTTCCGTCGGCTCGCTCTTCGATTCCCTTGAGCGAAGGGATCTCCATGATGTTGACGACGCGCTCCGGCCGCAGCACCATGGATTTCATCAGGGCGACGAGGTCGGTGCCGCCGGCCAGGATTTCGCTGCGCCCTGGCACGGCATGGAGTAAGTCCAAGGCCTCCGCCTCGCTGCGAGGCGCCGCATACTCGAATGCTTTCATCGTTTAGGTCCTCTTCGCCGATTTTTGAATTGCTTCGAGCACCCGAGCGGGCGTCATGGGAATGACCGGCACGCGCACGCCGAGGGCGTTGCAAACGGCATTGGAGATGGCGGCGCCGGGTCCGATGACAGGCGGTTCGCCCAGGCCGATCACGCCACGTTTGCGCTGGTCTTCCGGCTCGTACAGTTCGACCACGATCTCGCCGATATCGCCGAGGCGCGGAAGTTTGTACGTCTCCATCGAGCTGTTCACAAACGCGCCGGTCGCCTGATCCATGATGCGTTGCTCAAACAGGGCGTACGCGATGCCCATGATCACCGCGCCGTTGATCTGGCTCTCGGCGCCAGTGCGATTGATGATCAGGCCCATGTCCTGGACCGCGACGAATTTCTTCATGCGGACGATACCGGTTTCGGCATCGACCGCGACATGGGCCATTTGCACGCCGCCCACGCCGGAACCTGAGAGCGGACTATTGCCGCTTGGCTGATAGACGCCGGTCGCTTCCAGCGGTCTCATGCCGAGCGTGGCGCAGGCTTCCTTCCAGGCGAGCCCTTGGTCCGGCTTGCCACGAACCTGAATACGGCCGACGACGACTTCCAGTTGATCTGCCGTGGTATTGAGCTTGGGCGCGACTGTTTCGAACAACTGCGCCAACGCGTTCAGCGCCGCCCGACGGTGCGATTCGGAAACGCCGCCCACGGTTGTACTGCCGCCCGAGGGTCCGCTGACCGGCAGCTTCGACGTGCCGATGTTGACCTGCACGTCGGCGACGTTGAGTCCGAGCGTTTCACCGTGCGCGTGCCGGTTCCCAGGTCTTGGGTGCCGCAGAAGGTTTCGACGCCACCGGTCGGAAAGATCTTCAGCGTGCAGTTTGACGCGTGCCCCGCGCCGCCCCACGTGTGGAGCGATACGCCCAGGCCTTCCACGACGGAACCGTTGACCGGTCCCTTGCCGTGCGGATGCCACTTGGCCTTCCAGTCCATCAGTTTCGCCGCGATCTCGAGTTCCGCGAGGTACACCTCCGGCGTTTGCTGCGAAGCGATATTCGGGATGTTCTTGCGAAACACTTCCAAACTATCGGCGCCCATCTTGGCCGCCAGATCGTCATAGGCGGTCTGCGACATGGCGCAGGCCTGCGGATGACCTGGGGCGCGCCAGGCGCGGGCCTGCGGGACGTTCGTGCGGATGTTCGTCGAATTGACGCGCAGGTTCTTCGGCCGGAAGACGTATGGAATGATGGTCTGGCTGACGGCGCCGCCGCTAAATCCGCCGCTTCCCCAGTGCGTCGAATCCCAGACTTGCACCACGCCGTCCTTGTCAGCCCCCAGGCGGACTTTCAAATACCCCGAGGGGCGATGACCGCCGAGCTTGAGTTCCTGCTCCCGCGAGAGCATGAATTTCACCGGACGTCCGGTCGCCTTGGAGATCTGAGCGGCCGCGATGCTCCAATAGTCGGCCGCGAACTTACTGCCGAAGCCGCCGCCGATGTACTGACAGATCACTTCGACATCTTCGGGACCGATCTGTAACGCCGCGGCAAAGCCCTCGTCGGTGCCGGAGACGTTCTGCGTGGACAGGTACGCCTTGAGCTTCGCGCCTTCCCAGGCGACGGTGACGCCGTGCGGTTCCAGGCAGCAGTGCGTGATCACGTCGGCGCCGTAGTAGCCTTCGACGACGTAGGCGCTTTCTTTCAGCAGCCGTTCGATTTCTTTTTCGATGAATTCATCTTCGTCGTCATCGTCGCCAGGTTCGTTCTCAGTTTCCGCGCGACCGCCGCCGGGGCTGGTGAGCTTGGCATCCGTGGCGGCCTGGAGATTCTCGTCGTCCAAGAACGCCGGCAGGACTTCATAAGCCAGGCGAAGTTTGTCGACGCCTTCCATCGCCGCGCCTTCGGTCTCGGCGGCGACGGCGACCAGCAACTCGCCTTCCCAATTGATTTCCTTACCGACTTCCGCGTGCGGGAAAACATGTACGTGGACGACGCCAGCTACTTTCAGCGCGGCGCTCGTGTCGAGGCCCGTGATCCGGCAATGGGCGTGCGGACAGCCCAAGGCCAGTACAATCAGTTGCTTGGGCAGATTGATGTCGTAGGTGTATTTCGCCGCACCGGTGGCCTTCACGAGTCCGTCGAGGCGTTGATGCCGTTTGCCGATCAACCGCGCCTGGTCGGACGCGGGCCAGGTGTATTGCACTTCAGCCATTGACATCTCCCTTGACGACGGCCACGGCGGCTTGAATGACATTCGCGTACGTGCCGCAGCGGCAAATATTCCCGTTGAGCCCGGCGCGGATCTCGTCAATCGTCGCTTTCGGATTTTTGTTGAGAAACGCCCGCACCGCCACGACGAAGCCAGGCGTGCAGAAGCCGCACTGCTCCGCATCGTGCGTGACAAACGCGCGGACTACGGGATCGACCTTGTCGCCGCCCAGGCTTTCCACGGTTTCAATTCGCTTCCCTTGGCAGGCGACTGCCAGGAGCAGCGAGGCCATCATCGGCTTGCCGTCGACCAGTACGGTACACGCGCCGCTACTGCCATCGAGGCTGACGGGCTTCGCGCCGGTCAGATCCAGTTGATAGCGCAACGTTTCGAGCAGCGTGTCGCGAGGCTCGACTTTCACCGTGTGTTCGGCGCCGTTGACGTCCAGCTTGATCGTCGTCGATTCACGCACGACGACGGCCGCTTCGTCTTGGGCCTTGGCGAGTTCCGCCTGGTGAAGTGCGGTGGCCGCGGCGACCGCGCCGGAGCCTTTCAGAAATGCGCGGCGATTGACGCCCGACCGCGCGTTGGACCCTGGGTCTTTCCCCGTCATTCGTAGTCGCCTTATGCAGAAGGAGCGACGCGCGAGTCAGGATCGTTGACAAGCGTTCGCTGGCGGAAAGCTGGACTAGCGGGACGTGATTATACGGCCTGTCAAAGGAGAAGCAACACTTTTGCGAGAATTGTTGGCGAGGTCCCATCAGACACGATTTGCGCGACGGTCCAAGGTAGAAGCATGGCCGCGTCAGGGGGCAATCGGCCGGCGGCGCAGCTCGATGGGGCCCTGGCAGCATTCGCACAATTTGAGTTCAAACATCGCGATCGCGCAGACGTCGCACCAATAGTCGAGCTCCGCGCGGCTGCCGTCGGACGTGACTTCCAGAATCTGCAAGACTTGCAGTAGCGGAGTCTTTTGATAGCGTCGCACGACCAACTCCAGCTCCATCGTTCGCAGCCGTTCATCAAGACGAAACGCGCGGCCGCGCGAATCTTCGAGCAACGGCACGACCTCGGCTTCTGCGGTCGTGATGGCCAAGGTTCGTTCGCTCGCTTCGGGGGACAACTCCAGGCCGAAACGTTCACGTAGCGCGTCCCCCAGCCAGCCGACGCGACCTGTGACACGGACTACTTCGAAGTCGGCTTTGGCCGAATCATCGGCGTTGGCAGAGCCAAACGGCAATGCCAGCCCAGCGCCGAGCGACAAGGTGAGCAGTTCACGGCGCGATCGCAACGTGGCCATGGAGAACTCCGACTACTCGTTCGCGTGGCCGATCACGACAACATCGAGCGGCAGGTCTTTTTCTTCCGCGCCGACGCGTCCCTTGCCGTTCAAGCGAAGCAACCGCCAGTCGTTCGCTTCGTCGTGCCGTAGTTTTTCACCATCTGTCGATGCGGCCTTCAAGGCCAGCATCGCGGGGTGCGCGGTGCCGGCCGCCTCGGCGGCGTCTTTCATCAAGGATTCCAAATCGCGCGCTTCAGGCGACGGATCGGCGGCGGCTTTGTTCAACAACAGGAAATCACGCGTGGGCGAAGTGCCCACGTGCGCGCCGTCGACCGGTTGCTGCGCGTAGCGGAGCGTATACACGCCCTTCGCGACGCCTTGATCGCGAAAATCGCCGGTCTTGCGCGGCAGCCGCAACACGCCGATCAACTGACCGGGCGTAAACGGGTACAAGACGTCTCCCTCGGGCGTGAACGACTTGAGTTCCCACGATTTGAGGAGCCAGATCTCGCAAACAACGCGAGTGCCGTCGCGCACGACCTTAACGCCGCTGCCGCCGAGTTGATCCGCGACGGCGGCAGCCACTTCCTCGGCGGGAGCGCGAGTCTCGATCGATTCAACGGTGTATTCCTGGCACCAGGCAGGCAGCGGGCAACACGTCAGCACGCCGATCAATGTCAGAAGGAAAACGCGGACCAGCGACAACATGGCGGCGCCTTGGTGTAACTACATGATGGAAGTTTCGGTACGGATGACTAGCGAACCGCGTTGCCTAGTAAACGAACGTGCCCATGTAGGCGCTGCGGCTGTCGGGCGCCGACCAGCGTTGGCCCAGGCCGCGACCGCGGAATTCGTTTTCGATGCAGACGCCGGCGGCGAAGTTTTCCAGCCGAGCGAGCGGCGGATAGTAGGCGGCCTCATTGCCGCAGATGCAGTCGCCCACGCGCGCGGCGCGGGTCGAGAGCTTGACCACTTTGCCGACTTCGAGCTTTCCGCGCAGGTCGAGAACATCCAGCGACATGCTGATCGGTTGAGACTCAACCTTGACGACGTGCTCGCCGGCGCGGCCGACCTGCTGACGAGCAAAGTCGACGAGGGCGTCGCGTTGTTCCGAAGTGGCGCGTTCGTCCACCAGGATCATTGACTTAAGTTCGCGACCGTTGTCGATGCCCTCGAAGGCCAGCGTGTCGGAGGAGTGGACGACGACCACGACGCTGAGGCCGGCGAGATCGACGCCCGCATGGTCTCCTTGAGATACGTTCCAGGCGAGGATTGCGCACTTGCCGGCCAGGCCGGATTCGGAATTCGCGAAGCAAGGCCCCGTGTAGACCTGGCACGTGCGGCTTTCGAGGTACGCGCCTTCAAGTTTCGCGGCGTGGGTCACCGAATTCGCGGCGGCCAGCACGATGGAAGCAAACAGCAGACCGGACAGCACGCGATGCGACATGGGAGGACCCTTCCTGAAAAACTGACAACTCCCCCGCGGAACGGCACCCACAGTTTAGCCATTGGGCCGCCCGAGGTCCACTTGGGGGCACTACTTCCGCGGCCCGACTGGATCGGCTGCGAAGTTATCGGCAGAATGGACACCTGGGGTTGTGCCGTGGGCCGCTCCACGCGGTACACTGCGCAACCGATGAAGTGAACGGTACTTGTCGAGACGTCACCGCGAGGGCTTTATGTCACGATCCCAGCAACGACTCAACGCACATCGTCGCTGGGCGATGATGCTAGCAATTGCCTTGATGGCGCTTCGCGCGCCGGCTCGTGCCGACGATGAAGCCGATTTCTCGCCACGGACTGAGGAGCGGCAACTGCCTCGCTCCATGCGCGCGGAAATGAGCGAGCTGCCGCGCGTCACCGTCGGAACCCGCGACGCCGATATCGTGGGCGTCGATGGTCGCGCCTTGCAGGCCGCCGTGGATTACGTTGCGGCGCTCGGCGGCGGCATCGTAGAGATCGGCCCGGGCGAGTTCGCGATGTCAGACTCGCTGCATTTGCGTCCGTTCGTGACGGTGCGGGGCACGCCCGGCGAGACGATTCTGCGCAAAACGAAGGCGGACGTGTCTGCCCTCGCGCTCGACGGCGATTACGGCGAGGAGCAAATCACGCTTGTAAGTCCCGAAGGGTTCGGCGTCGGCGCCGGTGTGGCGATCTGGGACGACAACGCGGGCGGGTTTCATACGACCGTGGCGCGGATCACGGGGCGCAGCGGTAACACTTTTTCGATTGATAAGCCGCTAAACGCCGACTGCCTGGCGGCCAGCCACGCGCAAGCGGCCACGGTGTTTGCCGTCATCAGCGGCTACGGCGCCGAAGGGGCGCGCGTCGAACACGTGACGGTGGAAGGAAATCAGGCTGAGAACGTCGCGCTGAACGGCTGCCGGGGCGGCGGCGTATTTTTGTATCGGTGCCACGGCGCGGTCATCGAGGACTGCCTGGTTCGCAATTACCACGGCGATGGCATCAGCTTTCAACAGTCGAACGACGTACGGGTCGAGCGCTGTGTTTCGGCGGATAACGCGGGGTTGGGCTTGCACCCGGGGAGCGGCTCGCAGCGGGCGGTCGTCCGCGAATGTGTCGCGCGCGGCAATCGAGAGGATGGCTTGTTTCTTTGCTGGCGGGTGCGGCACGGGCTGTTCGAAAAGAACGTGTTGGAGAACAACGGGCGGTTCGGCATCTCGATCGGACATAAGGACAGCGACAATCTGCTGCGCGACAACCTCGTCCGGCTCAATGGCGAGGATGGCGTGATGTTCCGGAATGAGACGGTCGGTATGGCGGCGCACCGCAATCGGTTGGAGAACAATCGCATTGAGGACAATGGCGCCACGGAGCCTGCCGCGGGGATTCGCGTGCGCGGTTCCACGGACGGGCTGGTGTTTCGCAACAACATCATCCGCGACACGCGGCCGATGAATGAACAGACCCAAGCAGTCGGCATCCGGATCGAGGAAGACGCCGGCGAAGTGACTCTGGACGGCAACGACGTGCGAGCGAAGACGACTGTTGACGATCGCAGATCGCCGAAGCCGTGAGACAGGACCATGTTGGCGGCGCCCAGCGTGGTACTCTGGCAGGCGAGAGATCGCGATCGCATTGGCACAGGTCAGTCAGAAGAATCTGCATTACTTGATGGAATGCGCCTGTCGAGACGCGTAGTCCAGCAAGCTATGGCGGCTACCAGGGCACTGCCGGCGGCGGTCAGGAACAACGGCGCATAAGAGTCAAACTGGTCGCGAAGGTTCGCCAGGATCACCGGTCCCAGGGCGGAGGCAAACACGGTGATGGTTTGCACGACCGCTTGGATTGCGCCGAGGTGCTGGCGGCCAAAGGCATGTCCATAGGCCGCGAAGAAAACTACGGTGACAATGCCGCCTGAGACGCCCAAGCCCGCGGCATAGACGATGGCGGTCGTGGTCGAAGTCACGAACGGAAACATCGCCAGCGTCAGCGCAAGGACCGCCATGCCAATCGCCAGGATGCGTTCCATCGGCCATTTCTTGGCTAGGTATCCGGCCATGATGTTCGTCGGCAATCCGCTGAATGCCAAGACCGCCATCACCATGATGAACGCGTCGTGATCGAGACCTTGCTCCGCGAGAATCGATTCGTTGAACAGCGTGATCGCCGACCAGACGAGATTGAACAGCGACGTCGCCAGCGTGATCGACCAGAAGGCCGGCACGCGCAGCACGCTCGCCAATGGCAAATCGAGCGGCGCATAGTGGACATCTCCCAGATCACCGATTGATTCCGGACCGCTGCGGACCAACAGCCAGCAAATCGGCGCAAACGCCAGCAGCGCAAGGCCGAGCGTGCTCCAAGCGGAGCGCCAGCCCTCGGCGGCGACCCCCGCGCCGAGGGCGACAGTGCTGACCATGAAGCCGATCGTCAGTAGTACAGCGTACACGCCCATGGCCGGGCCGAGTCGACGGCTAAACCATTTTCCGACCACCGCCATACTGCAAACCGAAAGGGCGCCCTGACCCAGACCTCGGACAAGCACCAGCGACAGGAAGAACCACCACCATTGATCCACCCGGCTCATGAACAATACGGAACAACCCAGCGCCGCCACCACGGCCACCAAGACGCCGCGCACGCCCAGGCGGTCAATGGCCCGTCCTACGGGCAGGCACATCAGCGAACCGAGCAGGATCGCCCAGAAATTCAGGAGGCTGAACGACTGCTCGTTAATCGCCAGTCGCCCGTCTTCGGTGATTGGTTTCGCAATCATCCCCAATCCATGGGTTCGTCCCGGCAGCGTCGCAGTCATTGCCGCCGCGGCGACCAGGAGATTGACCCAGCCATAATAGATAGGCAACCGCGCCAACCACGGGCGGACAGCGGCAGGGCCGCAATCCAAAGTATCGCTTGCCATGTCGTATTGCGTTCGCGTTTGTGACTCGGAATCCCTGCAAGCCTTGAATGAATGAAAGTCTATCAGCGTTTGAGTGAAAGCGGCTCCCTTCCAATTGATGAAAATGTGCGGCGGATTGACGCGCGTCGGGCGAGGCTTCACACTCTAGCGAAGCGGAAACCCACGCCGCTGAAAATGCTCTTCCTCGATTCAGGAGCAAGTATGATGCGCGCACGATTGGGATTGCTGACATGCGCCGTGCTGGCGTTCGTGCTCGGGACATTTCCTGCGTCCGCCGCGCCGGAAGGATTCAAAGAGCTCAAGATCGGCGACGCCGCGCCGGAGTTTAATTTGCCAGGCGTTGACGGAAAGAACCATCAGCTCGCCGATTTCGCGGACGCCAAGTTATTGTTGGTCATTTTCACCTGCAATCATTGCCCCACGGCGCAGGCGTATGAATCCCGCATCATGCAACTCCACGAGGACTACCAAGATCGCGGCGTCGCGCTGGTGGCGATTTCGCCCAATGACGATCAGGCTTTGCGGCTCGACGAGCTGGGTTATACGGATCTCGGCGACTCGTTCGAGAACATGAAGCTACGGGCCGAAGAACACGGCTACAAGTTTCCGTATCTCTATGACGGTGACACGCAGAAAGTGTCGCTCGCCTATGGCGTCGTCGCCACGCCCCAGGCGTTTCTCTTCGACGCCGATCGCATGCTGCGATACGTGGGTCGGATTGACGATTCCGAAGTGAAAACCGTTAAGAGCCACGATGCGCGCAACGCGATCGAAGCGCTGCTCGCCGGCAAGCCCGTGCCGGTGGAGCAAACGCGCACGTTTGGCTGCTCGACGAAATGGTCCGAGAAGCGCCAGGACGCGGCAGAGTCGCTTGAGAAGTGGAACGAGGAGCCGGTGGAACTGGAATCGTTGGACGAGGTGGCGCTCGAAAAACTTGCTGCCAACGATACCGATCAACTGCTCGTCGTGAACGTCTGGGCGACCTGGTGCGGTCCGTGCGTGAAGGAGTTGCCGGAGTTTGTCACGATCAACCGCATGTATCGCCAGCGCCGCTTTCGACTGGTGACGATCTGTCTTGACGAACCAGAGCAACGCGAGGACGCGCTCGCCTTCCTGCGCAAGACTCACGTCTCCTGTACCAACTATTTCCCGGCGTTCACGGACCGGGATCGCCTGGCAGATTTGTTAGACAAGGAATGGAAAGGCCCGTTGCCCCACACGGTTCTGATCGCGCCGGGCGGCAAGGTGATCTACCGTCAGAGCGAGGAGATCAAGCCGCTGGAGCTGCGGCGCGAGATCGTCAAGGTGCTCGGCAGAACCTATGGCAGCGACCCGGAAAAGTAGAAACGATGGCCTACGAGGCCGCATCCGTGGCGTCGACACGGTTGCCGAATTCCGCTCAATCCGTTGCTTTCAAGATGCCGACGTCCAGTTGGCCGTCAGTCTTCCAAGGGTCGCCGCCGCCGTTACGGCCCGAGCGTTCCTCGTGAAAGTTGGGGACGGCATAGCGTTCCGACAAGGACTTCGCTCGTTCCAGACACTGCATGACATGATTTCGTTCGGTGTCGACATCGGCCGCGATATGGTGCGTGATCTGGCCCGTGGTATCGCTGAAACCCACACGTCGATCGTAGGTCGCGGAGCCCAGCCAGATCGGGCGGCCGTCGGCATCGGACTTAGGGGACCGCCAGTAACGCACGTGATGCCGTTGGCGCGGATCATCGCCGACCGGCTGCTCGAACGCCAGGTCTTCCTTGCGCCCGAAGAGATACAGACTGCTTACCGGCGCTGCGTCGTACGGACGCTTGAGCACCGTGGCTTCGGCGATTTCCAGGCAACTCTTCAGTGTGAGCGGATCAGCCGGATACCATTTCGCGGCGACCATCGCGCGTTTAAGGTCGCGCTCGGAACCGATCAGCGCAAGGTTCAACGGATCGCCGGGAATCTTGTCGCCGGTTTCGGTGATGTCCGGCATGTCGTCCAGTTGCGGATGGCGCGTGGCGTATCGATCCCACATGAAGGGGAGGATCAGATAAGCGATCGCCAAGTAGGCGAGCAGCAATCCGAGTACGATCCAGGCGGTGCGCTTGCGCCAACGCGGCGCGCCAGCGTCGGTCGATGTGAGGGCTCGCGCGGACGACGGCGCGTCGGGTTCTGCAGGAGATTGCGCATTGCCCGAAGTTGTCCCAGCCATGATTCGCGCCCATTTCTTGAAGAGTGCGTCACAATGCGTGTTTCGACTACGCGCTTCCAGTAGCGAACTATTGTCCGCTCGATGTGCCGCCGGTGGAAGAGCTGCCGGAGGAGCCCGAAGAACTGCTCGAATTGCCGCTGTCCGAGGTGGATGAGTCTTCCGTATCCGTCGTGCTCGGCGGCGGCATCATCCAGCGGGTCAGGGCGAACTGCACGGGGCGCTGGCTCGGTTGCAGGTTTTGATTCACCGTGACGGTGACGCTCGCCAGACCCGTGACCGAGTCGATTTCGCTGAATTCGATCGAATAGAGCCACGCCTGGTCGGGATCGTAGGTGGTATCGAACGTCGCGCCGCTCACGTTTTCCAAGGGAGACAGGCCCGATACCAGCTCGTTCAATTTGCTCTCGCACAAGAGTTGCGCCTGCGTCAAGTCGCGCGCGATCCGCGCGTTGCGCATGCCGAACCGCGTGAGCTCGCCCAACAGCACCGTGGCCGAAGCCAGGATGGCGATCGCGAGGATCACCTCCATCAACGAAAAACCTTGCCGCCGGCGCTTCATGGCGATTTCTCCAGCGCCGGCGCCCGGTAATTCTCATCGGCGCTGACTTCGCCGAGCCGCGAGCCGCCAGTCAGTCCGCGCAACGAAATCATGACCGTGGCGCCATACTGGTTGGTGAGCGTCAACTCCGCCGTAGTCGAGGTGCCGTCCGGAAAGAACAGCACCGGCGTCGACCAGGTTTCGTCGCGCGATTGGCTCGGATCTTCGTTACCGAACTCCATCGCCTGGCTCGACGTACGGGCGTCTGCTTCCGTTTGCAAGTCGGACATCGTCACGCCGGCTGGCAAAGTTTTGTCGATCGACAGTGCCGGCGTACCAGGCGTGGCGTTGTCCGACGCGGTCGCCGCAAAGCCGGTGGACGTGACCGCCTGGTCGATATCCAGCCCGGCGTAACGCTCGATCAGATACCGGCTCCCCTGCAACTGGCAGCGGAACGAATAGACTTCACCGGAATCGATGGCGCGATTCCGAGCGCGACTCCAATGGGCGCGGACTTGATCGCCAGCCCGGCGCAACCGCTCCGCCGCGAACGGCCGCTGCAAATTCGGCCACACCATCGCCCCCATCGCCACCAACAACGCGAGCACCAGCAAGACCTCCATGAGGGTCAAGCCGCGCCGGCGTTTTGGTTTGCAATAGAAGAACATGCTAGGAGTGTAAATTCGTTTTGAACCGCTGAGACGCAGAGTGAGGAGGATTTAACCGCGAAACACGCGAAACAGCGCGAAAGAATTGCAGGTTGTCGGATCAGCTCAGACCGATTCTGAACCTCTCCTTTTCGCGTCATTTCGCGTGTTTCGCGGTTAAATCCTCCGTCACCCCAAGTTTGCGTTTCTATCGTCTGCCTAGCTGGCCGCTTCCGCGGTCCAGTTGCCGATGTCGTCGGCGGAGTTGTCGACGCCGTCCGGGCCGAAGCTCCAAATGTCGAACGAATCTTGATTGCGGTTGCCGGGCGACATGTATTGGTATTGATTGTCCCACGGATCGAGCGGCACCGCCTTATCGAGGTACGGCCCTTGCCACTTCGAGGCGTTGGCAAGATCGCCCGGGGCGGATTCCAGCGCCTGCAGCCCTTGCGACGTGGTCGGGTACGAATTGATGTTCAGGTGATACATCTCCAGCGGCTGTTCGAGTTGCTCGATCTGCGCCCGGGCGGCGTTAACGTTCGCCTGTCCCTGGGCGTTGCGGATGGCAATGCCGACGAACGAGCCGATGATCACCAGGATCACGAGCACGAGCAAGACTTCCATCAGGGTGAAGCCAGCGCGGTTGCGGCGGCGCGAGGGTTTGCGAGTACGCATGGGTATCCTCTTGTTAGTTTGAAGTTTTCAGTTTTCAGTTTTCAGTGTCCAGTCAATTGAGTGCTTTGTCTCAACTGAAAACTGAACACTGAAAACGTCAAACTCTATAACGAAGTACTCATCTTCATCACCGGCAGCAGCAGGGCCATGACGACCAGCAGGACGACGCCGGCGAGGATGAGCAACATCAACGGTTCCAACAGACGGACGAACAATTCCAGTTGCCGCCAGGTGCGGCGTTCCAGGCCTTCGGCGATGGTGACTAGCACCGTGTCGAGCTGATTGGCTTCCTCGGCGACGGCGATCATCTCCACGACGGTCACCGGGAAATGGCCGCTGGCGCCCAGCGGACCGGCGAGCGATTCGCCCGCGGAGATATTCTCCGCGGCGTCGCGCACGGCGGTGGACAGCACGCGATTGCCCGTGGCGTCGCTGGAGATATCGAGCGACTTCAAAATCGGCACGCCATTCTTGAGCAAGGTGCCCAGCACGCGGCAAAACCGCGCCACGGCCAGGTTCAAGAAGATCGGGCCGGCCATGGGGATGCGAATCTTCACGCGATCGACGAACCGGCGTCCTTCCTCGGTGCCGAGCGCATTCTTCGCGAAGATCGCCAGCACCGCGAAGCCGGCCAGAATCAACCAACCGTATGAGCTCAGCGTTTCGCTCAGCCAAAGCAGCCATTCGGTTGTGGCCGGCAATTCGCCCCGTTCGCGGAGGCGATCGAACATCGTCGCGAACTTGGGGACGAAGAATACGATCAACACTGTCACGACCACCGTGCCGACCACGGCCAGGAACATCGGGTAGGCGATCGCGCCCAGCGTGCGGCTCTTCAAGTCTTCTTGCTGTTCGGTGAATTCCGCGACGCGATCGAGGGCTTCTTCCAGGAAGCCGCCTTCGCCGCCGGCGCGGACCATGCTGATCGCCATCTCGCTGAACACCTTGGGGTGCCGCGCGAAGGCCTCGGCCAGCGTCGTGCCTTCTTCGACTCGGCTGCGCACATCCGCCAGCACGGCCGACAGGCCGGCATGCGACGATTGTTTTTCCAGGATCGACAGCGATTTCAACAGCGGCACGCCGCTGCGCAACAAATCGCCGAGCTGGCCGTAGGTCGACGCCAGCCGCTGCGGGCTGACGCGTTTCGACTTCCAGACTGCGCTCCCCTTATTGTCTTGCGCGATTTCGACCGGAAACAGCGCGCGCTGGTCCAGCAGAGAAATCGCCTCTTGGCGACTTCCCGCCGACAACTTTCCGGCCACACGTTTGCCGCCGGAGTCACGCGCGATGTAAGCGAATTCGGGCATGGTGATTCAGTTTGAAGTTTTCAGTGTTCAGTTTTCAGTTGGATGCCGAATCGAAATCCTCACTGAAAACTGAACACTGAAAACTGAACACTTCAAACTCATTTCTTTTGCACTGAGAATCGATCTGCTTTCGTCACGCGCAGCACTTCTTCCACTGTCGTTTGGCCGGCGAGGACCTTTTCCCAGCCGTCGTCGCGGAGCGTCCGCATGCCGTCGGCGACGGCAGCGCTTTTCAGTTCCCAGCTTGTGGCGCGGTCGTGCGCGAGCTGCCGAATTCTGTCCGTGGTCAACAGTAATTCGTAAATGCCCATCCGCCCTTTGTACCCGACGTTCCGGCAGGCCCGGCAGCCGCGCGGCAGGAAGATCGGTTCCAGTTTGGCGAGGCGATCCTTGGGGAAATCGTCCGGCAGCTCGTCCGGGTGCGGCGTGTATTCCTGTTTGCAGAGCGGACAGAGGCGGCGCACGAGGCGTTGAGCCATCACCGCTTCGACCGTGCTGGCCACGAGGAACGGCTCGACGCCCATGTCCACCAATCGAGTATAAGCACCCGAGGCGTCGTTGGTATGCAAAGTACTGAACACCAAGTGACCGGTGAGCGACGCCTGGATGGCGTTTTCCGCGGTTTCCAGGTCGCGGATTTCGCCGACCAGCACTACGTCCGGGTCATGTCGCAAGATGCTGCGGAGCGACGCGGCGAAGGTCAGGCCGATCTTGGGATGGACCTGGATCTGGTTGATGCCTTCGAGCTGATATTCCACCGGGTCTTCGGTGGTGATGATCTTCACGTCCTCGCTCTTGATCTCCAACAGTGAACTGTAGAGCGTCGTCGACTTGCCGGACCCGGTCGGGCCAGTGACGAGGATGATGCCGTGCGGAAGTTGGATCAACTCGCGGAATTTTTTGTAGATCTGTTCGTCCATCCCCAACTTACGAAGCGCGAATTCCATCCCGCCCTTGTCGAGAATCCGCATCACGATGCCTTCGCCGTGAATCATCGGGATCACGCTGACACGGACGTCCACCTCGCGGCCTTTGACTTTGAGTTTGATCCGCCCGTCTTGGGGCAAGCGTTTCTCGGCGATGTTCAATCGCGCCATGATCTTCAAGCGGCTGATAATGGCGGCCTGAAAGCGCGTGATCTCCGGCGGCACCGGCTGTGCGTGCAACATGCCGTCGACGCGGTAGCGAATCTTCAAGCCCGACGGTTGCGACTCCAAGTGAACGTCGCTGGCGCGGGTTTCGATGGCTTCGAGCAGGATCTCGTTGACCAGGCGAACGACCGACGCTTCTTGCGCTTGTTCGGAGAGCTCGGAACCGTCGGACTCGATCTCTTCGAGGAGTTCAACGTCACCTTCGGCATTCTTGGCGGCCATCAGGCCGTCGATCGTCTCGCTGCCGACACCGAGGTGCGTCTTGATCAGCCGTGCGATCTCGTTGCTGCTGGCCAGCACCGGCTCGACCTGCAGTCCGGTGATGGCGCCCAACTCGTCGAGCGGATAGAGATCGAACGGGTCGCTCGTGGCGACGGTGATGGTGCCGTTGTGGCGCTGGATGGGGAACAGCGCCTGGCGATGGATCAACTTTTGCGGAAAATCCTTGAGCAGGCCGAAATCAATGTCGGCTTCGCTGAGGTCAATGAAGTTAAGCCCGACCTCTTCGCCGATCGCCTTGAGCGCGGCTTCCTCACTGCAATAACCCATGGTGACCGCGATCTGGTCGGCGCGCGAACCGTCCATCCGCGCGGCGCGAATCATTTCCAATTGGCGCGCGTCGAGCAAACCCTTCGTTAAAAGGATCTCACCGGCTTCCATGAGCTGTACCGAGGCGGGGGGTTCAGGTGGGCTGTTCCGTGGGTTTACAGTATACCCGATCCGGAACAACGAATCAGCGCGCTTTTATGGGCCGGGAGTAGGGAAAACCACCCCGGCGACTGGACGCTCAGACGAGCAACCACGAAATACACGAAAGGCACGAAAGTGTTGCGGCTCAGTGGATTGCGCCGCACTGAATGACAAGGCGACGCCACGGCTCCGGCGCATCGCTCATTTCCAAATGCTTTCGTGCTTTTCGCGTCTTTCGTGGTTCCTGCCGAGATACATACGGTTCGGATCGAATGGGAAGCGGAGCCGGCGCCATCTGGCATAGCGTTCCGGCTCCGCCTGGGATCGAACACCCCTACGTGCGGGGCGTCGTCAAAGTTCACTGCCTAGCCGACGTTGCGAGTGCTATTCGCCGTCGCGGTCGCGGTTGCGACGTCCGCCGCCACCGCCGCCGCCGCCGGGACCTCCGGGGCCGCCTGGGCCACCGGGTCCGCCGCGACCACGGCCCAGATCTTCCATGCTGATCTCGATCTTCTCGCCTTGCATTTCCTCGAACTTCTTGGCCTGCTCTTCGCTCAGCTCGGCCAGGAGCTTGGCGTCGAATTCCTTCCGCATTTCGGTCATTTTTTCCCGCATGCCTTCGAAGCCCCCGCCGCCCCCTTCTGCACGGAGAGCTTCCATGGCTTCGCGCATCGCGGTCATGTTTTCTTCTTGAGCGGCTTTCAGCTTTTCCTTGGCGCCGTCGTCAAGACCGACTTCTTCGGCGACTTTCTCGTCCAACAAGGCATTCGCGCCGCGGACTTGCAGGGAGATCTGCTTCAGGCGGGTGCGTTGATCGTCGTTCAAAACAGCCTGGATTTCTTCGTCCGTCTTCGCGCGTTGCTCGGCCATTTCCTTCATCTTGGCATCGCGCTCTTCATCGGACAGATCGCGGATGCCTTGGAAGGCCCCGCGTTGCGCTTCGCGTGCGGCGTCGCTGATCTCTTGAATCTTGGTGCCCTGTTCGAGATCCAGACTTAGCGCATCGCGCACTTTCTCAACGCGAAGGAGCGAAACGGTGTCCACGCCGCCGCCGGGGCCGCCGCCGAAACCCATTCCGGGGCCGCCGAACCCGCGCCCACCGCCACGACGACCGCCGCCGGGACCTCCGGGAGGTTGCGCCAACGCGGCCGAGGCCATCAAACCCAAGGCCAGGCACACTGCGAGTGTGCGTACCGACTGATTTCGTGCCAACATACGACGCCTCCAAGAAATTGAACGTTGATATGGTGCGTGCCTGGGATGCCCTGACGCTGCCCACGAAATTACTAAACCCGGTGTGGCGGGGGGAGT
>Ga0163153_10004591_pt1 | contig 17158 bp, 13 predicted proteins | sample OliLakLV19MP6IB1_FD_148629 | JGI IMG/M metagenome (GOLD analysis project Ga0163153, IMG submission 148629) | Freshwater microbial mat bacterial communities from Lake Vanda, McMurdo Dry Valleys, Antarctica - Oligotrophic Lake LV.19.MP6.IB-1 | ecosystem: Environmental > Aquatic > Freshwater >... | reverse complement strand
GGAGAAATAATTTCATCGACTAGATTGGAGAATTCACCCATCGATTTTGTTTTTCCTAATACTTCATAAAAAACTGAGAGCATTTTTTCTGTGGCACGGTTACTTAAGTAAAATCTAGAAATTCTGGCCATACTTTAATTATTTAAATAATTAAAGTATTTGTCAGTCGCTTATATGCTACAAAAATCTAATTTTGGGTTGTTGGAGAAGGTAAAAAAATCGATTAGTGCAGTGATATACTATCTTCTAGGTCCATTACTTCATCGACCCTGATTTGCGCCACAAACTCATAGACGTGAGAGACGAAGATCATCATCCCTTTGTAAGCATCAAGTGCCTGAGCAATTCTTGGTAGATGTCGGAAGTTTATGTGATTTGTTGGCTCATCAAGTATTAGAAGTCCAGGCTTCTGCAACACGAGTTGCGCAAATGAAACCAGCCCTTTTTGACCCTCAGACAGTTTTCCGATCTTTGCATGAATGTACTCGTTAGTTATAAGAAATCCTGACGCAACTATTCTAATTTCCTGTTCATAAATTACTCCGGTGGCTTCTTTCATCGTTCTTGAGAGGGATTCATATACGGTCTCATCTGGGTTGAGAGAGGAGAAGTCCTGACGATAAGTTCCTACACGAATTCCTGGGGACATCGTTGCTCCTTTGGCCGTTCCGTTAATCAAGGATTCAATAAATGTGGTTTTCCCAATACCGTTGGGCCCAACTATCAGTAAATGTTTATTTTTTTCTAGGAAGACTCGAGCAGGTTTCGTAACTTCTTTATGATCCTGCATAACTGTGAAGGACGATATCTTTAGGAATTCGTTTACGAGTCCTTCTTGAGACGGGATGGTAAACTGACGAATTGTTTTGTCCTCTCGGCGAACGGCAACCTTTTCACTTTCCATCACCTCTGCTTTTTCACGCATCTTTTTTGCCACCAACCTCATGCGTCCTCCTTTGTGAGCAAAGAAGTTGGACTTTTCTTTATTTTCCAGAATGCCTCGTTCCATCTGGGCATTTTGTCGGCGCTCTCGCTCGATGCGAAGCGCGATTTGATCCATCACGTCATTGTAGTTGCCCGCATACTGCTCAATTTTTTTAGTAAAACTGTCTAGATACAAAACTCCCTCAGTAAAGGAGTTCAAAAACTCAGCATCATGGGAAATTACGATTACACTTTTCTTATATTTGATGAGAAAGTCGGTGAGATGTGTGATGCCGGTATAGTCAAGGTTATTTGTTGGCTCGTCTAGCAGTAACAAATCAGGTTCTTGAATTACGGCAGTAGCCAAGAGAAGGCGGGCCTGCTGTCCACCGGAAAATGATTTGATGATTTTGTCCAACGGAGCAACAAGATTTACGACAGATAGTACTGAGCTTAGTTTCTTCTTCAGCTCATGAAGCTCAACATTTCCTAAGTATTTTTGGAAGTACTGCTCTACGGTTAGACCCATTTCCTCACGGACTATAACCTGATGGGCAGTAGCAACGACAAGACGTTTATCTACGGCTATGTCTCCAGATATTGGCATTAACTTTCTAGTAATTAGTTTGAATAGAGTGCTTTTCCCGGCACCGTTTTGACCCATTAGAGCAACCTTCATCCCTTTTCGGACGGAAAAACTCACTTCATCGATAATGGTCTTGTTGTGCCCAAAGTCAAAGGAGACTTGCGAGAACTTTACGATGGTTTCCAAGGCTATATTTTACCATAATTTTCCCGCGTATAGTCTGTGCCTGAGGCTAGATGATATAATAGGTGAGGAAGGTTGGCTGAGTGGCTAAAGGCGCTAGTTTCGAAAACTAGTGGGAGCAATCCCTCACAGGTTCGAATCCTGTACCTTCCGCTTTCACCCGCCGAAGCCCGTAGGGCGTAGGAGGGCTTCGTTGGGTTTCAGCGGACGCAGTCCGCCTTCATATGACAAAGTCCGCTAAGTAGATCGCGAAGGAGACCTTCGCTTCGACGAAGCGCGAAAAATTATCTTTCCACCTTCGAGCCTGCCTGCCGGCAGGCAGGGTGGTACATGGCCTATTGGAGAGCTCTGCAGAAGCCTAAAACAGCGTTTTTGTAGCATATAAGCGACTGACAATAATCGAAATACTAATTATGGTATTTATTATTGCGGGTAAAACGAGTTTAGCGAGTTTATTTCTGGGTTGAATATTAATAGTTAATTATTAATCAACCCGTTTCACCCGTTTTACTCGCCAAACCCTTTAATGAATAATTAATATGAGATTGCGATATTTTCTACTGTGCTTTCTTTACATCATCCTTGCTCCGTTTGTGTTTGGGCAGGCGTCAACTATAAAAATAAACGAGTTTCTTATCGAGCCAACTCCGCAGATTGTTGAACTACTAAATACTGGTTCGCAGGTTGTAGATCTTTCTAACTGGTACATTGATGACAATGGCGGAACTACATATTTCACCGTTCCAACAGGTACGCAACTTTATCCAAATGCCTGCCTGACATTCACAGGATCGTTCAATCTCAATCGAACAACGTCAGATACTATACGTTTATTTGACTCTACTGGACCACCAACCTCAAGTTCCGCAGTTTTAATTGATTCATTTGATTACAAATCGAGCTCTGGGTCAGGAGTTACGTTCCAGAGAATTCCTGATGGTCAAGCAGTTTGGGCAACCGGTTCTGCAAACTTTGATCTTTATAATCTAACTGGCTTATCGTGCAAGGTTGAACCCACAGCAACTCTAACACCAACGCCATCACCAATGCCAACCATTACTCCAACGCCTACGTCGGGTCAAGTAACGCCAATAATAACCCCCTCTCCTACATCGGATCAAGCAACTCCGACACCCACACCGACAACAGAAATAAAAGCGATTTATTTGTCTGAGGTCTATCCATATCCTGGTGAGGGTGAAAATGAATGGGTGGAGTTATTTAATGACAATGCTTTTTCTGTCTCATTAATTGATTGGAAGTTAGATGATATTGCAAACGGAGGCTCTTCGTCAAAAAAATTTACCATCACTATTCCTGGATATTCGTTCAAGGTTATTGATTTGACGAGCTCGATCTTTAATAACGATGGAGATGATGCACGTCTTCTAAATGCAACCGACTTGGTTGTCGATTCATTTTCGTACGAAAAAGCTGAAAAGGGAAAAAGCATTGGGCGAATTTCTTTTTCATCAACCACATACTGTGTTCAAAATCCTTCGAAGGGGTACTCAAACAATTCCTGTATAAACGTATCAACTTCAGTAACCGTTTCAACAACTACCCCAACTGCGACCCCAACACCAAGCTACAAAACATTGTCAAACGATTTAAACAGTGCGGTACTGGGGACGGCTACCGACGATGTCGCAAGTAATAATTATGGGCCGGTGAGACCTACTCAGTACTATGAGAGACCTACGATAGATGAAGAAAAAACTATAGAAAACAGTCTAAAAAACAATATTTCTAAAACAGAAAGCAGTCCAGACAATCATGCGGTCAAGGTGGTTAGAACTGCTACTCTCATCTCTGCGCTGGTTTCTTTTTTGACAGCGGGGTTCATCTTCATTAGAATCATGTTATGAGTAAATTCCTAAAATACTGGGGGCCTCCCTTGTTATGGATGGTTTTAATTTTCTTTTTTTCTTCACGCGAACGAGTTTCTGTCTCTGATGAATACACGCTGAACTTTGTATTCTTTAAATCACTGCATGTTCTGGAGTATGCGGGATTATATTTTCTGTTGTTTAGAGCAACGCTTCAGGAAAATCCAGAGAATAAAAAAAAGGCCAGACTGCTGGCATTACTCATCGCATTTATATATGCGGTAAGCGATGAGGTTCATCAGAGCTTAGTCCCAACTCGTGAAGGAAGACTGCTAGATGTTGGGATCGATACTATAGGAATGAGTTTGATGTATATTTATACTAAGTATCGGTTCAGTTCGATAAGTCGTTTCCTATGACCCGCCTACGCAATCAGAATAAATCTTTAGCTACGTCGAGGTACCCTACAGAGGAATTCAATGTAGGATATGTCGCCGAAGTGTATTCACACTATCATTTAATACACGAAGGAGTATGATAAATTCGATAAAAAAATTCTTTTCTTATTTCTTTGTTCCGGCTCAGCATAACAACTACCGAGCAAAGCTTATTCATCACGACGTTTTGACCGCCTATGTCGTAATGGGTTTTTTGTTGGTAAGTCTGAATAGATACTTTGCTGTACCTTTCAGCAATGTTTTGGGAGTCGCCAAGGACATATCTGTCATCAAGTTGACAGAGTACACGAATGAACAACGTAAACTCAATAACGTCAAACCGTTGACATACAACAAAAAGCTCGCAACAGCGGCAAATGAAAAAGCTAAGAGTATGTTTGTCAATAACTACTGGGCGCATTTTGGACCACGTGGCGAGACGCCTTGGCAGTTTATAACTAAGTCCGGTTATCGATACGACTCAGCAGGAGAGAACTTAGCAAAAAATTTCCTTTACTCAAAAAATGTTGTTACCGCATGGATGAATTCACCAACTCACCGGGACAACTTGCTTAGAAAAGATTTTACGGAGGTCGGGTTTGCGGTAGTGGACGGCACCTTAGGTGGAGAGCAGACCACACTAGTGGTGCAGATGTTTGCCAAACCTTCCACAACAAAAACAACCGCAAAAGTTCTTTCAGAATATACAACCGTTCAGCCAACTACATCGCCAAAACCTTTAATAACCGTTCCGTTTACCTCTACTCAACTAGCCTCAGGATTTCTCATATTTTTGCTTGGAGTGTTTGCTTTAGATTTTTATATAGCATCAAAGCTTAAGCTTGTGAGAATGCACGGAAAAAGTCTTGCACATTTTATATTTATATTTGCGATTGTGGTTGCGACGATTATGTTACTTGTTAACGGAACCATTTTGTAACTATGCCATCACACATGAGAAAGGCACTAAAGACGGAGTTAGGGACGCATAATGTAGACTATCTTGTTCTTATTACTGCCACGGTTTTCTTTTTATTGTTTCTTAAATTTTTTCAAGGCGAAAGAAATTATAGCTATTTGACGGTTCTTACATTCAGTGCTTTTTATGTTGTGTGGGGAATAATTCATCACATGAGAGATGACTCTGTGCATCTTAAGAATGTGCTAGAATACATTCTGATCAGCTTTGGTGTCCTGTTACTGATGATCGTATTATTTGCGTCTTAAACACAATGAAAGGAATTGTATTAGCAGGAGGAAGAGCTACCAGACTTCGTCCTTTGACAAAAATCACCTCAAAACAGCTTCTACCGGTCTACGACAAACCGATGATTTATTATCCAATCGACACTCTAATTAAGGGCGGTATCAAGGACATTCTTGTAATTGTGGCGCCTGAGTACTCTGGTCATTTTCTACACCTTTTAGGTTCTGGTAAGGATATGGGCGTTAAGTTTTCATTTGAGATTCAGGAGGAGCCGGGTGGTATCGCGCAGGCCTTTATTGTTGGAGAAAGATTTATTGGCAAAGATCCCGTGACCTTAATTCTTGGAGATAATATTTTTGATTACGATTTTTCAGAGAGTATTAAGAGCTTTACAACTGGTGCAAAAATTTTTGCTAAGGAGGTAAGCGATCCGGAGCGTTTTGGTGTGGTTGAGTTTGACGCACAGCACAAGGCCTTATCAATCGAGGAAAAACCAAAATCACCTAAAAGTAACTACGCTGTAGTAGGTATGTACATATATGATAATAGAGTTGTCGATATAGCAAAGAATCTTAAACCATCGGAAAGAGGAGAGGTGGAGATAACCGATGTGAATAAAGCTTACCTTGAAAAAGGCGAGCTTGAGGTTGATGTTATAGACGGCATCTGGGAAGATGCTGGTACCTTTGATAGCTTACTTCGTGTGAACAACTACTGGGCGGAGAAGGCAAAAGCTTCTTGAGTATTCCCCACTTCTCCCGCCGCTGGCGGGATTCGAGGGGCAAGGCAGTATTCAAGATTAAGTATCTGGAATTGCAAAACAGTTAAGAATGCTTTAATTCGTTAATTATTAATCAATAAATAAGGTATATTGAACTATGGACACAACTCAGATTCTTCTAACCGTAATTCTTTCTATCGTAATAATTTTTATGAGTGTTGTGGGTTATTACTTTGTAAAGATACTGCAGGAGGTCAATAAGATTATTAAAAAAGCTCATGGTGTGATTGAAGGGTTTGAGAGGATGGGGTCAGGACTTGAGAATGGTTTTAATGACATGGCTGGATTTGTGGGTGGAATCAAAAGCGTATTCAACGTATTAGAAATTTTTAAGAAAAGAAAGAAATCAAAGTCAGATGAGCAATCAGAATCTTCAACCTCATAGCCACTCTCGTTTCTGGACTGGATTTACAGTAGGTGCTGTACTTGGAGTTACTAGCATATATTTTTTTGGAACTAAACAAGGTCGCAAGAACTTAAAAAGAGCAATGGAGCTAACGGAGAACTTAGAGGAGACAATTGAGAAAACCATAGGTGGGGTTGGAGAGGACTATCTAGATGGACTGTCAGGCTCAGACAGTTCCCTTCGACAGGCTAAGGGTAATACAGGAATAGATAGGGAAGCAGAGCAGGGTTCAATCGTTGGTGAAAAGGAATCATTGTTCAGCCTCATCCTAAAAGCAGTTGCGAGCTACCTACATAAGTCACAGATTAAAACAGCCTCAACCGAGCCCAAAAGCGACAAGGTCGTTCATTAGCTCAATTACGCTTGCAAATCAAAAAATCATACTGTATAGTGTAGGAGTTTAATACAAACCCCGCCCATGCGGGGCGTTTTATTTATAGTAACATTCCCTCAATAGTTGTTTGCGCCACAACACGAGATGCCTAAACTGACCAATAATCACGATCATCAAAGAAAAGAACTCCTAATAGGAAAATCTGAACCGAATCTAGAGACTTTAGATTTGATTGAGATTCAAAAAAATTCCTGGAATCAATTTCTTACAAAAGATCTACGACAAATTTTACTAGAGTTTTTTCCTGTGGAAGACTACACTGGAAAAAAATTTACTCTAGAGTTTGAAGACTTCTACTTTGGAGAGCCAAGATATCCTTTAGCGCTTTGCCGAGCAAAAAAACTCACCTACGATACCCCAGTCTACATTAAGCTTAAACTCATCAATAAGAAGATGAATCAAGAAAAAAAGCAGGATGTCTACTTTTTCAATCTTCCAAAGATGACCGATCGTGGAACCTTTGTCATCAACGGTATTGAACGCGTTGTGATTAATCAGTTAGTAAGAGCTCCAGGAGTCTACTTTACAGCAGAGATCGACAAGACAACCGGACTCACACTTTACAATGCGGAGATTCGACCTTACATCGGAGCTTGGCTTGACATCACGATCAACAAAAACAACCTCATCGAGGTCAAGGTAAACAAAAAGAGAAAGTTCTTAGGTTCTGTTCTTGTTCGAATTTTTGAGGGTGACTCAACCGCTCAAATTCTTCAGGCATTTAAGGATCTCGATCCTGCACTTGTTGACAAGTACATCCTGCCAACAATCAAAAAAGACGTAACTCAAAACAAAAATGAGGCTGTTCTTGAGGTTTATCGTAAGGTAAAGCCCGGTGAGCCATTAATTCTTGACAACGCTATAGAGACAGTTAATAATCTTTTCTTCAATCACAGACGCTACTCCCTGTCGGACGTAGGACGATACAAGGTAAACAAAAAATTAGGCGTGAATCTCGAGATAATTAGAGAAAACTATCTCTTGACCAAAGAGGATGTTGTGCAGACCATCAAGTACCTTGTATCAATGACCACCGGTGAGAAATCATTTGACGACATCGATCATCTTGGAAATCGAAGACTTAGAACTGTTGGTGAGCTAGTGGGAATGTACGGAATTCGTGTAGGAATGGTCAGAGCCGAAAGAGAGATTAAGGAGAGAATGAGCTTGGTAGCAGGTGAGGTCAACGTAATTCCTTCACAGGTCGTGAACTCAAAACCATTGACCGTTGCCTTAAACTCATTTTTCAGAACAAGTCAGCTCTCAACAATCGTCGATCAGACAAATCCATTGTCCGAATTAGACAATTTGCGAAGAATTACGGTCGGAGGACCAGGAGGAATCGAAAAAGAGCGAGCTTCATTCTCAATCCGAGACATCTCTGCTTCACAGTACGGACGTATCTGCCCAATCAGATCACCTGAAGGTCCAAACATCGGAGTTGTTACCTACATGGCCTTATACAGTCGTGTAAATAAGTACAATTTCTTAGAAACTCCTTACAAAAAAGTAGAAAAGATTAAGAATGGAGGTAAGACCGTTGCAAAGGTGACCAATAACATTGAGTACTTTCAGGCCGATGATGAGGAGCAGTACTACATCACCTCCGACACCGTAAACCTAGATAAAGATGGAGTCATTGTGGATGAACACGTGGTTGCAAGATACAAAGGAGATCTTGTAGAGATTCCTTCTGAAAAAGTTGATTACATCGACATCTCTCCACGACAGGTTATCGGAGCCGCTGCGGCCGTTATTCCATTTTTGCAAAATGACGATGCAAGCCGAGCCCTGATGGGTACGCACATGCAATGTCAGGCTGTACCTTTGGTGCAACCAGAGGCTCCTTTTGTAGGTACGGGAATGGAGAGAAAGATTTCTATGGCGCTAGGTAGAACCATCTACGCAGAGGAAGATGGAGTCATAGAGTATGTCGATGGTCAAAAAGTGGTTTTGGTAGGAAAAAACAAGAAAAAATATGAGTACAACCTCGATCGCTTCATCAGGACCAACAAGGACGTTGTGTTTGATCAAAGACCAAGAGTAGAGCTTAATCAGAAGGTCAAAAAAGGAGATTTATTGGTGGATGGACCCGCAACTCATGACGGAAGCCTTGCGCTTGGACAGAACCTTGTCGTCGCATACACATCTCTAAACGGACTGGGATATGAGGACGGATTTGTTATCTCAGAAAGACTTCGTAAGAAAGATCTACTCACCTCAATCTCAAGTGAAGAGTTTGTCTCGGACGTTGTTGACACTAAGCTTGGAGCTGAAGAGTTAACTCGCGACATTCCAAATGTACGTGAAGAGGTCTTGGCCAATCTTGACAAAGACGGTCTAATTCTAATCGGAACCGAGGTAAAGGGTGGAGACATCTTGGTCGGTAAGGTTGCTCCAAAAGGAGAAAAAGAACTTTCAGCAGAAGAAAGATTACTACGTGCCATCTTTGGAGAAAAAGCAAAGGACGTTAAGGACACCTCACTTCGCGTGCCTTACGGTAAGCGAGGAGTTGTTGTCGGAATTCACATCATCGATACCAAGAAAGATCCAAACGAACTAGAGCCAACCGTTATCAAGAGAATTCTTGTGACCATTGCTCAGCTTCGTAAAATAACTGTCGGAGATAAACTAGCAGGACGACACGGTAACAAAGGAGTCATCTCACGTATTCTTCCTGAGTGGGACATGCCGTATCTTGAGGACGGAACTCCGGTCGATGTAGTTATCTCACCGCTTTCGATTCTAGCACGTATGAATCTTGGACAGTTATACGAAACGATGTTTGGACTTGTTGCACAAAAAGAAGGTATCAGAATGAACTTCCCGGTCTTTGAAAAGATTCAGGAAGACTTTATTATGAACGAGCTTAAGAAACTTGATCTACCTGTCGATGGCAAGATGGCATTGTACGACGGTCAGACAGGAAAAGTTTTGGATAGAAAAGCACTTGTTGGAGTAGGATACATTTTGAAACTAATTCACATGATCGAGGACAAGTTCCATGCACGATCGGTAGGACCTTACTCGCTTGTTACCCAACAACCTCTAGGAGGAAAGTCACAAATGGGAGGACAGAGATTTGGGGAGATGGAGGTCTGGGCACTTGAGTCACATCGAGTACCTGCCGTGCTTCAGGAGATGCTCACAATCAAGAGTGATGATCTACGAGGACGTGTGAAAGCATTTGAGTCAATAATTAAAGGTCTTGAGATCCCACAGTCAAATGTGCCGGAATCATTCCATGTTCTTTTGAAGGAATTAAACGCACTAGGATTAGCAGTTGATTACATTAAATAATGGACGATTTACCAGCAGTTGAGTTTAGCGGACTAAAGATTAGATTAGCCTCTCCAGAGGATATTTTAAAGTGGGCTCATGGCGAGGTCACAAAGCCAGAGACAATTAACTACAGAACGCTACGACCTGAAAAGGATGGACTGTTTGATGAGCGTATCTTTGGTCCAACTAAAGATTACGAATGTTACTGCGGAAAGTACAAAAGAGTTCGGTACAAAGGAATTATCTGCGATCGTTGCGGAGTCGAGGTAACCACATCGGCAGTGAGACGTGAGCGAATGGGCTTCATCAAGCTCGCATCACCAATCGTTCATATTTGGTACTTTAAGGGAGCTTCTGCACCGCTGAGCACGCTTCTTGATGTCCCACCTCAAGCACTTGAAAGAGTGATTTATTACGCACTCTATCTTGTTACCGAGGTTAATGAAGAAAAACAGAAAAGAACAGCTATCGCCCTTGACGAGTTTAAGTCAAAGGAGATTAAAAAAGAGGAAGAACAGCATGAAAAAGATAAGGACGAGGTTCGCGCAAGTTTTGACAAGCAAAAAGCTACATTGGAGAAAAAGCTTACCAACAAAGAGCAGGCTGCAATTGCACTCCAGGAGCTTGCACTAAAGGAGAAGGAGAACTACAAACAGGTTGCAAATAAATTTATAGAGAAGAAAGCTCAAAAAACTGCGTTCTTTGACCGCGTGATTAAGATTGTTAAGTCGATAAAACAGAACGATCTTCTTGAGGAAGATGATTATCTTTACCTAAGAGAATACAATCTTGAGAAGTTCCTTAAGGTCGGAATGGGATCTGAGGTTGTGTACGACACCTTGTCCAGTCTTGATCTTCAGGCTCTGTACACAAAGGCTCTAAATGAGCTGCCAAAGGCTAAGGGTGAAAGACGAAATAAACTTTTGAAAAAGGTTCGTGTCATCGAGTCATTCATTAAAAGCAAGACTCTGCCGGTTTGGATGGTCTTAACGGTACTACCTGTTATTCCTCCAGATCTTAGACCCGTTGTGCAGTTGCCAGGTGGAAAGTTTGCCACTTCTGACTTGAATGATTTTTATCGACGAGTCATTAATCGAAACAATCGCTTGAAACAGCTAATTGACCTTGGCGCTCCTGAGATCATTCTAAGAAACGAAAAAAGAATGTTACAGGAAGCTGTTGACTCTCTTCTTGATCTTCAAAAATCAAGAGGACGATCACGAGCTCAAGGAGCAGCATCAAAGATTCAAAAATCATTGTCCGATGTACTACGAGGAAAACAAGGACGATTCAGACAGAACTTACTTGGTAAGCGTGTGGACTACTCTGGACGTTCAACAATTATCGTTGGACCTGAGCTTAGAATTGATCAGTGCGGTGTTCCAAAAGAAATGGCTCTTGAGCTGTTCAAGCCACACATGTTACGAGAGATTATTGTTCGAGGACTTGCGCCAAACATCAAAAGCGCAAAGACCTTCTTAGAGCACAAAGATCCAGTCGTCTATGACATTTTGGAAGAGGTAACTAAAAATCACCCAGTTCTGTTAAATCGTGCACCAACATTGCACAAACTTTCAATCCTCGCATTTTATCCAGTTTTGACCGATTCCTACGCAATTAAACTTCATCCTACTGTCTGTGCGGGATACAACGCAGACTTTGACGGAGACGCAATGGGTCTGTTTGTCCCTCTTTCAACCACAGCTATTGAAGAGGTCAAGACAAGAATGATGCCATATCAGAATCTATTGAAACCATCGGACGGTTCACCAATTGTGATTCCAAACAAAGAGATGGCTCTTGGTATCTATTACCTATCAACTATAGATAACGATTATCTGGATAAAAAAGACGAAACACTAAAGGCGTATGGTAATGAAGATGAAGCAGTGACAGCGTTCCACCTTGATCAGATAAACGTAAGACAGCCGGTTCTTGTTGAGATAAAAAACAGCCTAATCAGAACAACGGTTGGAAGAATTTTGGTCAATCAGTTGCTTCCTGTAGAGCTACGGTTTATTAACAAGGACATAAAGGCATCGGACGTTAAGGATATTATCGTTTTGGCAACTCGAATTTATAACGACAACCAGAAGGTCGGAGAACTAATCGACCGACTTAAGGAGATTGGATTCTGGGGTGCCACAATTTCTGCTGGACTTTCGGTCTCGGTATTTGACTGTAAGATTTTAGCTGACAAAGGAGCAATCATTAAGGAGTCTGAGAAGGAGATTGTGAAGCTTGAGAAGAGCTATGAGCAGGGTCTTTTGACCGTTGAGGAAAAACGAAGATTCTCAAATAAACTATGGATAGAGACAACCGAGAACTTAGCGGACAAAACATGGGCAATCTTAGATGAGGAAAATCCTGTGAAGATCATCATTAAGTCTGGAGGAGCACGTGCGTCAAGAGAACAGCTAAAACAACTTTCGGCTATGAAAGGACTTGTCGTTGATCCTCTTGGTAAAATCATTGAGGTTCCAACCAAATCCAACTATCGCGAAGGACTTTCTATCTTTGAGTACGTAATTTCCGCCAGAGGAGCACGAAAAGGTCTTACTGACTCGGCTCTAAAGACCGCAGACGCTGGATACTTAACCAGAAGATTGGTAGACGTTTCACATGACATGATTGTAAGAGACCAAAACTGTGGAACTGCACAAGGACTGGTTGTGAGCATCGATGATGATCGCGGAGAAAAGTTCATGGAGAGAGTGAGAGGAAGATATCTTCTTGAGGATGCAGAGAACAGCAAAAAAGAGGTCATTCTTAAAAAAGGTGACATGCTTGATGAGCAGGCAATGGCGCTGTTGAAGACACATGAGATAACTCGCTTGATGGTTGGTTCTGCACTTTACTGTCAGGCAAAGTACGGAGTCTGTAAGAACTGTTACGGAATAGATTTTTCAAACAGTGGAGTTGTTGAGATCGGAGTTCCTGTCGGAGTTATGGCAGCACAGTCAATCGGAGAACCAGGAACACAGCTTACAATGCGAGTACGACATTTCGGAGGAATCGTTATTTCTGACGTTACTCAAGGTTTGCCACGAGTAGAGGAGCTATTTGAGGCACGAACGCCAAAGGTCATCTCGCCAATAGTTGAGGTAAGTGGAAAGGTCTCTGTTACCGAAGATTTAAGCAAAGACGTATACATCGTAAAGGTTACCTCAACCGACGAGAATCAACAGGAACAGGAGTTTATAATTCCTATGTCCCAGCAGTTAAAGGTCGCTGACGGAGACTTAGTAACCAGAGGCACGGCTCTTTCCGAAGGATATCTTGATATTAGCGACATTCTCTCTATTAAGGGTCTACACAGTGCTCAGGGATATCTACTTGATGAAATTCAGAAGGTGTACGAATCTCAAGGTATCGCAATTCATGATAAGCATTTTGAGGTCATCATCAGAAAAATGAGTGAAAAAATCATAATCGAGGACGAAGGTGATACGGAGTTTATCAAGGACGAGGTTGTGTCTAGAATTCGATTTGAGGAAGAGAATAAGAAGATTTTGGCACAGGGAGCAAAGCCTGCGGTCGGTAGAGTCTCTATTCTCGGAATTACAAAGGCCGCAATTCATACAGACTCTTGGTTGTCCTCAGCATCATTTGAACAGACAACGAGTGTTTTGAGCTCTGCAGCAATCAGAGGGCAGGTAGATTACTTGTTAGGTTTGAAGGAAAATGTTATAATTGGAAGATTAATCCCTGTAAATGAGGAGCTTATTAATAAATATTACGCAAGATTTTTAAGTAAATATGCCAACAATCAACCAGCTGGTCAAGCACAAGAGGAAAAAACGAGTTAAGAAATCTCGTGCTGCTGCTTTGAAGTCAAACTTCAATTCTCTAGAGCGACGATACAAGATGTCCAACTCTCCTCAAAAGCGTGGTGTCTGTACCGTTGTGAGAACGATGACTCCAAGAAAACCAAACTCAGCCTTAAGAAAGGTCGCTCGTGTACGTTTGTCTAACAAGATGGAGGTCACCGCATACATTCAAGGTATAGGTCATAACCTCGCGGAGCACTCAATTGTGTTGGTTCGTGGAGGAAGAGTGAAGGATCTTTCTGGTGTGAAGTACCACATAGTTCGAGGTAAGTATGACACAGCCGGAGTTGATGGACGTAAGACTTCACGCTCTAAGTACGGAACAAAGTTAGAGAAGAACGCCTAATAATTATAAATTCGAAATAATAAACTCGAAATCCGAAACAAGCTTTCAAATTTTGAAATTTCAAATTTGTTTCGTGTTTAGAATTTAGGATTTAAGATTTAATATTCAGACCAGATATGCCACGAGGAAATTATAAGAAACAAACAATTAGAGAGGACTCTTTGTACAAAAGTCTTGAGGTTACAAAGCTTGTTAACTACGTAATGATTGATGGAAAAAAGAGCGTTGCGCTTAAGATAGTGCATGAAGTATTTGAGCGTTTCGTTGCTGACAAAAAAGATCCAGTGCAGATTCTTAGTCAGGCAGTTGCGAACGTTGCTCCTAATTTTGAGGTTAAGCCTCGTCGACTGGGAGGAGCATCTTACTTGGTGCCGGTTGAGGTAAGAAGACAGAGAAAATTATTTCTTGCACTAAACTGGATTATAGATGCGGCCCAAACACGATCGAACAAAGAGTTTAAAACATTTGCAAACAAGCTTCATGTAGAATTATCTGAGGCATCACAAAATACTGGAAATGCAGTAAACAAAAGAGCCCAGACAGAGAAGCTGGCAGATGCCAACAAAGCATTCGCCCACCTCAAATGGTGAATTATGAAGTGTGAAGCATGAATTATGGTTCTTCTTCCTTAATTCGTAATTCGTAATTCTTAATTCGTAATTCATTTTTTATATTTATGGCCCAGAACAGCTTAATCACAAAAGATAGAAACGTTGCGTTGGATAAAATCCGAAACGTCGGTATTATTGCGCACATCGACTCCGGGAAAACCACAACCACAGAGCGAATTCTTTTTTATACAGGTCGATCCTACAAGATAGGTGACATTGATGATGGAGATACGCAGATGGACTGGATGCCTCAGGAACGAGAACGAGGTATTACGATTGTGTCCGCCGCTACCACAACCTTCTGGGGAGACGTTCGAATTAATATCATCGATACTCCAGGTCACGTTGATTTTACCGCCGAGGTAGAACGTTCCCTACGCGTACTTGATGGCGGTGTGATTGTGTTTGATGCTGAGGAAGGCGTACAGAGTCAGTCCGAGACCGTCTGGAGACAGGCAGATAAGTACAAAGTTCCACGAATTTGTTTCATCAACAAGATGGACAAGCTTGGTGCGAACTTTGAAGGTACAACTGCGGAGATTGAGGATCGTCTTGGTGCAAATCCCGTCGTGATGGTCTATCCAATTGGAAAAGAGGACGATTTTAAAGGAGTGATAGATCTTTTGACCAGAAAAGCAATGATCTGGGACAAGGATCCCCAGGGTACGGAGTACACAACAACAGATGTACCGGAGGACTATAAAGATCTGGTTGAGAAATGGAGAGCGAAGCTGATTGAGAAGGTTACCGAGACCGACGATGCGCTTCTCGAGAAATTTCTAAACGGATCTGAGATAAGCGTGGATGAGGTTAAAAAAGCACTGCGAAAGTCCGTAATTAGATACGAATTAATTCCTGTCTACTGTGGCTCCTCTCTTCGAAATAAAGGTGTACAGCCGGTGCTTGACGCAATTGTTGATTACCTTCCATCCCCAATGGACCTTAAACGGGTAGAGGGCATAAATCCAAAAACCGGGGAGAAGGATATTCGTAAGATGACCTCGGACGAGAAGTTTTCTGCCTTAGCCTTCAAAATTCAGCTTGATCCTCATGTTGGTAAGATCACCTACATACGTATTTACTCAGGTACCTTATCGGCCGGTGAAAATGTTTATGACGTGAACAAAGGCAAGCAGGAGAGAGTAAGCCGACTAATGTTGATGCACGCAAATCAAAGAGAAGAGATTGACAAAGCATACTCCGGTGAAATAGTAGCGTTGGTCGGACCAAAAGAAGCGGTCACTGGCGACACGCTCACTCAAAAAGATAGTCCTATCTTGCTTGAAAAAATTATATTTGCAGAGCCTGTCATTTCACTAGCAATTGAACCAAAGACAAAAGCAGATCAGGAAAAACTTGCGTTTGCGCTTCAGAGACTTTCTGATGAGGATCCAACCTTTAGAGTTAAGATTAACCACGAGACGGGTCAGACAATCATGTCCGGAATGGGAGAACTTCATCTTGAGATTCTTGTTGATAGGATGAGAACCGAGATGGGCATGAATGCGAATGTAGGTAAACCTCAGGTTGCGTACAAAGAGACAATCTCAAAGGAAGTCGACGCTGAGGCAAAGTACATCAAGCAAAGCGGAGGACGCGGTCAGTATGGGCACTGCTTAATTAGATTGATGCCGCTTGGCAGAGGAGAAGGATTTAAGTTTGTGAATGCTATTAAGGGAGGCTCAATTCCAGCCGAATACATTCCACCTATTGAAAAAGGAATAATTGAGGCGATGGAAAAAGGCGTGTTGATGGGATATCCAATGGTTGATCTTCAGGCCACTCTTTATGATGGAAGTTATCACGACGTTGACTCCTCAGACATTGCGTTTAAAATTGCTGGATCGATGGCGCTACAGGACGGAGCAAAAAAGGCGGGAATCTCGCTTTTGGAGCCTATCATGAAGATGGAGGTAACTGTCCCGGATGAGTTTATGGGAACCGTAATTGGAGACCTATCAAGTAAAAGAGGTAAGATTTTGGGTACAGATAAAAAAGGCAAGGCAACGGTCATCAAAGCTTATGCGCCACTTGCGGAGCTTTCTGGATATGTCACCACTCTACGATCTTTAACTGAAGGACGTGGTATTCCCTACATGGAGCCATCACACTACGAAGAGGTTCCTCAGAATGTCGTTCGATCTATGCTTGAAAAGTAATATTTCTTATTGTGGGTAAAACGTGTTTTGCGGGTTGATTTTCTATTAATAATTCAATATTTAATATTTAATAAACTCGTTTCACCCGTTTCACTCGCTAAACTACCGCAATGAAATATTTAATATTTTCCGACACCCATCTAACTCCACAATTCGATTCTAGAAAATTCACAGTTCTTAAAG
>Ga0163153_10004590_pt1 | contig 17181 bp, 14 predicted proteins | sample OliLakLV19MP6IB1_FD_148629 | JGI IMG/M metagenome (GOLD analysis project Ga0163153, IMG submission 148629) | Freshwater microbial mat bacterial communities from Lake Vanda, McMurdo Dry Valleys, Antarctica - Oligotrophic Lake LV.19.MP6.IB-1 | ecosystem: Environmental > Aquatic > Freshwater >... | reverse complement strand
GCTCTACATCACCGGCAGCACGCGGCGCTCCGCACGGGCCCTTGTGAATATCCGTAAAATCTGTGAGGAGCATCTGCACGGACGCTACGAGCTGGAGATCGTGGACATCTCGCAGCACCCGACGCTGGCCGCGGGCGAGCAGATCATCGCTGCGCCGACCTTGATCAAAAAACTGCCGCTGCCGCTGCGCCGTTTTATCGGCGACATGTCGCAGACCGAGCGCATCCTGCTTCGGCTCGATCTGTTGAAGACAGCACGCTCACAGCCTTCGCCCGCGCAATAGGCGATGACCACCATGGCTCCTGCCGTCTCTCCCGCAGAACAGCTCCGCGCGGAGAACGCCGACTTGCGTGCGCGCCTGGAGGAGGCGGAGGACACCTTGCGCGCCATCCGCACGGGCGAGGTGGATGCGCTCATCGTCGAGACTGCAGACGGCCCGCAGGTCTTCACACTGCAAGGCCTCGACGCCGAATCCAACCGCTTCCGCGGCGAGATTCTCGCGCAGGTCACTGACTCCGTTATCGCCGTGGATGCCGACGAGCGCGTGACTTACCTGAACGCCGCCGCCGAGCGGCAATACGGCTTCTCTGCCGGCGACGCGGTCGGGAGCCTGCTCAGTGAGATTTACACCCGGCGCTGGCCGCACACGGAGGCGGAAGGCGCGATGTGGGCCGCCCTCCGCGAGCACAGCGAATGGCGCGGTGAGATGATCCACCACACGCAAGATGGCCGCGTGATCACTGTGGAAACGAGCGTCACGGCCCTGCGCGACGCGAGCGGCGCGCCGGCCGGCTACGTCCGTGTCTTCCACGACATCTCTGAGCGCAAGCAGGCCGAACTGGAACTGAAACGACTCCAGCAATCACTTGAGCAGCGGGTCGCGGAACGTACTGCCGATTTGCGCGAATCCGATGAGTTCAGCCACCAGATCATCAGCGGCGCGCAGGAAGGCATCGTTGTCTGTGACGGGGAGAAACGCGTACGGGCGTGGAACCCGGTCATGGAGCGGATGGCGGGCGTTGCTGCCGAGAAGATCGAGGGTGAACGCGTGTTAGGGCAGTTTCCGTTTCTGCGTCGAGGGCCGTTAGTGAAGCTCCTCGAACGCGCCTTGAATGGCGAAGTCATCGAAGCGCCTGATCAGCCCTACACCCTGGCCGGGACCAGCGTCAAGGGCTGGTACGCAGCGCGCTTAGCGCCGTTGCGCGGTGGCCAGAACAAGATCACGGGTGTAATCATCACCATCCGCGACATCACCGAGCGTAAGCACGCTGAGGTGAGGCTCGCCGAAGCATCCACCCTACTGCGCAACCTGACCGCGCACCAGTTCCAGTTGCGCGAGGACGAGCGAACACGCATCGCGCGTGAAGTTCATGACGAACTCGGCGGGCTGCTCACCGCCGTTCAGGCGAATGTATCCGTGGTCATCGATCGTGGTGCGCGCGCCGGCGTAAAGGCTCACCCGGAGTTGAAGCAGGCATGGAAGATGCTCCGTAGCGCGAGCGATTCGGTGCGCCGGATCGTTGCCGATCTGCGCCCGAGTGTGTTGGATCAACTGGGAATATGGGCGGCGCTCGAATGGCATGTCGGCGAAATCGCGAAAAGCGCCGGGCTAGCATGCGAAATTGTTATCGACGACGCCGCCGCCACAACCGAGCTTGATCCCGAGTGCAGCACGGCGCTGTTTCGGATCGTGCAGGAAGCGCTGACTAACGTGGTGCGCCATGCGGCGGCCACGCAGGTGGCGTTGCACGTCCGGCGCGAGAGCGATTCGATCGTGGGCAAAGTTGAAGATAATGGCAAGGGCATTACCGAAGCGCAACTCAATCGGAAAGGAAATTGGGGCCTCATCGGCATGCGCGAGCGCGCACACAATTTTGGCGGCACCGTTGACTTCGCGAGAGGATTTGCACACGGTACCATAGTGGTGGTACGCATGCCTCTGAAGCAAGCGTCAGCGCCCCGCGGCAATCGCTGATGGCCGCCATTCATAAAGTCCGAGTCCTGCTGGTGGACGATCACGCGGTCGTGCGCGATGGCGTGCGGCTGATGCTGGGAACGTCGGACGATATCGAAGTCACGGCCGCCGCCGAGAATGGGTCTCAGGCCTTGCAGCTTGCCGCCGAGCAGGACTTCGATATTGCGCTGATCGACATCGCGCTGCCCGGTATGAATGGTCTCGACTTGCTGAAGCGTTTGCGCGAGCAACAACCCAAGCTCCCCGTGCTGATGTTCAGCATGTACTCCGAAGCCATCTACGCCGTGCGTGCGCTCAAATGCGGCGCCGCCGGTTACCTGACCAAGGACAGCCCCATGGCCACCTTGGTCGAGGCGGTGCGCAAAGTTGCCGCTGGCGGACGCTATGTCAACCCTGCGTTGCTCGACCGGCTTGCCGCCGAAATAGGCGGCGGCAAGAAGAGGGTCGACGCAACGCTGTCGAATCGCGAACTGGAAGTGCTGAAGCGGCTCGCCTCGGGCCAAAGTCTGGTGCAGATCGCCGACGCGCTGCATTTGAGCCCAAAGACCATCAGCACCTATCGCGCCCGCATCCTCGACAAGCTCGACGTATCGAGCAATGCCGAGCTTGGGCGCTATGCGCATGAAAACGGCATCCTGCCGTGAAGGCCTGAAACACCAACGGGTGCGGTGCTGCGGCTTTCGCAGTGTTCAAAGGGCAGGTCGACGTGGTAGCGGTGTCGGCCTGTGTGTAGGGGTTCCCGTACGCATCTGTGGCACATTCCCCTACGTTAAAAATCCTCCTGTGCCTGATTGTGCGGTGCCGCACAAAGCTGCGATTATCCAAAATCTGACAGTTGGTCCAAGCGCTGGCTCGAGGGAGAACTCCGTGGACTCACCGCTCTCTGAAGTAGTCAATGTCGACAGCCCTGAGCCGAAGGGGTTGTGTGTGCTGAACAAACAAGAACTGTCGGGAAAACACAGCCCCAGGCACAATCATATACTGGCCGCGCTGCCGGCCGCCGACTATGCGCGTCTGCTGCCTGACCTTGAACTCATCCCCATGCGGCTGGGCGCGGCGATGTATGAGGCTGGCGGGTCGTTGGATTACGTGTATTTTCCGACCACCAGCGTTGTGTCGCTGCTGTCCGAGCTCGAAGATGGCACCTCGGCAGGAATCGCCGTCACTGGCTTCGATGGGCTGGTGGGCATTGCTTTGTTCTTGGGGGGCGACAACACGGCTTGCCGCGCCGTGGTGCGAAGCGCGGGTTTTGGCTATCGGATAAGAGCATCGGTAGGAAAAAGAGAATTCGACCTGTATGGCGAATTCCAACGCGTGGTGCTGCTTTACACGCAGGTGGTGATCACACAAATGGCACTGACGGCTGTCTGCAATCGGCATCATACGCTCGAACAGCGGCTGTGCCGCTGGCTGCTGTTGAATCTAGACTGTCTGCCAACGAACGAGTTGACGATGACGCAGGAGTCGATCGCTCAAATGCTGGGCGTGCGTCGCGAGGGGGTGACCGAAGCCGCTGGAGATCTGCGAAAAGCCGGCACCCTATGTTACAACCGTGGAAAAATCACGGTGCTCGATCGCCCCAGGCTTGAGCATCGGGCGTGCGAATGCTACGCCGTTGTGAAAAAAGAGATGAATCGTTTGCTGCGGTACCGCTCCAAACCGCAGGGTTGCCCGAAGGAGCTCTCACCAACCGCTTTCGCATCAAAACCAGGCGAATTACCGGCGCATTCCATGATCTCCCCCCCACACCTGATGAAAGCACACGCCTCGCCGCGCTGAATCGCTACGAAGTCACGCAAAAGCAAAAGGGGTCGGCGCCAATTTCCGACAGCATTAGCAGAAATACTCCATAGAACGTGCCTTGCGTGGTTGGCATGGTGGGTTGTCGATTATAAAGACTGCCCAGCATGCCCCGGCCAGCAAGGCTCGCCCTGCCAGGTATTCCACAACACGTCACACAACGTGGCAATAACCGCCAGACGTGTTTTTTTTTTAATGGCGAGGATCGAATCCCATACTTACGGCTGTTAAAAAGGGCTGCCGCCCGGCCGGGATGCAATGAGTCGGCAGACAAGCGGGCAGGCCGCCAGAAGTCGACTAAATTGGATCTGCGCCCTTTATTGCAACAATCCTTCGGGCGCAGGGGTCATCCCTGGACTGCAGAACCCCTTTATTGGGGGATTCTTGAATCCTACGACGGCACTACCCGTGCGTTCTCGCCGCTACCTTGAACCTGAACTTTCATCCCATCTGAAAGCCTGCTGTTCACTGGCTGCACAATCACCACCTGGCCGCCGGTTTGCATCTGCACTGTCACGCGCTGGGCATTAGTCTTGTTCAGCTTGCTTTCTGCGTATGTGCCAGCCGCGGCACCAACTGCAGCGCCCGCTACCGTGCCGGCCGTGCCGCTACTGACCTTGGCGCCCAGCAGCCCACCGGCCACTGCGCCCACGGCTGTACCGATACCCAGTTTGTAGTCTTCATCGACTTCAATGTTTTCGAGGGCAGTGATGTACCCATCCCGATCCATCTGGTTCGCGACCGTACCGGATCTCTCACCGTAGTCCGGACCGCCCCCCAAAGAACCGGTGTCGGCGCAGCCGGAAACCAATGCGGCGGCGGAGAAAATCAGAATTGCGAGTTGCACTTTCATGTTGAGACTCCTTAAATGTCAGTCAAGAAAAGCTCACGCGATCAATGGAACACCGGTAAGTCGCATGCCGCTCGGCAAGCGGGTGAAACCGCATAACGCGAAAGAGGATTTACGTTGATAAGCTACGCCTGAATTCCTGTTTACACCGTTCGGTACCGTACATGACTGGCAAGTTATGGGTTCCACTACTACACAGCGAAAGACCCGATAATGGTAGATGGGTGTGATATCGTGCGACAGCGATTTACCGTTTCCTGCAGCAGGATAATTCCGTCTCTCGCTGTAGGTTTACTCTGTCCCTTTACTCTGACCCCATAACTTTGGCACGATACCCGCCATGGGGTTCATTGGGAGAACAGGCCATGCCTGACATGAGCACCACCGAAAACGCCGGACCCCGCATCGTCGTTAACAGCGATGGCGCTGCGCGACGCGCGGCAGGACGCGAAGGGCTTGCAACTGGCGTTCAGCGATGGCTCCCTCGAAGGTTACCAGGTCAGCCGCTTGACGCATTCGCTGCAAAGCGCCACCCGGGCCGAGGCCTTGACGCATTTCGAGCCCATGCTGCGCGAGGTGTTCAGCCGCGCGCCCAATGACCCGCGGGTGCTCAAGGAGCCGACGCGGCTGGAATAAGCCGGCACGTGCGGTGCGCTCCATGCATCATTCGATTCACTCAACAAGACAGGTATAACCACATGCATAAACAAATCCATAGCCTCTTTATTTGCCTGCTTTTTCTGAGCACCGCTGCAGTTGCAAGGCCGCTCACGCTTGACGACATGTTCGAGCTCAGAGACGTTGGTGGCCTGCAGATTTCGCCGTCCGGAGACTGGATTGTGTATACCGTTTCTGCGGCGAACCGGGAACTCGACCGCAGCGTCAGCGACATCTGGATGATCCGCTGGGACGGGACCGAAGAGATGCAACTCACCTTCACCGATGCGGAATCCGAATCGTCACCTCGCTGGAGCCCGGACGGGCGCAGCCTGGCCTTCCTTTCTGGCCGCGGCGGAAAATCTGAGGGCTCACAGATATGGGTTCTGAATATGCGCGGCGGGGAAGCCCGCAAATTGACCGCAATCAAGGGTGGCGTTTCCGACTATGCCTGGTCGCCGGACGGCAAACAGTTTGTTGTTGCCAGCGCAGTCCTGCCGGAAGGCACTGCAGCCAGCGCCTATCCGGAGCAATTACTCAGTGAAGACGAATACAAGCCCATTGTCGTTGATCGTTATCAGTTCAAAGCAGACGGCATCGGCTATCTCGGCAAAGAGCGCACGCATCTCTTCCTGGTGGACGCTGCGGATGGAACAGCAACACAGCTCACGGACGGCGAGTACAACGAGACTTCGCCGGCATGGTCCCCCGATGGCAGCAGCATCGCTTTCATCAGCAAGCTTGGCGACATGGACCGTCATGACAACTTCGACGTTTTCGTTGTCGCTGCGAAGCCCGGCGCAAAGCCGCGCCAGGTGACGGTAAATACCGGCACAGACACGTCTCCCGCGTGGAGTTCTGATGCCAAGCGTCTGGTCTATCTGCACGGCGGTGCTCCTGAGCGGCTGACCTTCGCGCAGAGTCAGTTAGGCGTCGTTGGTCTCGATGCTGAAAATCCCCAACTGCCAGCCGAGTCACTCGATCGGCCTGTCAGCAACCCACGATTCTCGCCGGATGGCAAAAGTATTTACTTTCTGCTGGAGGACAACCGCGGCGTGCAGCTTGCGAGACTGCGTCTTCGCGATGGTCGTATCGAGCGCCTGACCAGCGAACAGGCTGAAATTTCGGACTATGCCGTTAGTGCCGAAGGGCGCATCGCGATGCTTCGCACCACGTCGAACGCGCCTGCAGAGGTCTGGAAAATTGAAGCGAACAAGCCCGTACAACTTTCGCGACAGAACGATACCTGGCTGCGCGGAGTAGAGCTCTTCGTAGCACAGCCGATTCGCGTGCCGGTAAAAGACTCCGTCGACGTCTTCGGCCTGGCGCTGCGGGATGACAGCCTTAAAGGTCCCCTGCCATTGACCCTGCAGTTGCACGGCGGTCCGGTCGGGCAGTTTTCTTATGCCTTTAGCTTCGAGTGGCAGTTACTGGCGGCACAGGGCTACCAGGTTGCGGGCTTTAACCCGCGTGGCAGCTCGGGACGCGGCGAGGCCTTCCAGATGGAGCTGTTCCAGAACTGGGGCTATCCGGATGTCATCGACACGATGGCCGCCGTGGATTACCTGGTGGCCGAAGGCCTGGCTGATCCGGATCGTCTTGGCGTCGGTGGTTGGAGCTACGGCGGCATGCTCACGAACTACATGATCGCGTCGACCGATCGCTTCAAGGTGGCGGTCAGTGGTGCAGGCATCTCCAACCAGTTGGGCGGATACGGCACGGAAATGTATATCAGAACCTGGGACTACGAAGTTGGTGCTCCCTGGGAAGACCTCGATCCCTGGGTCCGTTTATCGTATCCGTTCTTCAAAGCAGATCAGATCAAGACTCCGACCTTATTCCTGTGCGGCGCCCTGGACTTCAACGTCCCACTGGTCGCATCGGAGCAAATGTACCAGGCGCTGCGTAGCCTCAATGTGCCGACCGAACTTGTCATCTATCCAGGGCAGTTTCATTCCCTGTCGCGGCTTACCGCGATGCATGACAAACGGACACGCATGCTTGAGTGGTATGACCGTTACTTGAAATAGCGGGCATGAATTTCGACGGCGATTTCATCGAACTCGGGGCTGTAGACCCAGCTAAGCTCGCCGACCTCGCTGGCGCGATTGGCGAGCATGATTGGGAGCTTGATATACCTGGGCGCGGGCGGGTGCCGGCGACAGCGGATTTGCGTTCGGTCGCGCTCGTGTTCGACCCGGACCTTCGGCACAGTCACCCAACCCGACTGCCGCTTCTAAAAGTCTTTGAGTCCGAGCTCAGGTCCGCACTGGAACTTGTCGCCGATCATTTCGAGAGTGGTGAAAAAGGGCAAGCGCTGGTGCAGCAATTTGGTCTTGGCTATTTCATTCGCGCAACGTTTGAGCGGCTTCGTGCTGCCGGTTCAGTTGAGTTTGGGCCTGATCAGGGTTTCTCGCTGGTGCATTCGCATCGACTGCACGTACCGCTAGTGACCAGCGAAGCGGCGTCGTTCACCGTGGGTTCCGCAACCCGGCACCTCGAACCTGGCCGCGTCTACGAGATCAACAATCGTCGCTCACGCGCAGAGCACAATGCCGGTGACATCGACAGAATTCATCTGGTGTTGGACTTCGTGATGCGCGGCGAGCGATGTTGTTGCGGGGTCACGCGGCACCCAAATACCTTCTGCAGCCCCCGTGCTTGCCGGGAAACCGACCAGTTGGAGATACCTTGCCGTTGCTTCGACTGAGGCCTTAAGCGGTCGAATCAGTTTCTAAGCGCGCGCAGATACGCCCGCTGCTCGGGCATGCGGGAAACGTCTGTTAGCATCGCCTGGCGCATTTGTTCGTAATGTTCATTGAGTTTTGCAGCATCCATGAAGTCGAGCAGGCCGTGGTAGCCGGCGGGCCAGATATCCGCTGACAGTAACGCGGCTACCCAGCTCTCGGCCGGGAATGCAGGATGATCTTCGAGCTCGAGATGACCGCGACTCCGGAACAGGTCAATCCTTAGCCTGAGTGATTCGGGTTGCGCGGTGGAGGTCGCGTGCTGCCAAAACGGCGTCTGCCGCCAGGCCGCTGCCAGGTAATGCAGGCGTGCGAAGTCGCGCGCAGATTCGAGCTGCCCGCTGAGGCGACGATTGAACTCTTTAGCCGTCCCTGGCGAGGCCGGCCTTGCCGGCAACAAGCTCGCAAGTGTTAGTGCGGATCGCCTGGCGAAATCGAGCGTGCTGACATCCAGCGCCTCGACATGGCCAGCAGCCGCCCCGATCGCAACGCAGTTCCTGACCCAGAACCCGCGCCGCCGTCCGCTGCGCTGCTCGTAGGTGGCAATGGCCTCCGGTTCGAACCCGCCTACGTGTTGCTTCAGCGCCGCAACAGCCGCGTCGTCGTCGAGAAACTCAGGCGAATACAGCAGGCTGTGCGCCGCCCGCTGCTGCAGCGGCGTCGTCGAAATCCAGCCGGCATCAGTGGCAGCTATGTGATGGACCGGCGTACTGTCACTGTTGGCCGCAGTCGTCAATGCGACGACTCGGCTGCAGGGAAGATATGAGCTCCAGTCCTCATATTCCACGCCAAGCGCCGCGCCGATCAACCGTGCCGACTCGCCGGAACAGTCGATGAAAAGGTCCGCTGCCAGGCGCGCTCCATCGGCGAGCTTCAAGTGCTTGATGTACCCGCTGTTTGGCTCCAGCTCAACGCTGTCGATCGGCTGGGCCACCGCTATCGCGCCATTCATTGTGGCATTCACTTTGAGCAGTTGCGTCAGTTTTTCAGTGTTCAGATTCAGGCCATAAGCGAGCGGCGGCAACGATTCCGCACCTGCATCGCTGGTTCGGCAAACCCGGCCGCGCTGCGCGGCGCTGGCATTGGGCGAAAAAAGGTTGATGTTGACCGCTGCACCCGCGAGGCGGGCGCGATTCAAATAATGGTGGAAGGGGATGACTCCAGCCGCGGCGCCATGCGGACCGAAAGCCAGAATCCTGTGGTCAGTCGGCGAGTTCCTGTAGTGGATGCCGGTTCCGAGGCGGAACGTCGCGCCGGTGCGCCTGATCAGTTCGTCTTCGTCGATGCCAAGCACTCGAAACAACTCAAGTGTTGATGCCGCGGTGAACTGCGCGGGTTCGACATTGATGAGATCCGGTAACTCAAGCACCGTCACGCTGCAGGCTCTTCGCAGGTGACCGGCGCGGTTGCAACCGAAAGTGTGGTTGACGGTGGCTTGGGCACATCGACTGTCTCGCTGCGGGGTCTCGGCGCGAATCGTACGCTGACGCTGATCAACGGACGTCGCGCGGGTCCCTCCGGTGTGCAGGGTGCGGTGTCCTCGTTTGACCTGAACGTGCTGCCGCTCGCCGCGATCGAACGGGTCGAAATTCTCAAGGACGGCGCATCGTCGATTTACGGTTCGGATGCGATCGCGGGCGTGATCAATCTCATCACCAAGAAAGAAGACGGCGGCACGATCGACGCCTTCATCTCGCAACCCACCAAGTCCGGCGGCGAAGAGAGCCGGCTCAGTCTTTCCTGGGGTCGCACCTATGATCGCGGCTACTTCCGCGTGACCGCCGATTACAATAAGCGCGAAGAACTCAAGCGCGGCTCGCGCGACTACTTCTCCTGCGGCAACGAGTATGTCTTTGATCAGAATACCAACCAGCGGGCGGATACGGTAGACCCACGGAGCGGCGATTATTCGTGCGCAGACAGCACCTGGGGACACATCTGGCTGTATGAGTACGGCGATGACTCGCAGGTTCCGAGAACCGCGTTTTTTCTGGCACAGCCGGACTTTGGCGACAACCTGGCCAATTTCATTCCTGGCTACGCGCCGCCCACCAGCGTGTCGCAGCTAACCGCTCCATCGAACTGGTTTCCAGTGGGTTACGATCGCTTCACGGACGGCATCGTGAATGACGATCACCCCTACCAGGACAAGCAGTCGCTGCAACCCGAGGTTGAGTTGACGACGTTCTACGGCGAGGGCGAACTGAATATCAGTGAGTCGACGACCGCCTATACGGAGTTGCTTTTGAATCGTCGTGAAACCTATGCCGATAGCTACCGCCAGTACTGGGGCTACGTCTATACGGGCAATTTTGACTACTCGTCATACGGCACCGGCGTTCCCGGTGGCGGTAACTCGCTGGCGGCCGATGCTGGCTGGTTTGGAGAGTACTTGCTGAGCCCGCTGGCAATGACCGACTTCGATGACGACTGGAACACCGTCGATTACACGCGCGCGGTCGTTGGTATTCGCGGCGTCATCCAGGATCGCTGGGACTGGGACCTGTCCTACATGTACAGCAAGTCGGACGCCAAATACACCCAATCCTTCGTTTATGCAGACTCGCTGTCCGTGCAAAACTATCTCCCCGGCTCTTGCGCAGGATTGACGACAAGCGTGCGGGGCGCGGCGTGCATAGATGTACCGTGGTTCGATCCACTCTTGCTTCGCGGCGATGCGCTGACGCCGGAGTTGAAGGAGTATCTGTTCGGCGAAGAGACCGGGACAACGAAATACACGCAGTGGTCAGTGGACGGTTTCATATCGGGCGACATCATGCAGCTGCCAGCCGGGCCGCTGGGCGCCGCTATCGGCTTCCAATACCGCGAAGACGAGCTGATCGATACACCCGGAGAGTCGACGCTGGCAGGCAACGTTTTCTTCGGTGACGAGGCCGGGATCACCCAGGGCACGGACCAGACAACGGCCGTTTTCGCAGAGTTAAATATTCCTGTGCTGGCAAATAGGACGGGCATTCGCGACCTCTCTATCAACGCCTCGGCCCGCTATACCGATGTGCAGTCATTCGGCAGCGGTACAACCTGGAAGGCCGGAATCAACTGGTCGATCACCGATTCCTTCCGCATCCGCGGCAACAAAGCGACGTCTTTCCGATCACCCGCGCTGTACGAGCTGTATCTCACAAACCGGACCAGCAGCATCTCGCAGAACTCCGATCCCTGTATCCAGTATGAGCAGGCCTTTGCTGGGGGCGATATCTCGGAGAACGTCTACCTGAACTGTCAGGCTGATCCAAAAAATCTGCCGCCGGATTACACGGGCGGCACGATTACGCCAACGGTCTTCACCGGCGGTGGAGCCGGTGTGCTTGAAGCCGAGACGGCGTCATCGGTCACGGTTGGATTCATCTGGCAGCCGGAATTCGCGAATATCAGCTTTTCGGTAGACTATTTCGAGTTTGAGGTCCGTAACCAGGTTGATCAGCTGGGCGGACTGCGGATTGTATCGGAGTGCTACGAGTCGGACTTTGGCTTCGCCTTCAGCAATAACGAACCGCTGTGCCAACTGTTCGATCGCTCAGCGCTCAATAATGGTCTCGACAACATTCGTGACAGCTTCATCAATATCGCGCAACAACAAAACCGCGGCTGGGACTTCGCGACTCGTTACGCGACGGGCCTCGGCCCAGGTGATCTGCTGGTGGACTTGCGTGCGACGCTGCAGGTTGAAGACACGCAGGCGCTGTTTGAAGATACTCGGGAAGACTACAACGGCCGGGTCGGCGAGCCCGAATGGGTAGGCAACCTCAGTCTGAATTATGTGCTCGGCAACTGGGCATTCGACTACGGTCTCAACTGGATCGGCCCGTCAGACAGTACCACGGAGCTGGGTGGTAATACCGTGACGCTGCGCGGCGAGACCTACCGCACTGTGTACTCCACGGACAACGTCTTCTACAGTTCGTTGTCTGCTTCCTATGGGTTTGAGAACGGTGTTACGGTGATAATAGGTGCTGCCAATATCTTTGACCAGGCGCCGCCGCAGCTATCAAGGGTCGGCCAAGGCAACGAGTACAGTATGGTCGGCAATGCCTTGCTGGCATCGAACTACGACATGCTGGGTAGTCGCTGGTTCGTGAACGTGTCCTGGGATTTCGAGTAAGCAGGGCGGCGACAAGTTTGTAGAATACAGTGTCGGCCTTGCGCCGGCACTGTTGTTTACCGGGAACCCAAATGCCCAGAGTCGTCGCAAAGTCCGACAATCTCAACGAGCTGAACGGCCGCTTTGAGCAGGCGCGCCTTGAGTTGCCCGTTTTTCTCAATAGCGTGCCCAAGTCAGGGACGCACCTGATTCGCAATATTATGCGGATGTTCGTTCCCGTCACGCAGCAATATCACGAGGAATTCATTCAGCACCCGGTATTGCGTCAGCACCAGGCGGCCTTTTCCGAAGCGTTACCGCACCTGAGTTGGGGGCACCTGCTGTTCTCTGACGACGCCGCGATCGTGCTGCGGCGAGTACGGCACATTCTGCTGGTGCGCGACCCTTACGACTGGGTGCTGGCACGGGCACGCTTCTTTCTCTCCGACAACTTCCAGGGTTCACTCGAACACCTGAAGGGCGGCAATGTGTCGGTCGAGGAGGTGCTCAATATGATGATCTTCGGCATCCATCAGAAAGCGCCCTCGCTGGGTGAGATCTATACGCACAACGCGGTGTCGTGGTTGGGCACGAAGATCCATCTGCTGCACTTCGAAGACCTGCTTCGTTGCGTCAGGAATCTGGATTCAGAAGAAGCCAAGGCGTTCTTTGACGAGCTGTTGCGCGCCTGCGGCTTCGCGGCCATGCCGAAGGACTGGCAGCAACGCGTGCGCGTCGGGTCTGACCGTAAACAGAGTGGCACTGCGAGGGAAAACCTCGCTGTCGCGAACGACGAGATACCGGACGAGCTGCCTGAAACCCAAAAGCGGCTGGTTGAATACGCGGCTCCGGGCCTGCGCAAAATCCTGGGCTACAGGTAAATCTCTCACATCGACGGGCCCGGCTTCGGCCGGACCCGCTCGGGTTGTTTACAGCGCCGATGCTACGTGCGGCACCCCGTTCACACGGGCCCATTCGTTGACCTTGACCCCATTAATAATTCCAATAACTTTCAATAAATGAAAGTATCAGGTAGAATATATGTGAAATTAGGTTAACTCCCTCGATATTTCAGCGGAATGGATTAATAACCCGGACTCAATCCATGCAGTCATTAACACAACAAGTTCTGCGTGCTGGCCTGGCCGATCGGGTATTTACCGAGCAGCAATTGGCTCGGCTGCTGGACGGTACTGATCAGCGTCGCTACAACCTGGTGAATCGGGCAGCAAAGGCGGGTGAGTTGATTTACCTTCGCCGTGGCTTATATGTGCTCTCGGATCGGTATCGCAGTATGCCAGGTCATCCTTTTGCATTGGCGCAAATGTTTGAGCCCGGAAGTTATGTATCTCTGGAGAGTGCGCTGGCTTATCACGCCTGGATTCCAGAGGCTGTTTACACCACCACTTCCATTCTGCCTGGGCGTAAAAGCAAAGAATTCAGCCATGAAAAGTTCGGCTTGTTCACTTTCCACCCCTTATCCATTCATACGGGATACTTTCTTGAAGGCGTACAGCGCACCCAATCAGAGCAGCAGACCTTTTTCCTGGCTGATCCTTTGCGCGCGTTCATGGATCTGGTGTGTCTGAAAAAGATTGAATGGCAAGGCATGCGCTGGATAGAGCAGGGCATGCGGATTGATCCAGAGGTATGGAACAGTATTACTGACGATCAAATGACTGCACTCAATTCGGTTTACAAAAACAAGCGGGTTCGGCAATTTCTTTCTGAGTTGCAGCTTGGTCTGGAAAATGAAGCCAGCTTTAGCAGGCCATCACAATGAACGAAATTATTCAGCAGAGATTGGATCGTTATGCTGTGGCCAATGCTCAGGAAGAAGAGCATGCCCTAAAGGAGATTATTCAGGAAATTGCACTGTATGCACTTTGGCGTGTACGTTTTTTTGAGGTGGCTGCGTTTCAGGGTGGCACCAGTTTGCGCATCCTGCATCACTTGCCGCGTTTCTCAGAGGACCTGGATTTCATACTGCTTGAGCCCTTGGCTGATTTTGCCTGGCCCGATTACCTGCAAAAGCTGCTTGAAGTGTTTGCGGAATTCGGGATTCAATCGGAAGTCTCGCCTCAAGGACAAATGGATAAAGCCATCAGGACAGCCATTATTAAAGATAGCTCGATTGTTAACCAGTTGAACCTGTCGTTCTACAAAGGACCACCCGGCAGAAAGCTCAAAGTGAAATTGGAGATTGATATCAATCCACCGGCTGGTTCAGGCTATGACCATACCTATCTGGATTTCCCCACCGACTTCGAAGTATGTCACCAGGATTTGAAAAGCAATTTCGCTTTGAAGCTGCATGCTTTGTTGTGCCGAAATTATATAAAGGGTCGGGATTGGTTCGACTTCAACTGGTATATCAAGCAGCGTGTAGCTCCCAACCTTGAACTACTGAATAATGCCTTGATACAGTCTGGGCCGTGGGTGGGGCTGAATGAACTCAAGATTGATTTGCCCTGGCTGAAAGCGGCTTTGCTGGAGAAGATAAAGGAAATTGATTGGCGGCAAGCTGCCAAAGATGTTGCTCCGTTCCTGAGCTATGCCGAGCAACAAAGCCTGGAATTATGGAGTAGTCGATTCTTCAGCGGCAGGATGGCCAAGTTGACATGAACGTTCGAATAAAAGGGGACCGCTGTACTACCCACCAACAAGGAAAAACATTTCCTGGTTACGGATGTACAAACGGATGAAGAAAACGTGCCCCAAACCTGCACGCTGGAAGCTGTGTATTCAGGTGCCGAGCGAACGGTTCATTGGCGGGAACTCGAGGATGAAGCCCAGTGGCGGCAAGGCTGGAAAAAAAGTAAAACAAAAACAATTATTGCCAACATTGCGCATTAATCGAACATCGCTTCCATGACATGCTCGTTGATCTCCAGCGTGCCGGCCATGAAGGTCTCATCAGAGACCGCATTGGCGTTCTGAAGCACGATGCGGCTGTAATGGTTGGTGCGGTGTCGCTGCGCGACGGCATTCTTTGCGTGTATAGTGACACGCAACGCCCGTATCCGCTTTCGATTACGGTTTCAATTAGATCTCCCATGATCCCTATTGTTTCGACTTCATCGCTGCGGCCACGTCATTACGATCCTCGGCAGATTGGTAATACTCCGGTTCCGGGCGCAGCCTGGTGGCTTGCTCAAAAGCGAAACCATAGGACAATATCGCTGCGTCCTGGTCTTTTCCGGCGATAAATGAAATACCGATCGGCAAATTTTTAACGCTCCCCATGGGCACGGTCAGATGTGGATAACCAGCGACGGCGGCAAGTTCGCCAGCACCGGCCCATGCAGGCCAGACATCGCCGTTGACCGGATCGATGCGCGGCGACATGACTCCCGAAGGCGCTACTAAAACCCGCACATCATTTTCCTGCATCAACCGGTCGATACCACGCTCCCGCGTGGCGCGCTGTACATGGGTGCGTGCCTCGATATAGGCCGGATCATCAATACCTCCCAAGGCTTCGGACTGCTCGAAAATACCCTGGTCAAAAAGGGCAAGCTCAATAGCGGCATGTTCGATGTTGAAAGCGATCAGCTCAGCCAGTGTGCGGGTTTTCACGCTGGGCGGTGTCGCTGCCAGATATTCGTTCAGGGTATGTTTGAACTCGTACTTGAGAACCGAATAAGTATCGTCATCATAATTATCACCTTCTGGTTCGAACTTCTCGATGTCCACCAGTTCGGCACCCGCAGCTGCCATTGCTGCGAGCGCAGCTTCAAACAGTGCTTTGACCTGCGCACTTGAGCCTTCGGCAAAGCGCAACACGCCTACCCGGGTGCCCTGCAATGAGCTCGCGTCGAGCGATTTGCTGTAATCCGTTTTGGCTGCACCCGTCGACATCGCATCCAGCATCATGGCGGCACCTTGCACCGTTTTGGTCATCGGCCCCGCGGTATCCTGGGATGAAGAAATCGGAATGATATATTTCTGCGACACCAATCCGACCGTGGGCTTGAAGCCAACGATTCCATTCACGGTCGCCGGGCATATGATTGAGCCACTGGTTTCGGTACCGACGGCACCGGCCGCCAAGGATGCAGCGATTGCAGCACCTGAGCCGGAACTGGAACCACAGGGATTGCGGTCCAGCATATGCGGATTTCGCACCTGTCCACCCAGTGCGGACCAGCCACTCATGGAGTTTTCTGAGCGAAAATTCGCCCACTCGCTGAGATTGGTCTTGCCCAGGATGATCGCACCAGCATTGCGCAAACCGGCGGTCAAGGGTGAATCACGCCCGGTTACATTTTCCTTCAGTGCCAGTGCCCCGGCGGTGGTCGCCATAGCGTCTTTGGTTTCAATATTGTCCTTGAGCAGCAGCGGCAGCCCATGCAGTGGCCCGAGGGTTTCACCGGCCATGCGCCTTTGGTCCAGCGCACGGGCCTCGGCCAGCGCGTTCGGGTTGAGCGTCAGCACACTTTGCAGCGTTGGACCCGCCTGGTCGATCCGCCCAATGCGCGCCAGGTAGGCTTCAACCAGGGCTTCGCTGCTAACCGCACCGGTGCGCAGCGCCTCGGCAAGTTCAGGCAGCGATTTCGCCAACCAGCCTTCGGCGGCATAAATTGAAGCCGTAGACTCCTGCCCATCCGCTTCAGCGACAGCATGGTACGGAAAAAGAATACCGCAGCTAAAAAGCCACGAACAGAGTATCTTGCTGAGGATTGATTTTTTCATGTCTGCAGCCTTTGCATGTGTTTGGTTCTCACCCAGCTCCACCGAGCTTTTGTGCTAATTATTTATTAAGAATACCGGAAAAGGACAGCCGCGATTCAGCGGATCGAGCCACTGATCGTAGTTTAGCCACTGTTCAGTTCCTTCAGTCAGATCAGAATCCGAGCAGCGGAATGTCTTCAGATTAGCAAGGCTCCAACAGGCTTCACCGCAACATTGACCCACCTATTATCGTTTCACGCACCATCGCCCACGATGCCTTTGACCTCACAAAAGTCATGGATGCCCCAGCCGGCATATTCGCGCCCGTTGCCTGACTGCTTGTAGCCGCCAAAGGGCGCAAACGTGTCCCAGGCCG
>Ga0163153_10004589_pt1 | contig 17185 bp, 11 predicted proteins | sample OliLakLV19MP6IB1_FD_148629 | JGI IMG/M metagenome (GOLD analysis project Ga0163153, IMG submission 148629) | Freshwater microbial mat bacterial communities from Lake Vanda, McMurdo Dry Valleys, Antarctica - Oligotrophic Lake LV.19.MP6.IB-1 | ecosystem: Environmental > Aquatic > Freshwater >... | reverse complement strand
CTCGTTCCGCCTCCAAACGACGCCGTTCCGTCAGATCGCGGAGGATGGCCGTAAACGTGACCTTGCCCGCGACGACTTCGCTGACCGCGATTTCCAGAGGAAACATCGATCCGTCGGCGCGTTTCCCTTGTAGTTCGCGGTTCATTCCCCATATGTCGGAAACGCCGCCGCTCCGTGCCAGGTATTCGTCGCGCCGCCGAGCATGCGGCGCAGGCATGAGCAGGTTGACGTTTTTGCCCACCACGTATCCGCTTTCATAGCCGAACATGGCGGCCGCCGCCGGATTGCACTGCAAGACCACGCCCCGCTCGTCGATCGTGATGATTCCTTCCGCGGCGTTCTCCAGGATCAGATTTGCCTGCATGCGGCTTTGTTCGAGCAGCGTGCAACTACGTCCCAAGTCGGCCGTACGAAGCCTTACTTCTCGATTGACCGTTTCATTGGCCAGTTCCAGCCAGGCCTGCTGGTGCGCCAGATTGCGCATTTCCCGTCGACTTTGGACGCAAGCGGTAATCAAGAACGCGTCTTCGAACACGACCCACGCGACATGCTCCAGCCACCGCCAGGGCTCGACGGCGGCGACGCCGAAGACCGACTGCGGCCAGACGTAGCCCCGCAGGGCATGGTCGGCCGCGACGACCAGGGTGGCGGGGATGAACACCCGCCAATCGCGATAGAAAGCCAGAAAGGCCAACGACCCGAAGACGTGAAAGTGGGTTTCGATGCGCCCTCCGGCGACATCGATCAACAGCGCCGAAAACATCGTCTGCGCAGCGCCGATGACCATCCGCGTCGAGGATCGTCCCGGCCGAAAAATCGCCAGACAGACGGGAAGCGCGGCGAGAACGCCGCCGAGCCCGGCCGCAGCCCAAACGTGGACGTGGGTCCTGCTTGCGGGCCCGTCCCACGCCGGCGGCGTGAACCACGCCGCGGCGGCGACGGCCGCAGCCCACTGAAACACCATCAATCCGGCGAACATCCGATCGGTCCGTCGCGCGATGGCGAGGGTGCGCTCCTCGAAGAGCAGACGCGATCGTTCTCGCACGAAGTCGGCCGACTCGGCGGCCGTGGCATCGAAAATCATGGCCCGCCCTCCGCTTGCCGAGTGACGCACGTCCGTGGCGACGGCCGTCGAACTGCGCGCGAATTGGACGATCGGGCTGAGATCATGGCCGACGGGCGCCGGGGCTCCCTTGCCGCTTCGCTCGCAAGCGCGCAGACGCGCGACTTGCGAGGTGACGGAGCAAGTCTAGTTCGCGGGAGGTCCGGGCGCCGAAATTACGGACGGTCGGAAGTCGTCCGACCGGATCCTAACGAGTTTAGGGTCGATGTTTCCGGTTCGTCCGCTTCCCTACTCGATGTCGACGCCTCAATCCGATCGGCCGGCTCCGCAGTGGCTTTATGATCGAGCAGGGCTAATCGAATGCGCCGGGCGACGCAACGGGACGCCGGTGCGGTCCTTGAAGGGGACGGTCTTTACCCAACGGCGTGCGTTGCGATATCCGTCGCGACGCCGGAGAATGTCGTTGTATCGACTGTCGGTATGCATGCCGATGCGACCGGTCGGGACACCGCGAGTTTCGGCAGGGAAGTTAACTCGTCATCTCTTATTCCTCGGCGACTTGAATGGGAGCCATTTGAAGGGCCGTCGCACTTGGATCGAACGACGGTACTCTTCTAGCTCGGCGGCGGCATCGGCTCGTCATTGAGGAAAGGAATCGGCGGCGCCGGGTCTGCGAGTGGTACGGCGTCTACGGAAGGCCCTCTGTCCGCCGGCCGGCCGGGCTCGACAATATTGAACAGAATCGGCGGTGCATCGGCCGCGGGTAACATGGCGGCCTCGGGCGCCCCTGCGGCTGCCGGAGGGGCCGGGGCCGCGGGTAGCGCTTGGTTGGCCGGCGGGAGCGGCGCGCCTTCGACGCCGGGGGGCGTCGGTATCACTTCGGTTGGCGGCGTTGGGACCGGAGTCGACGATATGATCCGCGGGCGGTTTTGCCAGCCCCCGCCGAGGGCCTGATAGGCGTTGACGATCGCCGACAGTTGCTCCTGCTTGGTTTCAATCAGGACCATTCTCGCCTCGTTGCGGTCGCGCTGGGCGAAGAGCACGTCGATGTATTCGATGCGTGCGTTCTGAAACAGATTGCCGGCGACGCCGACCGCGGACTCCAACGATTCCAACTGCTGTTTCTTGATCTCAATGCTTTGGCTGTAGTTCTGCACCTTGGATACCTGATTGACGACCTCAGTAAAAGCATTGAGGATCGTCCGCTGGTAATCGTAAAGGGCCTGCAACTGCCGGGCGTTCGCGTTGCGGAAATCCGCCTTGATCGCACTGCGGTTGACCAACGGGGCGACCAGGTCCCCGGCGACGTTGTAAATCAACGATTGCGGGGTGTTGAACACGTATTTTGCGTTGAAGGCCTCGAGGCCGACGCCGGCCCTGATGAAAACCTTGGGAAAGAAGTCGGCCCGGGCGATCCGAATATCGAGCCCGGCGGCCGCCAGCTCGCGCTCGGCCTGGCGGATATCGGGGCGGTTCGCGAGCAGCTGCGAGGGAACGCCGACGGCCAACGAATTGAGTTGAAGATTGACGAAGTCCGTCTGCGGGCGCTCAACGGGCTGCGGGAAGCGACCGGCGAGGAAGTTGATCCGGTTCTCCGTCTCGATGATGTCCTGCCGGATGATCAGCTTTTGGCTTTGATTCTTGCGGACCTCGGCCTCGAAGCGCTGGACGGGCAGCTCGGTGTCGCGGGCGGCCTCCTTGCGGGCCTTGGAAAGCTCGAGACTCTGCTCCTGCAGCGCGATCGTCTGATCCAGCGTCTCGAGCTGCTTGTCGAGCCCCAGGAGCTTGTAATAGTTCTCGGCGATCTCCGCGACCACGCGAGTCACGACGTAGTTCCGGCCGTCGACGGTGCCGAGGTAACGCAGCCCTTGCGCATCGCGAGCATTGCGCAACTGCCTCCAGACGTCGATCTGCCAGGAAACATCTCCGGCAGCCAAGAAATTCGGAAGCGGGTTGGGGAATCGGCCTCCGCTAGGCGTGCTGACGTCGTTCAGGTCGGCTCCCAACGGCGTGAAGGTGCTGAGCTTTTCCAGTTTCGCGCCGGTTCCGAAGCTGAGGAACGGGAGGTACGCGCCTCGTCGCCTTAAGACTTCGTTGTTGGCAATTTGGATATCCTCGGCCAGGATCTTGAGTTCCTGATTGTCGACCAGCGCCTGTTCGATCAATCCGGTGAGATTCGGATCGTCGAAGAAGTCGATCGTCGAAACCAGGGCCGAGTTCTCCGCGCCGGTCGGCCCGCTGAAACTTTCGGGCAGGAAGAAGTTCGCCGGCGCGGCTTGCGACGGCCGCGGCCCGCGAAGCTGGGGGATTCCGCATCCCGAGAGAACCGTAAGCAAGCCGGCGGCGATCACGATCGCCCGCAACCGGAATTTGTGCTTCGAGTTCGAAAGTTTCACTGAGGTCTTCATTCGCGTCATCCTTGACGAGGTTGCACCTGCCGGCCATCCGATCTGTTTGCGCGATTCCGTGCCCAAGGCGGGTCGAAAGACACGCCTGCCGGAAGCTCCAACCGATCGGGCACGAGGCCGTAACCGTTCACTTACATGAGGCCGTCCTTCCCGACGGCGGCGACTGCCACGCGAGCATCGTGCTCGTGCAACAGTGCGTCCGCTAGAAACGTCATCGTCGGCAAGTACGGTAGGGGACGGCAAATTGCGAAGACTCGATACAAGCTAACACTCGCAAGTTGCGCAGCTTACGCCGCGACATTGCCGGCATGAGCGATTCAGGCAGATGGGGTTTTAAGAGGCGGAATCGGGCGGCGTTCGGCCCGCCGTTAAACCGTGAGCCTTCCAAACACGCCAAACCATGGCCGGGGACGTTCCCAAAACGGCCGCCAGCGAACGGGTGCTCCAGCGCCGCCTGCGGGAGGGAGATTCGTGAAGGGTTTTGTGAATGATCTGCCGTGCCAGCAGGGCCGACTCTCGGCTCTGTTTGCCGCCGCGCGGGGCGTCCTTTTCAATACCGGCAAGGCCGCGCTCGGCGAAGCGGCGCCTCCAGAGGCAGACCGTTTTCGGACTGCAGTGAAGTTCTCGAGCGATCTCGCGGTTGAGCAATCCGGAAGCGGCCAACAGCGTGATTTTCGATCGTAACACCAGTCGCGCCTGCGTCGAGCGTCCGCGGGCGCGGCGCTCCAAGAGCTTGCGATCGTCGTCTGACAGCGTGATAGCAGGCGCAGTTCTCATCTTAATCGGCCGGTTCTCATCGCGATGCGTGTCGAGAGCGAGCGAGTCCGGAGCGGCTATCGAGTAGCCAAAGTGAATCACGTCGTGCGGCCCTCTTCCAGGCCGACTCTTCCATCGCGTCAATACTTCGAACCGACAGGGTCGGCTCCATCTCAAGCTGACGGAAACGTCAGCGATAATCCGTTACGGTCGGACTGTCGGATCGTCGTTGCTGCCGGGAAATCGTCTACGTCCGTACATGCAGCAGACCGTGGTTCCCGCCACGAGCCGCGTCGCGGCGACGGCTTTGCCGTGCCGGATAACATGCCGCCGTCAATGGTGCCACCCCGGGCCGGGATTCATCCCTTCCGCGGAATGCTCGATCAGCTCGCTCAGAGGTTCGCTCGATTCGTTTTGGATGAGAGATCCTTTGTCGGCGAGCAAGCCGAACAAGTAGTACAGGCCGGGGATCAACAAGACCCCGATCACGGTTCCGATCAGCATCCCGCCGACCGCAGTGGTGCCGATGGTGCGGTTTCCGATCGCTCCGGGGCCGGTGGCTCGGACCAGCGGAATCAGACCGGCGATGAAAGCGAACGAGGTCATCAGAATCGGTCGGAAGCGGAGTTTTCCCCCTTCGATGGCCGCCTCCTTGAGATTGATTCCTTCACGGTGCCGCTGGACCGCGAACTCAACGATCAAGATCGCGTTCTTTCCCAACAGCCCCACCAGCATCACCAGCCCGATCTGGGCATACACGTCGTTCGACAGGCCCATGGCTTGCAAGAATAGGAATGATCCGAAAATTCCGATCGGCAGCGAGACGATCACCGCCAGCGGCAGATTGAAGCTCTCATACTGCCCGACGAGGACCAGGTACACGAACGTGACCACGACCAGGAAGATGTAAACGGCCGTGTTCCCCTTGTTGGCCTCGTCGTACGACAGGCCTTCCCAGCCGACGTCGAAACCGCGCGGCAGCGTCTCGGCCGCGACCTCCTTGATCGCCTGGATGGCCTGGCCGGTGCTGTAACCCGTGGCCGGCGCGCCCTGAATGGCGGCCGAGGGATAGAGGTTGTAGCGATTGATTTCGTTCAAGCCCTGCTGCTTCTTGAGCGTCGTGAACGAGGAGTAGGGGACCATTTCCCCGTGATCGTTCTTGACGAAGATGTTCTCGAGATCCTCGGGGAGCCTGCGGAACTCCGGCGAGGCCTGGACGTAGACCTTGAAGAACTGGCCGAAGCGGACGAAGCCCTGTTCCCAGGTACTGCCGATGACGATCGACAGGTTGTCCATCGCGTTCTTGATCGAGACACCCTTCTGCATAGCCACGTCGTTGTCGATGACCACCTCGTACTGCGGATAATTGGCGGCGAAGAAGGTGAACAACCCCTTCACCTCCTTCCGTTTCTCCAAGGCCGCCATGAACTTGTCGGTCACTTCGCCAAGCTGCTGGTAGTTCATCGAGTTCGTCTTGTCCAGCACGCGGCAGGAGAACCCGCCGGCGGCGCCGAAGCCCGGCACGGCGGGCGGCTCGAAGAACTCGAGCTTCACGTTGGCGATCGCTCGGCCCTCCTTCTCGAGTTCCGCGATGATCTGTCGCGAGGTCAGCTTGCGGTCGGCCCAGGTCTTCAGGTTGATCAGACAGGTCCCCGCATTCGAGCCGCGCCCCTCCGTCAGCACCTCGTAACCGGCCAACGAAGAAACCGACGCGACCCCGTCGATCTTGAGAGCGATCTTCTGCAGCTCGTGCGATTTGGCATTCGTGTACTCCAGCGTCGAGCCCGGCGGCGTCTGGATGATCCCGTAGATCATCCCCTGGTCTTCCAGGGGAATGAAACCGCTCGGCAACACCATGTTCACCAAGTAGATCGCGACGCTGAACCCTCCGACGATCCCCAGGGTCAGCGCCCGCCGCGTGACGATCGGGCGCAAGAATGCCGCATAGCCGCCGGTGATCTTCTCGACGAGCCGGTCGAAGAGGTGGAGCACGTACGCCAACGGGCCGCGCTTCTTTTTCTGCGCCGTGTGCGGCTTGAGTATCATCGCGCAGAGAACCGGCGTGAGCGTCAAGGCCACCACGCCGGAGAGCACGATCGCCATGGCCATCGTTAGACCGAACTGGCGGTAGAACACCCCGACCGGCCCGGTCATGAACGTCACCGGAATGAACACCGCCGTCATCACCAGCGTGATGGCGATGATGGCGCCGCTGATCTCGTTCATCACCTCCTTAGTCGCCCGGTAGGGCGAGAGGTGCTTTTCGTGCATCTTGGCGTGCACCGCTTCGACCACCACGATCGCGTCGTCGACCACGACGCCGATCGCCAGCACCAGCGCGAAGAGCGTGATCAGGTTGATCGACAACCCGAACATGAGCATGAAGAAAAAGGTCCCGATCAGCGAGACCGGAACCGCCAGCGTCGGAATCAGCGTCGAACGCCAGTCGCCGAGGAACAGGAACACCACCAGGGCCACCAGCACGAAGGCTTCCAGCAGGGTGTGCAGCACCTGGTGGATGGAGGCCTCCAGGAACGCGGAGACGTCGTAGCTGACTTCGAAGTCCATGCCGGGAGGGAACGTTTCCTGCTTGTACTTCTCGAGCTTCGCTTTGACCTCCTCGATGATGTCGGCGGCGTTGGTCCCGGGCAACTGCTTGAGCACGATGGCGGCCGATGGCTTGCCGTCGATGTCCGAGTACAAGTCGTAGAACGAGGAGCCGAGCTCGACCTTCGCGACGTCTTTGAGCCGCGTGATCTCGCCGTTGGACTTCGCCTTCAGAATGATGTTTTCGTACTGTTCCGGCTTATTGTAGCGTCCCACCCAAGTCAGCACGTACTCGATGGATTGCGACGTCTTGCCCGTCGCCTGGCCGAGCCGTCCCGGCGAACCGATCATGCTCTGTTCCGACACGGCCTTCATTACGTCGTCGGCCGACAGGTTGTAGGCCCGCATCCGCTCGATATTCAGCATCACCCGCATGGCGTAAGCGCGGTTGCCGAGAATATTGGCGCTGCCGACCCCCCGGGTCCGCCGGATCTCGGGCAGGAGATTGACGGTGACGTAGTTGTAAAGGAAGTTCTGGTCGACGTTCTTATCCGTGCTGAAGACGTTCACGTACATCAGCATGCTCGTCATGGCCTGCTGAACGATGATCCCTTCCAGCTCCACGATCTTCGGAAGCCGGTTCTTCACGATTTGGATCCGGTTGTTTACGTTCAAGACCGCCACGTTCGGATCGGTGCCGGGCTCGAAGATGATCTGGATCGCTCCCTCGCCGGCGCTGGTGGCGGCGGAGGCCATGTAGCGCATGTCCTGGACGCCGTTAATGGACTGCTCCAGGATGACCAGGACGGAGTCGGTCAAGACGTTGGCGCTTGCGCCGGGATAAGAAACTGAGACGACGACGCTCGGCGGCGCAACGTTGGGGAACTGCGAGATCGGCAGCGTGTTGATCGCCAGCCCGCCCAGGAACAGGATGAGCAGCGATATGACTATCGCCAGCGCCGGTCGATGGAGGATCTGGGAGAACATGCTTTCAAAGATTTCCGATGACTAACCGTTTTCCGTGCCGCGGGGCGGTCGCTACTCCGCGTGATTTTTCATTTGAGCGACGACCTCTTCCGGGGGTCGAACCTCGTACTCCACCTTTTCGCCGTCGCGAATCTGCCGGATCCCTTCCAGGACGATCTTTTCGTCCACCTGGACCCCCTTGTCGATCACGTAGAGATCCTCCAATTCGTTCCGGACGGCGATCTCGCGCTGATGCGCCACGTTGTCCTTGTCGACGACGTAGACGTACTGCTTGTCGAGGATCTCGAAGGTCGCCCGTTGCGGGATGACGATCGCGTCGTGCACCTGGCGGTGGATCAGCACTTTGCCGGTCTGACCGTGACGCAGCAGGTTGTCGGGGTTGGGAAAATCCGCGCGGAAGGGAATGTTTCCGGTCTCGTTGTTGAAATCGGCCTCGATCGCGCCGATCTTACCGACGTGCTCGAACTTCTCGCCGTTGGCCAGCACGAGCTCGATTGCCAGGCCTTGGCGCTCATCCTCCGGCTCGTTCATGTATTCGAGGTAGCGGGCTTCGGGGACGTTGAAATAAACCCACATCACGCTGTTATCGGAGAGCGACGTGAGTTCCTCCCCCTCTTGGACCAGGCTGCCTTGCTGCAGGTGCAGGCGGTCGACAATGCCGTCGAACGGCGCTTTGACGGAGGCGAAGTTCAATTCGGCCTTCGCCAGGTCGGCCTTGGCCTCGGCCTTGGCCAATTTGGCGGCTGCCAAACTCACTTCGTTCTCGGAGACGACGTTCTTCTCGCGGAGGCTCTTGGTGTAGCCGTATTCCAGCCGAACGAGGTTCGCCTCGGCGGTCTCCGCGTCGGCTTTCTTCTGGTAAATAACGGGGATCACTCTGAACAGCAGGTCTCCCTCCTTCACCTGCTGACCCTCCTTGATCGGAATCGCTTCGAGGTATCCCGTTTCCAAGGCGCGGACCATGATGTGCCGCTTCGAGTGGATCTGGCAGACGTATTGTTTCGTGAGCGTGACCGATTTCGATTGAGGGCTGGTCGCCACGATCTTGTGGGCCTGGTGATGATGCTCCTCGTGGTGCGAATTGCAGGCGGGCAGCAAGAGGCAAACGGTCGCCAGGATGATTGCCAGGAACGATGAAACTCGCATCATGCTTTGCTCGTGGGGTTATCCCGGACATTTCCGGCGGATCGACGTCGTTCGCCGAGGCCGCCGGCGGAGCCGCGCGAGCGCTCCGCCGCATGCCGGCGAACATGATTGGTACGATGAACATAACACGACAACTTTGTCGTGTAACACTTAGCGTATTATTCCACGTGGAGCAACGACACGGGCGAAACCCGACCGAAAAGTAATACGACGACTCGGCAAGACCCCACTTCAAAAGTTATGCCGTGCGCGTATTTATTCCGACGGTCGGTCGCCGCGCGAATTCACGACGCTGAAAACCGCGAGAGCAGGAGCAGCCGGACTCTTAGCGCGGATGGTGGTGGACCAGTACGATTCCGAGGATCTCAACTGCGACAAAGTGGCACCGCGACATACTCGGCGTCACCCGCGGCCTGCTTTCGGCCGTCGGGAAAACGCACCGGCATGCCCGCCCCCGTCGACCGGTGTGGAACTTCACCGGCCTCGGTCCTAAAGGAGGGGTGCCGGTATGGCCGCCGGAGATGGGCTAGGCTCGATTGACGAGAGCCAACAACTCTCCGATCGTTCGATGCGATTCATTCGCATGCCGGAGCCGTTGATCGGTGCGGATCCGATATTGATTCCGCCGGCCGACCTTGTCACGTTCGATGATACCGCCGGATTCAAGATCGGCGATGATCCGCTGCACGGCGCGCTCGGTGATTCCTACATGGACCGCCACCTGTCGCAACACGAGAGACGGATTCCGCGACAAGACCACCAACACGTGCGTATGGTTCGTCAGAAACGTCCAATGGGAGCCGACCGTCGCCGGCTCCGAACGCGACGCGTCCCGCGGCGAAATGACGAGAGTTCCTCGTTTGCGTCGCGGGGGGTTCGTCGGCAAGGTCTTGCCGGAACGCTTCCCGTCGGACACCGTCGATTTTCCGCGGGCGTTTTTCACAAATCGGCTCGCTGGAGTAAGGGAAACGTAAAAGACCGGGCAAGTTCCGAGGTTATTGGATCAAATATGATCATAAAGTGCCGAATCTAAATTCGCGATCACAAATTCATGTGTCGTGGCGGCGGGCACCCGGCGTTTGATCGCAAGGAAAGCTCGCCCCCGGGCGAAATTGTTCGGGCGGATGCTCCGGGCGCAGGGCGGCGAAACTAACCGTTTCGGCACCGGCACGGGCGTGCCGAGCGAAGTTGGAGGTAGCCGGACGGCGCTCGTTGCGCCTTCATCCGGCGCTACCGCGCGACTCGCCCGCGACCGCCCATGAGCGATCGAAAGGAGGTCGGCATCTGCGCACCGATCAAACGTAAGCCGCCGGGCCGCGGCGGCGCAAGACTTCGTCGAGAACGGCTCCACCCAGCAGGGCTCCGCCGATCGCCGCGTATTCCAGCGATTGCGGCACGTCCCAAAACAGCACGACCGACTGCAAGAGCGTGAGAATCGCGGCCCCGAGGACGATGCCGAAGACGCTTCCGTCGCCGCCTCGCAAGCTACAACCGCCGATTACGGCGCCGGCGATCGCATACAGCTCCAACAAGGAACCGACGCTGGAAGGCGTGACGCTCGCGATTTCGGCCAGATGCATGATCGAAAAGCAGGCGGCCGAAAGCGATCTTTAGGCAAGAATGGAATGCAGTACGTCGCCGTAAACGTCGGTCAGGCGGTAGTCGCGCCCGCCTAAGCGATAGGTCAGTTTCCGGTGATCGACGCCCAGGAGATGGAGCATCGTGGCGTGGAGGTCGTGAATCTCCGCGCGATCTTCGACGGCGTAGTAGCCGTAGTCGTCGGTAGCGCCGTAAGTCAGGCCCCCTTTGACCCCGCCGCCCGCCAGCCACATGGTGAAGCCGAACGGATTATGGTCGCGACCGTTCGTACCCTGGGCCATGGGGGTCCGACCGAACTCGCCGCCCCAAATCACCAGCGTGTCGTCGAGCAGCCCGCGGGCTTTGAGGTCCTTCAGCAGCCCGGCGGTCGGCTGATCGACGGCGCGGCCGTTGTTCGTATGCCCTTCGAGAAGCTTGGAGTGTTGGTCCCAGCGATCGGCGCCGACGCCGGGGATTGGGGCGGTCCGACTCGAACGCGGCTTGCCGATAGCTCATGCTCAGTACGAATCCCGACAAGGCGTAGTAGTCCTTGGTCGACGGCGCGTCGAACTTGTGGTCGTGGCAACGAGCACAGGCCAGGGTCAAACCCAGGAACGTTTTTGAAAAGACGTCGACCTTGTTGTCGACGCGGTCGGTCTCGTCCTGGCGAATGTCGACGGGCGCATGGACCTCTTCGCCCAACCACCAGAAACCGGTTCCCAAGATCGATTCGTCGGCTCCGGTCGACGGATTGACTCGAGGCGACGCGAGTAAATCTCCCGCGATATGCTCGGCGACGAATTGCGAGTACGGCACGTCGTCGTTGAGGGCCCGAATCACGTAGTCGCGGTACTCGTAGGCGCTGGGAATCAGCATGTCGAATTCGTGCCCCCGGGTCTCGCCGAAGCGCACCAGGTCGAGCCAGTGCCGAGCCCACCGCTCGCCGAAATGGGGCGACGCCAGCAGTCGATCGACGACCGCTTCGTACGACTCTTTGCCCGCGACGAAGGCTTCGACCTCTGCCGGCTTCGGCGGCAAGCCGATCAGATCGAAGTACAAGCGCCGAATCAGCGTGCGAGAATCGGCCTCGGCGGCCGGTCGCATGCCGGCCGCCTCCAACTTCGCCAGGACGAAGCGATCGACGGGGGCTCGCGCCCAGACGGGATCGCGAACGTGCGGCGGGGCGACATCGCGAACCGGCTGGAAGCTCCAATGCGCGGCCCGCTCGGCGAGGTTGAAGGGCTTCGCTGCGCCGCCGGCGGCAGTCGATTCGGCCGGTCCCGGCGCTCCCGCTCGAACCCACTCGGTCAAAGTCGCAACTTGCTCGCGCGATAGCCGACCCTTCGGGGGCATGCGAAAATCGGCGTCGTCTTAACGAATCGCTTGGATCAACAGGGCGGCGTCGGGATCGCCCGGGACGATCGCCGGACCTTGATCGCCGCCGCGGAGCAATGAGGCGACGCTCGTGACGGAGAGACCGCCTTCTTGCCGGTCGTCGCCGTGGCACTCGAAGCAATTCGACGCCAAGATCGGGCGAACGCGTTTTTCGTAGTGCTCGATCGCCGACGCGTCGTCCGCTCGGATCGGCGACGAATCGGCCCCGAGCGCGACGGCAACGGAAAGCAGGATGGTAAGTGATGCCGGCATGGAAATCTCGATACGTCTCGGATCGGATCGGGGCAGGATCGCGTTTTCTTACGGTCGCGTACGGGGACGACTTTGCAGGGCCTCCAATTCTTTGCGCATTTGTTCCACGACCAGAGGACGCTCGGCGGCCAGGTTCTTCGATTCGCGCGGATCGGCGATGAGGTCGTAGAGCTGCTCGGGCGGAGCATCGGGCTTGATTCGTCCGTCGGCGATATCGGAGTTCACTTCACCGGTGAACAGCAGCGCGGCGGGGCCGCCGAGGCCGTGATCGCCGGGTCGGGTTTGCTTGAAACCGCCGCCCCCTTGAGCGTTGATGTAGAGCCACTTGCCGGAGCGGAGCGCGAAGATTCCTTTGCGACTCGGCGTTAGGACGAGTTGTTCGCGCTCGGCTCGCGACGGGCCGCCGACTAGCGCGGGCAGGAAGTCGAAACTGTCCGCCCCGGCGGCCTCGGGCAAGACCTGTTCGGTCAGGGCCGCCAAGGTCGAGAGCGTGTCGACGTGGCAAATCAGCCGATCTGAAACGGAGCCCGCTTCAATACGGCCCGGCCAGCGGGCGAGGTACGGTACGCGATGGCCCCCTTCCCAGGCGTCGAATTTGAAGCCGAGCAGATCGCCGTTCAACCGGTGTCCGGCTCTCCAAGCGTCTTGCCCGCCTTGATTCAACATCCCGCCGTTATCGCTGGTGACGATCAAGAGCGTGTTTTCCCGGAGCCCGAGATCCGAGAGGGTGCGATCGATCTCGCCGACCATCCAATCGAATTCCTGAATGAAGTCGCCGTAGCGTCCGCACTCGCTCGAACCGGCGAACCGCTTACCCGGCGTGAACGGATGATGGATGTGCGGCGTGGCGAAGTACAGGAAGAACGGCTCACGGCGATGGGCGCGAATCCAGGACACGGCCTTTTCCGTCAGCGTCGTGCCGAGCTCCTCGTCGCGATACAGATCGTGGGCCGCCTTGCCGCCGGAAACGCCGGTCATGACTTTTTCGGGATACTCCTTGGTCGGTGCGAGCCCGCCGTACTTCAGCGGATCCGCCGGGTCCAGGCCCGCGACGCGCCGGTTTTCGACCCAAACATAGGGCGGGGCGCTGCTGACGACCGGGATGCCGAAGTAGTGATCGAACCCGAGTTCGAGCGGACCCGGCGCCAACTCCCGGTTCCAATCGGGACTCTTGGCGTCGCCGAAGCCGAGGTGCCATTTGCCGAAGCAGGCCGTCGCATAACCGGCCTGCTTAAGCAAGCCGGCGACGGTCGTCTGCGAGGGCGACACCAGCAACTCGCTGGTGAAATGCGCGGGCCCCCACAAGCCTTTTCGGAAGGGGTACTCGCCGGTCAGTAAAGCGTAGCGGGACGGCGTGCAGACCGCGGAGGCGGAATGAGCGTCGGTGAAGCGACGACCTTCGCTCGAGAGCCGGTCGAGGTTCGGCGTCTTGACCTTCGTCGCGCCATAGCAGCCGACGTCTCCGTAACCGAGGTCGTCCGCCAAGATCAGGACGATGTTCGGCCGCTCGGCGGCGACGGCCTCGGACGAAATCCACGGGGCCGTCAGCGCGGCGGCCGCAATCAACAGAAACTTCGGCATGAAAAGGCTCTCCGTTTCGAACGGCCGGCCGAAATGGGCGAGCCGGCAGGCGTCGGACTATCAGATTGACGGCGAAAACCGCACCAGTCTAGGATAAAATGCGACATGGAATTAATGTTTTGCGACATGCGGTCGAGCGCCCTGGAATGAAGCTGCAACCCCCGCCGAAGATCGCGCTACTGGTCGAAACGTCTCGCTCGTACGGTCGAGAACTGCTGCGCGGCGTATCTCAGTTTGCTCGGACTCGGAGTGATTGGTCGTTACTGCATCAGGAAATGACGCTCGACGCGGGTCTGCCTCGCCGGCTGAAATCAGCGGGCATTAGCGGGATTATTGCGCGATTGGACCGGCGGACGGTGGAGCCGCTCAAGAGGCTCGGCGTTCCCGTCGTCGATGTTCGCTGCAGCTTGAAAAATCCCGGCGTTCCGCAAGTCGAAACCGACGACCGGGCGGTGGCGGAACTCGCGTTCGAACATTTGAGGGAACGAGGATTTCGGCGCTTCGCCTTTTGCGGGTACGAGAACGCCCACTATTCGGATGCGCGGTTACGACATTTTCGGAGCCTGGTCGAAAGAGCCGACCAACGGCTCTCCGTCTACCAGACGCCGAGCGAAAAAAAGACGTCGCTGGTCAGCATTGAGCAGTCGGGGGTGGCCGACGTGAAGCGGATGTCGCAATGGCTGCGATCGCTGGCCCCGCCGACGGGCCTGTTCGTCTGCAACGACATCCGAGGCCAGCAAGTGCTTAACGTTTGCGGAGCGATCGGGATCGACGTTCCGGACGATTTGGGAGTGATCGGGGTGGACGACGACGAAGCCGTCTGCTTGTTGAGTGAGCCGCAGCTCTCCAGCGTGCGCCCCGACGCGGAGAAGGTCGGATACCGGGCCGCGGAAATACTCCACGAACTTCTTGCCGGCACGCCGACGCGCCGAGGGGTCGAGTTTGTGCCGCCGGTCGCGGTCGTTCAGAGGCTCTCCACGCAGGCCATCGCCGTCGACGATCGGGAGGTGGCCCGCATTTGCCGATTTATTCGGCGGAACGCCGGAAGCGGCATCAACGTCGCCGATGTGGAACGATTCACCACGCTTTCGCGGCGTCAGCTGGAACGGAGGATTCGGACCGAATTGGGACGCACGCTGCGACAAGAGATCACGCTGGCGCAAATCGCGATCGTCAAGCGCCTACTGTTGGAGACGTCGATGACGCTGGAACAGATCGCACCGCTGGCGGGTTACGACTATCCGGAACGACTCTGCGCCGTTTTCAAGCGCGAAACCGACGAGACGCCGAGCGAATTTCGCCGCGGAAGGGCCGACGACACCCCGCGGGCCGGGCAAAAGATTCGAGCAACTGCTCGATCGCCCGGGCCGCAGATGACGGTGGCCCAAGCGGCACGACCTGGTCGAACGCGGCGGCTATTCTCGTAGAATACGAACTCGATCGAGCGATCGGACCAACGTCGGCGACGCTCAAACGGCGAGCGACGTCGGACGAACATACGCCGTGGTCGTTGGACGGGCATGAGGTTTTCACCGCTAACGCCGCGTGGAAAACGGATGTTCCGACGCACGGCCATCTGATCACGGCGGTCAAGCTATCTCGACGTCGCGATCGAACGCGCCGGCTGATTATGCAGACCTTGCCGGCCGTGCCGGCACAACGCCCTCCTTTTGCGGCAACGGCAGTTTCCCTGAGGAGTGGGGCGGCATCGGCCGATTATTCCGAATGGACAAACCTTGCTTCGCGCCCGGTGCGCGGAGGGGTTACGCGCGGCGGGCTCGTCGGCCGTCGCGTGCGTCCGGGGGGAGTGCGAAGATGCTGCGCAACAAGTTCGGCCTGATGCCGGCCATCGCTTGCCTGCTCGCGACGGGCTGCACGTCGATCTCGTCGACGCTGCTTTCGCGCGACGAAGGCAATACCCACTGGCAGCGCGAGCAGCACCTGCCGGGCGTCCCGATCACGCTCAAGGTGCCCACCCACGTCAAAGTGTACGTCGTCGAGACGTATTACTTACAGAAGGTGACAGACGGCGGAGTTCCGCGAACGGAACGCCTCAAGCTCCCATTCACCATCCGCGACTTCGCCCAGGAGTTCGTCTACACCGAAAAGATCTTCACCGTTGACTTCAAACGGCCCGCCGCCGGGAAGTACAACCTCCATCTCGGAATGACGACCGACCAGTACATTCAAACCGTCGAGCACGACGTTACGGACGAGACGATTCGCGACGTCTCAGCGCTCATCGACCAACTGGCGGGAACGGGACTCCTTCCGCGGGCCGCCTCCGGCCAAGCGGGCACCACGGGACCGCTGCAGCACCTCTACGAGGTCAAGTCGGTTGCCGCTGTCGGCCTCTTCGAGATCGACGCGCCCGACTTCGAACAACAACTCACGGGCTTCATCAACTGCCATCTTACGCAGGCCCACGACGCCTGGGTGGTGCCGCCGGGGGTCGAAGCGATTCACCGCGTACCACTGGCGGGCTACGACCAGGATTCGAACCTCTGCAGCGGACCGATTGTTCCGCAGGGGGCTTCTCCATTCGCCCCGACCGCAACACCGCACGGCGGACCCCCGCCGGGATTCGTTCCGCAGGGTTCCGGAGTGAACTACGATCCGCGGAGCGCGCTACCCGTCGGTTCGCCGCCGGCCGTCGGGTATCCGCCAGGCGCAGTGACTCCGAATTATGCGCCGAGCATGCAAGCCGCTCGACCCGGCGCACCGTATGTTCCGAGCGTTCAAGCCGGCCCGAACCTCGAAGGGCCGTCGGGAATCGCCCCGCGGCCGTCACTGCCGACCGCGGGCGCACCGCTTCCGGCCTACACTCCGCTGCCGGCGGGCGGGCGTTCGCAACCGACTCTGGCGCCGCAGCAGCAAGCGGCGCCGGTATTCCGCTATCCCGAAAGCTACAGCCGGTAGGCGAGCCGATGACCACCTCCACCCACGATCGTTTGGTGACGCCGACCGCCGGCTGCTTCGTCCGGTCGACGCTCCGTCTGGCGGCATCCGTCGTTGCGGCTCTGGCCCTGTATGCTGGCGGTTGCAACTCGATCAACACGGTTTTGCTGCAGCGCAACGCGACGAACACCGGCTGGGAACGGGAATGCGGACTGCAAGGCATCCCGATCACGCTCAAAGTTCCGACGCATCTCAAGGTCTACGTCTACGACAAGCACTTTCTCGAGTTCGTCAACGGCGTGAACGCCCAACAGGGCATTCGTCAGGTGAACCTCGACGTGCCGGTGCGCGATTTCGCCAGCGAGTTCATGTACACCGACAAGATCTTCACGGTCGATTTCAAACGCCCGGCCGGCGGCGCGGCCAATCTCCGGCTGCAGATGACCAACCAGCAATACTTCGAAAGTATTCAGCACGAAATCACCGACCAGACCATCAAGGAAGTCACCGGATTGCTCGGCAACTTGTTTGTGGGCGGAACTCCGATTCCCGCCGCCGCGAGCGGCGGCGGGAA
>Ga0163153_10004588_pt1 | contig 17187 bp, 16 predicted proteins | sample OliLakLV19MP6IB1_FD_148629 | JGI IMG/M metagenome (GOLD analysis project Ga0163153, IMG submission 148629) | Freshwater microbial mat bacterial communities from Lake Vanda, McMurdo Dry Valleys, Antarctica - Oligotrophic Lake LV.19.MP6.IB-1 | ecosystem: Environmental > Aquatic > Freshwater >... | reverse complement strand
GGCCATCGACGAAAATCGGATCCTTTTTCTTGGTCCGAATGCCCGTTTTCGGGCGCTTGCGGGCCATGCCTGGTTTGCCGGGACCGCCGGGACGAGGTCGTTTCATAGCGAAAAGTAAGGCTCGGTTGTGGGCCGAATTGGAGTCTGAATGGGCGAACGAAACGGGGCACCGAGGCTAGGAGCGACCGGCGAACGGATCATCGTAACAAGTTGGCGCCGGGCGGTCAAAGCGTCCTGAGCCACGATTTCCACCTGGGGGCCCTCGCATGGCTCCTCACGCGAATCAAACATCTCAAACATCCCTCGGGTCGGGCCGAGCGGATTGCTTGAAGCGTTTGGAACCGCCATCTATATTGGAGTTCCCGTCGCGTTCGAGGCCGCTTCCCAGGAGTCGGCCGGTACTCGACGAAATCGAACCGGGCCGCCGCAGCCAACGTATCAGATACGTCCTCTCGGCGCGAATCCCCGCGCCAGGGGGAAGCCACGGCGGCAGCCGTCTTGCCGAGCGGTTGTCGTTCGCCGCCGCCGGTTCCGTTGTCCTTCGTGTGCGATTTCCTAGCGGAGTCCCTATGCCATCCGAGGTCGTGATCGAGACCCGCAACCTTTCCAAGGTCTACCGCGACTTTTGGGGGCGGCAAAAGGTTCGGGCACTGAAGGCCCTGGACCTCGAGGTTCATCGCGGCGAGGTCTTTGGCCTGCTGGGGCCGAACGGATCCGGCAAGACCACCACCATGAAGCTGCTGCTGGGACTGCTGTTTCCCACCAGCGGACAGGCCTTGGTGTTCGGCAAGTCCGCCAGCGAAGTCACCAAGAACGAGCGGCTGGGATATTTGCCGGAGGAGTCGTACCTCTACCGCTTTCTGAACGCGGAAGAAACTCTCGATTTTTACGGCCGCCTGTTCGACATGCCGGCCTCGGTCCGGCGCCAACGGTCGAGGGAGCTGATCGAAATGGTCGGTCTGACCCGCGCTCGACGCCGGCAACTGAAGGAATACTCCAAGGGAATGACCCGCCGCATCGGCTTGGCGCAAGCTCTCATCAACGACCCGGAGTTGATCCTGCTGGACGAACCGACGAGCGGTCTCGATCCGATCGGCATCCGCGAGATCAAGGATTTGATCCTCAAGCTCAAGGACCAAGGCAAGACGGTCGTGATGTGCAGTCACCTTCTGGGCGACGTGCAAGACGTTTGCGACCGCATCGCCATTTTGCACGAGGGCGAGCTCAAGGAACTGGGCCGCGTCGACAGCCTGTTGAAGGTGCGGGACGTGACGGACATTCAGGTGGAAGGCCTATCCGACGCGGGGTGCGCGGAGATCAAGCAAGTGATCGAGCGGCACCGCGGCCGGCTGAAGAGCATGGGGAACCCCAGCACCACGCTCGAAGAGTTGTTCCTGCGCATCGTCCGCGACAGCGAGGCCCGCCCCGGCCGCCGCGCTCCGGCCGAACCCGTCGAGCGTTAGCCGTCCTCGTTCGCTCACACCGCCGTTCGCTCTCCCGCTTGCCAGACTGACTCGATGGTTATTGAACACGAAGTACCGCCCTTCCTGGATTGGTTTCCGGGAGCCTTCGCCTACTGGGTGCTGGTGGTCGCCGCGCTCATCGCGACGGGGCTGGCGCTATCGTTTTTGTTCTATTCCGCGCGCCGCGGGCCGGCATCGGGTTTGCGAGAAGTGCTGCAGCTGATTTCCGACGGAGTCTCGGACCTGTTATGGATTTCCCCCCGCCGCATCCTGGCCTTGGCACGTTTGGCCGTGCAAGAGGCCTGGCGGCGGAGGGTATGGGTGGCGATCGTGTTTTTCTGGGTGATTCTGGCGTTTAGCGCCTGGTTTTTGGACTCGGCCACGACGGAGTCCGCTCGTCTGCACCTAAGTTTCGTGCTGGGGTGGTCCACCTTCTTGTCCTTGATGGTGGCCTTGTTCATGAGCGTCTTCAGCCTGCCGAACGACATGGCGAAGAAGACGATTTATACGGTGGTTACCAAGCCCGTCCGTCCCAGCGAGATCGTGCTCGGCCGCATCGTGGGCTTCGGCGCGGTGGGCACCGGCCTGCTGCTGGTCATGGCGGCGACCAGTTACGCCTTCGTCACGCTGCAACTGCGGCATACGCACAAGGTGCTGGTCGAAGAGTTGGAGACGCCGGAGGGATCGTTGCAAGGCGGACCGGCGCTGGTGAGTCGCACCTCCCGCGACATGGAACACCGGCATCTGGTGCGGCTCTTCAAGGACGAGCGCGGCGTCGTCACCGGTGGCGTCACCGACGTGGTGAATGGGCACTCTCACGAGATTACCGTTGAGACGGACCCGAACGGGCAGGTTCGCTACGCCGTTCAGCCGCCGCACGACATGTTGGTCGCCCGCGTGCCCATTTACGGCGAGCTGACGTTCCGCGACGAGGCCGGCACCGAAACCGATCGCGGGATCAGCGTGGGCGACGAGTGGACCTATCGCCAATTCATTGAAGGAGGGACGGCCAACGCCGCGCTGTGGCGGTTTCGCGGAATCGACGGGGAGCAATTCCCCAACGGCTTGCCGCTGCAGATGACGTTTGGCGTTTTCCGCACGTACAAGGGGAACATCGAGGAAGGCATACCCGGCGAGATCGTGCTGCGCAACCCGAAGACGCGATTTTCCGTGGTGGCCGCGATCGTGCGGCCGCGCGAGTTCGTGCTCAATACCATCCGCGTACCGCGGGAGTTGGTCGGCCCCACCGGCGGTCCCGTCGATCTGTTCAAGGACCTGGTGGCGAACGGTGAATTGGAGGTGCAGGTTCGCTGCGTCCCTCCGGGGCAGTACTTGGGCATGGCGCCGGCGGACTTGTACATTCTGGACACCGAGGCCTCGTTCCGCGTCAACGTCGCCAAGGGTTTCCTCGGCATCTGGCTGCAAATGCTGTTGATCACGGCCATCGGCGTGACGTTCAGCACGTTTCTCAATGGGCCGGTCTCGTTGATCGCCACGCTCTCGACGCTGGTCTTCGGCTATTTCAGCATGAACTTCATGCAGGAAATGGTACAGGGAAAGGTGCCGGGCGGCGGTCCCTTCGAATCGTTGATCCGCATGGTGAATCAGTCAAACGTCATGAACGAACTCGAGCCTGGCATGTACCGCACCCTGGCCGAGGCCGGCGACAAGTTGTTTCAAGGGGTGCTGTTCATCACCGTCTCGCTCCTGCCGGATCTGCAAGCCCTGAGCGACGTCGATCACGTTACCGACGGCTTTAACATTCCGTTCAACAACCTGCTGGTGCACGGCACGATGGCGCTGGGCTACTTGGCGCCGCTGTTCACCATCGGTTACGTCATTCTCAAGCGCCGCGAGGTAGCGAAATGAACCCCCGCCGGTCTTTTTACCGCAAGTTGATCTACCTGGGGCTGATGGTCGGGCTCCTGTTGCCCATGGCGTACATCAGCCGTCCCTCCGGGGGCGGCGTCGGCGGCCGCTCGCCCGGCGGCATTTTGGCCCGCTTGCGGACCGAACACGGCATCAGCCAAGCCAATTTGGGCGAAATCGATCCGGCTAGCGAGACCATCAAGCTAGCCACGCTGGGCATGCGCGGCGTGGCGGTCAACCTCCTCTGGGAGCGGGCAAACTACTACCAGAAAACCAAGAACTGGTCCGCGCTGAGCAACACCGTCCGGCAAATCATCCACCTGCAACCGAACTTCGTCGCCGTGTGGGTGTTTCAGGGCTGGAACCTGTCGTACAACGTCTCTGCCGAATGGGACGGCTACCGCGACCGTTACCATTGGGTGGTCGAAGGAATCAAGTTCCTCATCGAGGGCATCCGCTACAACGAGGACAACACCAAACTATTGACCGATGTCGGCCGCGTCACGGGGCACAAGGTGGGTCGCTCGGACGAACGCCGGCAGTTCCGCCGCTTGTTTCGCGAGGACGACGATTTCCCCGAAAACGACGATCGTACCACCGAGGAGCGCGACAACTGGCTCGTGGGCCGAGAATGGTACTTAAGAGCCGAACAAGCCGTGACGCGGGGAGCGCCGGTCCGAGGGGGGAGCGAGTTGATGTTTTACACCTACGCGCCGCTGTGGCGCATTAACTACGCGGCCGATCTGGAGGTCGATGGCGGGGCGGACGGCCGGGCCGTCTTCGGCGAGATCGCCCTCCGCGCTTGGCAAAGCGCCCTCGCCGATTGGCAGGCATTTGGCCGCCGGGACATCGTGGCGACCACTGGCGAGATCGTCCAACTCGCTTCGGTCGACGCACTCTTGAAGGAACACGATCGACTCGACGACCAACTGGAGGCCGTGGCGGGCGACGTCCACGCGAGGATGGTTGAGGAAAAGCGGAACGCTCTGCCCCCCGAGGAAAGGGAACTGCTCCTCGAGCAACTTCGCGATCCCGCCCGACGGAACGAGGTGAACCAACTCACCGGAAAAACGTACGTTTCCTGGGAGGAGGTCGTCGAGCAGTTGGCGGGCGAAAAGAAAAAACGGGCCGAGGCACTCAGCCTCCGCAGGTCCGAGGTCGCCGACTTGTACGCCCGCACCGACAATTACTCGAACCAGATCAACTACGCCGACTGGCTGCTGCGTTGCACGTACGAGAGCGAAGAGGCCACCGTTCAAGCCCGCGAACACATCTACAAGGGCGAGTTGGCCCTGCAAGTCGACGCCGACATGCTCGCGGCGCAAGAGTTTTACGAGAAGGGCTTCGCCAAATGGCGGCTGGTTTTGGACAAGCACAAGGAGTTGCTCAACGACAACTTATTGCTGCAGGAACTGATCGAGCCGATCCATCGTTATCAACAAGTCATGGTGAACGGACTCGACAACGAGTTTCCCGACCCTTTCGTGCTCCAGGACGTGATGGATGCGCACGCCCGCATGCAGCAGAGGGGGCAGCGACCCGATCCACAAGCCATGCCCGGCGGCATGCCGGGCGTCGCCAGTCCCTAGTGGAGCGTCAACCAGGATGACGCGGAACGTCGCAATTAGATTCTAGCTGCGAAACAGGCCTCCAACCCTAAAGTTGAGGTGACGCAGCGGCAGGCTACCGCGCCCGGCGGACGGGGGAAACTTCCGCCTTGTAGTCAAAGGGCACGCGGCGGGCGCCTCCCCAGAGTTGATCCAAGGAATAGTAGTCGCGCGTGGGGCCGTCGAAAAGATGCACCACCACGTCGCCGTAGTCGAGCAGAATCCAGCGGCTTTCGTTGTAGCCTTCGATCCCCAGCCGCTTGTCGCTCATTTCCCGCTCCAGCACGCGGTCGATTTCCTCGCTGATGGCGTGCAACTGCCGGCGACTGCTTCCCGTGGCGATGACGAAGTAGTCGAACAGGGGGGTGACTTCCCGCAGGTCGAGGATCGCGATGTCCCGGCCGCGATTGTCCGCGGCGGTGCGAGCGGCCGCCAGGGCCGTTTCCAGGCTGCTGGCGGAGCGGGTCGCGGCTTTGCTGCGCTTGGCGATGGTGGATACCCCCACGCTCGGTTTCCCTTCTGCTTGAATTGCGCCCTCACCCATTCTATCCGGCCAGGACGGCTAAGCCAGCGGCGGGGTTCGCTTCGTCGGCCCGATTTTGCCCGACCGTCGAATCGCGTGTCGGCCGCGCCCGGCCTCCCGGGCCGAAATTCCAGCATCCCCGCCGCCTGCATGCCGATGTAAAGTGAGAACGGGGGGATCCAGCAGCCAGCGAGGTGGAACGTTTTTATGGCCGAACGCACGAAGTACCAGCAGAACGTCATCAAGCGTTACTACGACAACCAGGAGGCGATCCAGCTTCAAAAGCTGGGCGAGCACGTCACCGAGTTGTACCTGGCCGAGGACAAGGCCCGCGCCCGCCGCTGGAAGCTGATCGTGGCATCTCTCGAAAAGCTGAAGGTGCCGCAAAGTCGCATCGACCACGTGGTGGCCCAGGACAATCCGGCCTTGCTCGCCAAGTTGCTGGAAGAGCTGCTTGCCAAGGCAAAGTAGAGTCTCGGTCGTGGGATCGTCGATCTCAGCCTAACGCTGGACGCGCCGCAGCGAAATGCGGCTCAGAAACGCTCGGCCGCCGCTACGTGCATGTCAGCGACCCGGCCGCAGCCGCCGCCAGAGTTCGGCCAATCCCCAGCCGGGTAGACTGAGCGTGAGGCAGAGATAAACGGACCACCCCGTCAGCCCCACGAGCAAGCCGGAAACCGCCACGACCGCGGCCAGGCACGTCCAATCGAATTCGCCGATTTCCGGAAAACTGGGCCGATGCATGCGGCACTCGCCGTGGGATAGCGGCAATCGGTACGGGGCGTGAATCCAACCGCTGTAGCCCTAGCGAGATCGATGGTCGAAGGATTACGGGGGCAGCCGCAGAGGGCGGCCAGAAACGCCCGCGGGCGGGGGCTGTTCCGTCCCCCGCCCCGCGGCGAATAATGGCAATGAATGGCGGCGGCGGCCAGTGCCGCTCGCCCGGTGGCGCTACGTGCCGAACTCCGGCCGGCGGCGCTCCAACTGGCTTTGCAGCCGCTGCACGATGGAGCTGTGCATCTGGCTGACGCGGCTTTCGGAAAGATCGAGCGTGGCGCCGATCTCCTTCATCGTCAGCTCTTCGTAGTAGTAGAGGATGATGATCAGCCGCTCGTTGCGGTTCAGGCCCTTGGTGACCAGCCGCATCAGGTCGGCCTTTTGGATGCGGCGAGTGGGGTCTTCCCCCTTCTTGTCCTCCAGGATGTCGATCTCGCGGACGTCCTTGTAGCTGTCCGTCTCGTACCACTTCTTGTTGAGGCTGATGAGGTTCACGGCGCTGGCGTCGAGCATCATCTTTTCCAGCTCGCCCACGCTGATGCCCATCTGGGACGACAGCTCGTGCTCGGTGGGGGAGCGGCCGAGCCGCGTCTCCAGCGACTTCACGGCCTCGTTGAGCTTGCTGGCCTTCGAGCGGACGAGGCGAGGAACCCAGTCCATCGTCCGCAGCTCGTCCAGCATGGCCCCGCGAATGCGGGGAACGCAGTAGGTTTCGAACTTTACCCCGCGGGTGAGGTCGAAGGCGTCGATGGCGTCCATCAGGCCGAACACTCCGGCCGAAATGAGATCGTCCAGTTCCACGCCTTCGGGCAGCCTCGCCCAGATCCGCTCGCCGTTGTACTTGACGAGCGGCAGGTATTTTTCGACCAGGCGGTTACGCAGATCCTGGTTGTCGGGATCGCGCTTCAAGGCTTCCCAAACCTGCGATGTGTCTTCCGGCGCCAGCGCAGTCGTCATGCATTCCTCCATGAATGTGCCGTACGGCACCCGAACGCTCCGCTAACTCAACCCGCGCGCCCGTCTCATCCTGGACGAACGCGTCGGGAGTTTGATTTACCTGCTCACAACTACGTCTTGGCCGCGGCCCGCGATTTCTCCGCTTGCCGGGCTTCCAACTCCTCGGCCAGCCGGGCTGCCACCGATTCCTCGACGATCCAACCGGCCAGTTTGCCCGCCACGTATCCGAGGGCGGCGAACGCCCACAACGCCAACCAGGCCGTCAGCAGCGTGCGCTCCACTCCCCCGCCCTGCAAGCAGCCGCGTAGCACGGCCGCCGAGAAGGCCAAAGGTCCGAGGATGCCGGCGTACTTGGCGCCCATCGGAAAATCTCGCGGCGGACGCAAAGTCTACGCAATCCGCACAATTTGACAGGTCAGGGCATGGAAACGCTCGCCCTGTTATATCGGTCGCCACGGCCTCCGAAGTTGAAGTGAAGTCGCCGATGGAGAGTGGAATCAGGAAACGGCCAAGTCGAATGGCAGCGCATCGTGCGCGCCCATCCTTCCGCTCGCCGGGCACAGCGACAGCAACGTCTCAGCCAGCCCGTCGACGCGCCGCGCCAGCCGGTCGCCGCGCCGCTCCAGCACGAACGGCGTGCGGCTCGCGCCCGCCGCGGCAATGCGACGGTCGAACGGCAATTCGCCCGCCGCAATCAGCGTTTGTCCCAAAAAGCGATGGCACGAGCGGGCCAATCGGGCATGCACTTCGGCCGCCGCCTCGTCCTCGCTGAAGTTCACGGCCGTGCAGATCAACGTCCCCGCGGCCGGCCGCAGCAGCTTCACCGCCGCGTAGCTGTTGACGATGGACAGGGCGTCGGGTGAGGTGACCAGCAGCACGCCGTCGGCCGCTTGCCAGAAGCGCCTCGCCAGCCGGCTTTGCCCGGACCCCACGTCCAGCACCACCACGTCGGCATGCTGGCCCAGGCCGCGTAGCTCGCGCAGCAAGCGGTCGTAATCCCCATTGACGTAGTCTGCAGCGGCGCCGACTTTCCGATCGTCCGCCCATTGCCCCGGTAAGAGTTGTATGCCTCCCGGACCGAGGCGTAGCACTTCGTGGATGGAACGCTCGCCGGCGAGCACGTCGAGCAGGCCCGGCCCGTCGAACGCGCCGCACAGCGCGCTGGCGTCCGGCCCGTCGAGGTTGGCGTCCACCAGCACCGTTCGCCGACCGGAAAGTCCCCAGGCGACGGCCAGGTTGACGGCCAACGTGGTGACGCCGACTCCCCCTTTCCCGCTGGTCACCGCCCAGATCAACGGGGAGCGGCCGGCATCGAAAGTCTGCGGCAAGCGGGCCTGCCGCATTAAACGTCGCAGGTCCGCGGCTTGATCGCTAGGCATGACAGGCCTCCTCGCGCGGCGCGCCCACAATCCGACGCACCAATCGGCCGCGGTCGGCCGGCGCGATGTCGTCGGGCACGTTCTGTCCGTCGGTGAGATAACTGAGCGGCAGCTTGCTGCTCCGCAACAGCGGCAGCAAGTTGCCCAATGACATCGCCTCGTCCAGCTTGGTCAGAATCAGCGAGGTCACGCCCACCGTGGCGAATCGCTGCGCCGTGCGTTCCAAGGTTCCCGCGCCGGTCACGCTGCTCAGCACCAGATGCACTTCGTCGGCCGCGGCCTCGGTGAGAAAGGACTTGAGTTCTTGAATCTTGATTTCGTCGGACGGGCTGCGGCCGGCCGTGTCCAGCAACACCAGGTCCAGGTGTGCCATTCGCTCCACCGCTTCGCGCATCTCGCGGGGCGTGGAGACGACCTGCATCGGCAAGTCGATGATGTCGGCGTAGGTCCGCAGTTGCTCCACCGCGGCGATGCGATAAGTATCGACGGTGATCAGGCCGACTTGCCGCTTTTCGCGCAGCCGGAAGTGGGCGGCCAACTTCGCGATGGTGGTGGTCTTGCCGACGCCCGTCGGGCCGACCAGAGCCACCAGCCGGCGTCGGCCGGGTTCGATCCTCAACGGACCGCTGACCGTCACGTCCTCTTCGATCATGCGAGACACGCGGGCCTCCAGCAGCAGCGGATCGGAAAGCTCTCCGGCCGCGGCATCGTCCCGCACGCGCTCCACGAGTTCGCGGGCGAGTTCTTCGCTCAGCTCGGCGTCGATCAATCGCGTGTAGAGATGGAACAGCTCTTCCGGCAGATCGTGTAGTCCGGAGCGCTGCGTGCGCCGGCAAAGGGCCTCGACCATGGCTTGCAAGTCGGAAAGTTGCCCTTGGACCTCTTCGCGAAAGCGACTTCGGACGGAGGCGTCGATGTCGTTCCGCGGCGCGACGTGGGGCGAGGCCAGGGCAGGCTCGCTCGGCCGATCGCGGGGAGGCAGCCGGCTGGGAACGTGGACGTCCGAGGCGGCCGTGACTTCGATATGCCGCCTGCCGGGCAGCCACCGCAACAGCACGTTCCCGCGGACCTCGCGGGTATGCAGGATGGAGGCCGACGAGCCCAGGTCGCGGCGGACCAACTGCAGGGCCTCTTGCATCGTCCGGGCACGGTAAGTTTTGACGTCCATGTCGAAGCGATTTCGTCGTGAGGATTTCTGACGGTTTACTGCCGATGTCCGGATTCAACGTTCACGCCGCTTACCGTCCCGCCGGCACAAGATCGCCCGCCATGCCGACCGACTCAATAATGGTGTCGCGGGTGATTTCGTTGTAGCTCAGCACGATCAACTGCGGCAAATGCGGCGTCGTCAACTGCTTCAAGCCGGCGCGGATCTGCGGGCCGACCAGCACGATCGGCGGATGGTGGCCGCGACGGAGCTTTTCAATCTCCTGATTGATCGCCTTGCACGTGGCATCAATGGCTTGTGGCGACATCCGCACGAACAGGCCGCGGTCGTTGTGCTCGATGCCGGCGCGAACGCGGTCTTCCATCGCCGGATCGAGCGTGACCACGTGCAGCCGGCCCTCCCGATCGCGATAGCGAGTGCAAATGGTGCGCGCCAGCCGATGCCGCACGTACTCCGTCAAGACCAGGCTGTCCTTCGTGCGGCCCGCATAGTCCCCTAGTGTTTCCAGGATGGCGCCCAGTTGCCGGATGGGCACGCCTTCCCGCAACAGCATCTGCAGAATCTGCTGCACTTCGGCCAGCTTCAGCGGGCTGGGAATGAGTTCCTTGACCACCGTGGGCGAGGTCTTCTCCAACTCGTCGATGAGGTGCTTGGCGGAGTCGCGGGTCAGCAACTCATCCGCGTGCTTGCGGACCACCTCGGTCAAATGCGTGGCCACCACGCTCACCGGCTCGACCACGGTGTAGCCCAGCATCTCGGCGCGGTCGCGGGCGGCCGGCTCGATCCACACCGCCGGCGTGCCGAAGGCCGGCTCCTTGGTGGCGATGCCCTCGACTCGCCCGCTGGTGACGCCGGAGTCGATGGCCAGCAGCATGGCCGGATGAACCGTTCCCTCGGCCACTGGCTGATCGGTGATCTTGATGCGGTACTGGCTTTGCTCCAGCCGCATGTTGTCGCGAATGCGGACCTTGGGCATGATGATGCCGGTGTCGGCGGCCACGTTTTGCCGCACCCGCTGCACGCGCTCCAGCAGGTCTCCGCCACGCTTGGGATCGGCCAGGCGAATCAGTCCCACGCCGATTTCGATCTCCATCGGATCGATTGAGAGGAAGTCCTCAATCCGCTCTTCCGGTGGCTTCTTGGCCTCCACCCGCTGTTCGGCGTCGACTTTGGCTTGCCCCTGCTTCTTCTTCCGCGACAGCGACACGGCCATAGCCGCGCAACTGCCGGCGATCAGCAGCAAAGGCATTCTCGGCAAGTCGGTGAATACCAGTATGCCCAGGAAGCCGCCCGTCACGGCCATCGCCTGGGGGCGAGAGAACAACTGCGTGACGAATTCGCGGGGCAAGTCCACTTCGCGACTGCTGCGGGTAACGAGCAAGCCGGCCGCCAACGAAATCAGAAACGCAGGCACCTGCGAGGCTAAGCCGTCGCCGATGGTCAACTTGGTGAAGATGGCCGCGGCCTCGGCCACCTCCATGTCGTCTTCGATGACGCCGATGAATAGCCCGCCGACAATGTTGATCAGCGTGATCACGATGCCGGCGATGGCGTCGCCGCGGACGAACTTGCTGGCACCGTCCATGGCCCCGAAGAAGTCCGCTTGCTGCGTGATTTCCGAGCGGCGGCGCTGCGCTTCGTGCTCGTCGATGATGCCGGCGTTCAAGTCGGCGTCGATGGCCATCTGCCGGCCGGGCATGCCGTCCAAGGCGAACCGCGCCGCGACTTCACTGATCCGCGTGGCGCCTTTGGTGATCACCAGGAACTGAATGACCACGATGATGACGAAGATGATCAAGCCGACGACGACTTTGTCGCCGGCGACGAACTCGCCGAAGCTCTTGACGACTCCGCCGGCGGCCATCAGGCCGTCGATTTCCGCCCGCGTCAGGATCAACCGCGTGGTGGCGACGTTCAAGACCAGCCGCGCCAAGGTGGTGGCCAGCAGCAACGAGGGAAAGATGGAAAACTCGAGCGGCGTGCGGATGTAAACGGTGGTCAACAGCATGATGACCGCCACGCTGATGTTGGCGGCCAGCAACAGATCGAGCAGCGCCGGCGGCAGCGGCACCATGATCACCAGCACGCTGGCGATGATGCCGACCGGCAAAATCAGGTCCGACGCGCGGGCCAGCGGTGAGCCGGCGCCGGCGCGGAGCATGGAAGGTGCGCCAGGAGGCATCCTTGACTCCCGCAGCCACGGAAACGCGAAAAAATCCGGTAGAGAAGAGGGCGGGACAGTACTGAAATGGAGGGCGAGCGTCCAGGTCGCTTTCCGGCGAGTGCCGTCGGCGCTAGCGGCATCGGGCGTCCGGAAGCGCTAAGCTGCCTTTACATCAAAGCGCAAAGGCGCTAAGCGGCATTTACTATTTCGCATAAACTACATCGCAGGCGGTAAACGTTCCAGGAAGTTTCCTCAATCTGGGATTCATCCGTAAGTACATGACAATACGTCTGCTTGCGCCGCGTCGGACCTCCGCCCACTCGCGAGAATGATACCTTTCGACCTGTCTTGAGCCACGGCGGCACTGATGTTGCTGCTATCGCTGTTTGATACCTGCCTGACGACGAACCGGCCGGGGGGCCGGAACCCGCGCGTCCAAATCAATTCACTGGGAGCTTGAAATGCGCCGGTCCTTCTGTTGCGTCCTGGCTCTGGCACTCTGCATCGCCGTCTTGCCGGAACGGACCTCCGCGGACACCATCACGATCGACTTCGAGGGTTACGCCCTGGGCGCCATCCCGAACGGCTTTCAGGGTTGGCAAATCACCAATCCGGGCTGGGATCAGGCGGTGACGAACGTGGCGCCGATCAGCGGCGCTCAAAGCTGGCGGATATCGTCCCTGGTCGGCAGCGGATCGTTCGGCGACCATCCGTTCTCGCCCGCGCTTTCCCAGGCAGCCGGCGAAAGCACGACGGGCGCGCCGACGAATTTCTTCACCGCTTCAATGGACTTTCGCCCGTTGGCGAGCAACACCGTTGGCGACGGCGTGACCATCAGCATCGACCGGGGCGACGGCGCCCGCGGCAACTGGATGCGGATCGACAACACGGCCGCCGGCTGGGAGCTGCAGGCCTTCGACTACGACGGCAGCGCTTTCGTATTCAGCACGTTGGCCAGCCTTACCGACGATCAGATCTACAACCTGCGCTTCGACATGACGTTTGTCGACGGACTGCAGAACGATATCTGGAACATTTACCTCGACAACGCCCTGCTGTTCACCGGGGTGGGCTGGGAGGACTTTTTCGTGGACTTCCAGCCGGGCAACAACCCACCGTTTGCCTACGATCGCCTGCTGTTTCGCAACGCCTCATCACTGTCCGGTTCGGTGGGCGTGCTGTTCGACAACCTTACCTAAAGCAGCGGCTTGGCGGCTGTGCCCGAACCCGCCAGCCTGGCCGTGTGGTCGCTGGCCGGAATTGCCGCACTCTGCGGCGCTCGGCGGCGTCGCAAGGACAGCGCGGCCTGACCTCATGCCGCGCGGCCGGGGGGCTTGGGAAGCGGCTTCCCCTTCAATTGGTAGACGTAGGCCAGCACCTCTGCCACGGCCGCGTAAAGCGGGCCGGGGATGGGGTGGTTGAGGTCCACGTCGCGAAACAACGCCTGGGCCAGCGGCTTTTTCTCCACGATGGGGATGCCGTTCTCCAGGGCCAGCCGCCGGATGCGCTGCGCGATGACGCCGGCCCCCTTGGCCACCACGATGGGCGCCGCCATCTTCTCGGCGTCGTATTGAATGGCGACGGCCAACTCCGTGGGATTGGTCACCACCACGTCGGCCTTCGGAACCGCTTTGGAAAGCCGGTGCAGGGCCAACTGCCGCTGCACCGACTTGCGGCGGGCAAGTATCTGCGGATCGCCTTGCAGGTTTCGTATCTCCTCGCGAACCTCTTGCGGCGTCATCTTCATGTCCTGCTCGTTCTTCCACCACTGGAACAAGTAATCCAGCAGCGCCAGCAGCAGCATCGCCCCGGCGATCTTGATGATCGTCCACAACAGCAGCTCGCAGAGATACACGGCAATCCGCGGCAGCGGCGCGCCGGCCAGGGCAAAGATCTTCTCCCGCTCTCCGTACAGTGCCGCGTAAGCCACGGCGCCGATCAATAAAATCTTCAGCATGCCAAAGAGGAGCTTTACCGCGCCCGCCAGCGAGAAGATTCGCCCAAATCCCTTCAACGGATCGATGCGGGTAATGTCCGGCATCAACTTCTCAGGCAGGAAGATGATGCCCGTCTGCAAGAGGCTGAGGACCACGGCCACCACCGCAACTAGAGTCAGCAGCGGCAGCAAGACGCTCGACAGATCTTCCAGCAGGGCATGGAAGCGGGCGACGAAGTCGGCGGGGTCGGTTTGCAGCCAGGCCTCGCCCCCCAGTTGCCTGCCCGCCAGGTTACCGAAGTAGGCGGCCAGTTCCTCGCCCATCATCAGCAGGGCCACGGCCGCGACCAGGAGAATGGCCGCTTGCGCCAGATCGTGACTGCGCGCGACGTGCCCCTCCTCGCGGGCCTGCTGCCGGCGATGCGGAGTCGCGTCCTGCGATTTGTCCGCGTCTTGTTCCATCGGGCGCTACGCGAGAAATGATGAACGATGAATGCAGAATGATGAATGGAATTACTTCTGCATTCATCATTCTGCATTCATCATTTCTTCTTCATTTCCTGGTCGTGACTCCCTCGATCAGTTGCCCCAGAAACGGCTCCACCTGGTCTTGAAAGAGCCAGGCGATGGCGGTCAGCGACAAGGCTACGGTAAACAGCGTGACCAGCACGTTGAGGCCGAAGCCCAAAGCCATGATGTTGAGCTGCGGCAGCGTGCGGCCGATGAGGCCCAGCACCAGCGCTGCCAGCAACAGCGCGGTGGCCACCGGGGCCGATGCCCGCACGCCGAGCGAAAAGCTCTCGGAGACTAACTCGGACAAGCAGCCGGCGAGCGAATCGGACATGCCGGCCTGACCGGGCGGCAGCGCGGCGAACGTGTCGAGCAGGCCGGCCATCACCATGCGATGCCCGCCGATGCCGAGAAAGATGGCCAGCGTGAACATCCGCAGCAGTTCGGAGAATAGCGGCACGCTTTCGTCCAACGTGGGATCGAAGACGTCGGCCAGCGACATGCCGCTGACCTGGCTAATGACCTGGCCGGCCAACTGCATGCCGGAGAATAGAATCAGCACGCCCAGCCCCAGCGTCAGTCCGATCATCAACTCGCCGACCAGCACGATCAGCAGATCGACCAGCGTGGCCGGCATCTGCCCGCCGGCGTTCCATTGCGAGGGCATCACCAGCAGGGCCAGCGCGAAGGCCAGCAGTGCGCGGACCCGCGGCGGGGTTTCCGCCGTGCCGTAAACCGGCGCGGTCAACACTAAACCGCTCACCCTGGCCAGCACCAGCGTGAACACCAGGAACGGTTGCAGCGGAATGGCGTTGAGCCAGGACATGGTGCAGCGCCGGAGCCATAAAACCGCGACCGGCGGTCGCGGAGCGTCGTCGTGGATTCACGCCCTCACAACATCTCCGGAATCCGCTCAAACAAATCGTGGCAATAATCCACCATCCGCGTCACCAGCCAGGGCAGCGTGAACGACAGCGTGATCATCATCGCCACCAGCTTAGGGACGAAGGCCACGGTCTGCTCCTGCACTTGCGTCAGCGCCTGCAGCAGCCCGATCAGCAGGCCCACGATCATCCCCACCACCAGCACCGGAGCTCCGAGCAGCAGGGACAGCATGATCGCTTCGCGCGTGATGTCGACGGCGTCTTGAGGATCCATGGAGATCTGTGATTGGTGATTTGTGATTGAAGATTGGGGTAAGTACCGTCGCTTAGCCGCGTCTCGCAGAGACGCGCGTGGCTGCGCATGCCGCCGCTACGCGGGTCACGTATACGGGGCAAAGCTCTCCAGCAACATGCCGACGACCAGGTTCCAGCCGTCGACGAGCACGAACAGCAGCAGCTTGAACGGCAGCGAGATCAGCACCGGCGGCAGCATCAGCATGCCCATCGAAATCATCACGCTGGAGACGACCATGTCCAAAATCAGGAATGGCAGATAAATCTGAAAGCCGATCAAGAAGGCGGTCTTGAGCTCGCTGAGCATGAAGGCCGGCAACAATACCCGTAGCGGCACGTCGTCGTAAGTTTGCGGCTCCGGGGCGTCGGGCACGTAAGCCATGAACAGCCACACGTCGTCCTCGTTCTCGGTTCGTTTGATCTGCGCGCTCATGAAGCGGCGAATGGGCTGCACGCCGCGGTTCCAGGCCTCTTCCAAACCGATCTCGCGGCGGGTGTACGGCGCGATCGAGTTGTCGTAGACCTCCGTCCAGACCGGCATCATGATCAAGAACGTCATGAACATGGCGATCGACGTGATCACCTGCGAAGGGGGCAACTGCTGCGTCCCTAGCGCTTGCCTCAACAAACCCAACACGACGATGATCCGCACGAAGCAGGTCGTCATCAGCAACAACGCCGGCGCCAAGCTGAGGACCGTCAACAGCAGCATCACCTGCAACGCCGAGCCGAGGCCTTCCGGGCTGGTCCACTTCTCCGGCCCGCCGATGCCGGCCGGCAGTTCCAGCAGTCCGGGAGGAGTCGAAGCTACTTGCGCGCGGGCCTGATTGATCGTGCAAAAGCAAAGCAGTCCGATGACGGACCAAGCCAATAGCCTCCGCGAGGGAGACCGCCGCCAACGAGCGACGGCCGAGGCCGTATCCGCGGCGGCTGTGGAAGCAAGCCTATCGGTTAGCCACTTAAACATCGTCGTCCTCCGTCCGGCGTCCGGTGAGAAACGAACGCTTGGGAGCGCCGCCGGCCAGCAACTCGGCGCCCGGCTCGCGGGCAAGCTGCTGAAAGACGTGCCGAAAGGCCGCGGTGGCGCTGTGCGGATGGGCCGCGCGGCAAATGCCGGCCAACCGATCGACTTCGGCCGGATCGGTGATTTCGGTCAAAGTCTCGACTCCGCCGGCGCCCGCCCAAACCAGCAGCAGCTTTTGTCCGCAACGCAGCAGGTGAACTTGCTGCTTGCCGGGCAACGGAGCGCGGCCCAGCACTTCCACCACGTCGCGTGGCAGCGACAGCGTTGCTTGCGGCGCGCCGCGGCGCAGCACCCAGGCCGTCACGAAGAACAAAGCCAGCACGATCGCCAGGCTGCCGGCTGCCGTTGCCAAGGGGGGCAATCCGGAGGCGGTGCGGTCGTCTCTTGCGCCCGGCCGCGCCAGAGGCACCGCCTCGGCAGTTCGCTTTTTCAGCGGCAGCGCGTCGGTCGCAGCGCGACGGGCGGCTTTCGCGGGCGTGCTCGCCTCGCGCCGGGCGTCCTCCACCTGCGCGTCGTTTTCCCCTTCGATTTCCGCGACCTGGCCGTCCCAGAAGGCCGCGGGTTCAACCGCAACGTCGGTTCGCGGTGCGCGGGCGGCATCTTCGGGCACGGGCGGCCGGGCGCAAGAGACG
>Ga0163153_10004587_pt1 | contig 17187 bp, 19 predicted proteins | sample OliLakLV19MP6IB1_FD_148629 | JGI IMG/M metagenome (GOLD analysis project Ga0163153, IMG submission 148629) | Freshwater microbial mat bacterial communities from Lake Vanda, McMurdo Dry Valleys, Antarctica - Oligotrophic Lake LV.19.MP6.IB-1 | ecosystem: Environmental > Aquatic > Freshwater >... | reverse complement strand
GGGGCAATTCCGCCGCCGGTTGAGCCCGCTTGTCACACGGCCGCCGCTTCCGATACGCTTGCTTGGGCATGGTTGGTTCCTCCAATAAAGGGAAAATGGTTCTTCCCAGAAGGTATCTTCTGGGCGGAGGAACCGCCATGCTTTTCAACTACACGGGGGACATTCTCCCGCTATTGGTAACAAGTATGAATTTGAGATGCTTGGCGTTCTCATGCTGTGCTCAATACCTGCATTTCCAGGTGGTCCCGGTTTGGTCAACTCGCATATCATGCAGTCTGCAGAATACCGAGAGATAAGTCCATTGGTTCTCGCGTCAGTCGCCTTACTGGGACATGCCGCATTGTGCATCTGGTATCTGAGAAGTTGTGGTCGAGTTGCTGCTCCAAAGATGCATGTCAGCAGCGATTTGCAATCATCGTCGAACTTTCAAATACCTGAACTGGCTATCAAGTCGCCGGCAAGCGCAATCATTTGGAAACAACTACGTGAATTGGGGCCACTTATCGCATTCGCAATCGTTGGAATTGTTGTGCTCGTGCCCCTCATTCATTGGTGGGACAATCAGCAGGGAGGATTGGCTGGCTTCGGCGAAATGTTGGAAGCGGTGACTCTTGCTGTGGCCGTCTTAGTAGCCTTGGTAACCGGCATCGGTGTGCTCTACGAAGACTACTCAGCGGGGATAGAAAACTTTTGGCGTTCACGGCCCATCAACGTCCATCTGTGGTTTTGGATCAAATACGTCACGGGCCTCGCAGTGCTGACAATCTGCTTTGGAACTCTCTTGATCTTCGCCGATTGGCTCGACGGTTGGAGGGGAAATCCGCTTGCGACAGTTGGTTTTATAACCTTGCTCTTTCCTCTCCTCTACGTACTGGCATTGGCCGCATTTGCGATCGTTCGCCAACCGATTTACGCCGCCGTACTCGCAATTGCCACCTTATTTGGCGGCTGGCTATGTTTAGTTTTGATGTCACCTCACGGTCCGCCGCGTTGGCTCAATGGATGGGGCGCTTATCCCGTTTTCCTGACGATCGTCGCAGTGATCTCTGTGTTTGCCTGGCAGGCCGTTGTGCGAAACTGGGGCTGGAAGCAGCACCGCTAAGCCGCGAGAATTATTTAGCCGCGGAGCTTGCTCCGCGCTGGTTTCTTCGAAAATGCGAACCCGCCGCAAGCGGCGGGGCTAAATAGGGCCACTACAATTGCGTGGGGAAACGCTGTAGAATCATCGATGCGCAAAAAAATGAGGGTCCTTGCTCGCCGGGGCAAGAACCCTCGAAATTTAGGCTGACCGACTGTGTTTCACAGCCGGAGACCCACAGCCTGGTTTGCGTATCGTCGTGTTCGCGCGGCGAGCTTAATGGACAAATCGTTTCAACCCTCCCACCGCGAGCAAGCGTCCCGCTCAAATGATACAACCCGCAAAACTGGCTCTCGAAGATGGCACTGTGTACACCGGCACGTCGATTGGTGCTGATGGCGAAGTCGACGGCGAGGTCTGCTTCAACACGTCGATGACCGGCTATCAAGAGATTCTCACCGATCCCAGCTATCGCGGGCAGATCGTCACGATGACCTATCCGCAGATCGGCAACTACGGGATCAACCAGAGTGATTACGAAAGCAGCCAGCCACACCTCGCCGGGTTTGTGGTCCGCGAGCATAGCCGGATTGAAAGCAACTTCCGCGCGGAAATGTCGCTCAGTGAGTTTCTGAAAAAGTGGGGCGTGGTGGCGATTGAATCGATCGACACCCGCGCGCTCGTGCGGCGGATTCGCTCGCAGGGGGCGATGCGTGGGGTGATCTCGACGCTCGACATGGACGATGCGAGCTTGGTCGCCAAGGCCAAGGCCAGCATGGGACTTGTAGGGCGTGATCTTGTTCGTGAAGTCATGCCCGCGCAGTCGGCTGCTTGGAATGACTCGGTGAGCGAGTGGACACACTTGAATGGGGAAAGTGGAAAGGGGAAAGGGGAAGGCCTTCACGTTGTAGCGCTTGACTACGGTATGAAGTGGAACATTCCTCGGCACTTGGTGGATCAGGGATGTCGGGTGACGGTGTTGCCGGGGGATACGACCGCTGCAGCTGTGCTCGCCTTAAAGCCTGATGGGGTGTTTCTTTCCAATGGGCCTGGTGATCCCGAACCGCTGGATTATGCGATTAGCACGATCAGGGATTTATTGGGAAAACAGCCGATTTTTGGCATTTGTTTGGGACACCAATTGCTATCGCTCGCCAGCGGGGCCAAGACTTTTAAGATGAAGTTTGGCCATCGCGGGGCGAATCAGCCCGTGCAGCAATTGAGCGACGGCACGGTCGAAATCACCTCCCAGAACCATGGCTTTGCCGTGGAGGAAGAATCACTCCCCGCGAATTTGGAAGTGACCCATCGCAGTCTCAACGACGGCACGATCGAAGGAGTCCGCCGACGCGATGTGGCCGCGTTCAGTGTGCAGTATCATCCCGAAGCCTCGGCCGGCCCGCACGACAGCCACTATCTTTTTCAGCAGTTCATGGACGCGATGGCGGAACGCGATTGAATTTATTTAGCCGCGGTGCTTGCACCGCGCTGGAACCCGCTGCAAGCAGCGGGGCTAAATAGTTTTAATCGCGCATTAGGAGTTCGATGATTTCGATCGCGGCAATGGCGCGTTGGGGGTCGCGGGTTTCTTGATGTTCCCAGCGCTTGGTGAGGTCGGTGGAATAGCGTAAATACTGCTCGCGGGATTCTTCGACCAGTTCCCAACCGATCTGCTCCACGACTTGGGGCCAGAGGGTGCGCGCCTGTTCCAGCGAAGCCGAGTCGCCGCGGATGGCTTGGAAGACCACGTCGTCCAGTTCTTCGAGCAACGCGCGGACGTGTTCTGAATCGGGATGCAACAAGTGCGACGGCGAATCCGCGGGCGGGGAATTCGCGCTTCCGGCATTCTGGGAATGGGCTCCGTGCGGAGCGTGGGGTCGATGATTCATGGCCAAGATCGCTTATTCCAAAGTGTCGGCGGACGGGTCTTTACGGTCTTTCGCTTCGCGGCGAGACTGTGCCCGCCGACGCAGCTCAGCGCTCTTGGCGTGAGCCGCGCCGGCCGACAGGGGTGTGTGCGAATCATGGCCAAAGTGTTCGACGGAAACGGCGACCTTTTCGAGTTGTTCCGCGAGCATCTGGTAGTATTTTTCTAGCTCGCCGCGCATTTCGCGGAACTCAGCTTTCCACACGTCACCATCCGAGGCGGACCGTTGCCGTTCGGCTTCCAAGGCAGCTTCCAGTTCCGTGATGCGGTGTTGGGCAATTTCGTGCTCAACCTCCCATTCGCCGCAGCGCGCTTCGAGTCGTTCGAATTCTTGCAGTTGCTCACTATTTTCCTCCTCAAGTTGTTGAAGTTCGTCCTTGGCCGCGGCCAGTTGCTGCTCAAGTTGGGTCACCTGCTTTTGCAGCCCCTTTTCGGCTGTTTTGGTTTTACCGAGCGCATCCTGACGGAGGTCCAGCTCGGTTTCTTTGCGGGCTAATTCGCTTTGCCATTGTGTAAGCTCCTCATGCAGTTTTTCCAATGCAGAGAACGAATCGTGAATCCATGTGCCAAGCTCCGCCTGCTCGCTCTGGAGAATTTCCAGAGGTTCCAGGGCCGAATGCAACGATTCCAAGGTCTCGGTAGTCGACATGACAGTGATCAGGGTAATGGCGCATCATGCGGCCAGGGTGAAGGAAAAGTGGTGGGAGGCAGGAAAAGTTAGTCGGTGCGGCGAGGTAGGCGGGAACCGCAAGTGGAGTAGGTTGGCGGAACGTCGTAGTGAACGTGCCGCCAACTGAAAGGTAGCTTACGAAATGTGGGGAGGCAAAAGATTCTTGGGAAAATTTACCGCGAAGACGCAAGCGTGTGGAGCTAGGCAGTACTTGGGTTTGAAGGTTAAATGATGTGTTGCCAATTTGCATCATCTTTTTTGCGCGAAGAGTGCCATGCCTGCTAAGTCGAAGAAACGCAAACAGCCTGCTGTTCTGGTGCCGCTTGAATCTAAATCGAGCGAAGCTCTCACGGTGGCTTGGACGGTGACCATCACCACGCTGCTGTTCAGCAACTTGGCGATTGTGGCGGCGCATTATTTTTCGCTCCAGTACCCCGACAACAATGGTTTGCGGTTGATGAAAGAGATGCTGTTGATTGCCGGGGCTACGCTGGGGGTGATTTCGCTCGCGCTGTTGCCGATTGTTTATCGGGTGCGCACTTTGGCTCCGCCGACGGGACTGGCGGTGTTCGGAGCATGTTTGGCCGCTGCACCGGTGTTGGCACTGGTCGTGCGGAGTTTGAGGTAAGTCAAAAATCCCCCTCCCTTGCGGGACGGGCTAGGGGAGGGCTTTTTAGTGCGGGCGAAGTAGCTCCCACTGAAAAATGCCGACGAGCGACTTGGCGTCTTCGATCTCACCACGCAGGGCCATCGCGACCGCTTCTTCCCACGGCACGATCAGGTTGTCGATGTCTTCGCCCACTTCGCGGGCTGTTGCTCCCTGGGTGAGCCCTTCGGCGACAAACAGGTGCATGCGTTCTTGGAGGATTCCGGGGGACATAAAGAAGGGGGGCAATTTGGTCCAGCGCTTGGCCGTATAGCCGGTTTCTTCTTGCAACTCGCGTTTGGCGGTTTCCTCAGGAGGGTCGTGGTTGTCGATCGTTCCGGCGGGGAGTTCAATCAGCGTTTTGCCCACGGCGATGCGGTAATTGCGAATCAGACAGACCCTGCCCCCCTCCAGGAGCGGGAGAATTGTGACCGCCCCCGGGTGAACGACCACCTGCCGCGTGACGGTTTGCCCATCGCGCAGCGTTTGCGTGTGCTCGACCACGCGAAAGCGGCTGGCTTGCAAAAGTAGTTTTGGTTCATCGCTCATCTTGCTGTTCCCGAATGCTAGCCGCAGGCGGCAGCCAAAGGTTTCCCCGCGCACGACCGCTGGCTGCCGCCTGCGGCTAGTAGCTGTCAAATTTCCGTTCGTTTTCCGGCAAACCAGACCAAGGTTTGCCGTTTTCTGCAACCGTTGTTAGGATACCTACATGAGAGTTCGGCAGTCTATTCCCCTGGAATTGCCAGCGCGGGAATTCTCGGGAGCTTTTTTCTAATCGACAAGTTGAGTTTGGAGCCACCAGCGAGCGGTCTTCAAGATGAATTCAGCACATGGAAATTGGAGTCTGTGTATCGGTCGCTGGCGAGAAGCGGAAGTGCGGTTGCACGTATTGCTTCCCTTGGTGGCATTGAGCGCCTTCTTCATTACCCGCAATGTCGAGCAAGTTGACGAACGGCTCGTCGTAAATTTCGACGCGCGGCTCGTGGGTTGGGCGCTGTTAGTCTTGTTGGTGAGCGTCGCACTGCATGAATTGGCGCGACTGGTGACCGCGCTGCGAGTGGGGGGGCAAGCTTCGGCCATTGTGCTGGGGCCCATTGGCGGGCTTTCGAGGGTGCAGCTTCCGCCCGATCCCCCCGCCCATCTGCTCACCGCGATGGCGGGCCCGATCACGTCGTTTGCGATTTTGGTTGTGGCTGCCTGTGGATTAGCGTTGAGTGGTAATCACGACGTGTGGCGTTTCTTCATGTCCCCATCGGACTTGGAGTCTGTTTTTCCGCATCTGAATGCTTATTACTTTTCTTGGGCGCTACTTGCCCAGTTGTTCGTTTGGATCAACGGGTTGCTGTTGCTGATCGATTTGTTGCCGATGGACCCCTGCGCCGGGGCGGAAATCCTGCGTGGCATGTTGTGGCCCGTGGTGGGTCGCAGTTCGGCGGCGACGGCCACCGCGCATATTGCCCTGGGGATGGCGGTGTTCTTTGCGGTGGCGGCGGCTTTGGTGGCTTATGCGGATGTGCCGGCGGCGATCATGCCGGCTTGGTTCCCGCTGGCAACCATTGCGGTGTTGCTGCTTTATGGGGGTTGTGGCAATGTGGCGGCGCGGCAATACGATGTTGGTCTGGCCATTGATGAATTCGATTCCGACGACGAAGAATGGCTGGCCACCGATTGGATTGAAGAAGATCGCGAGGCGGTGTTGGTCGAGCATTTGCAAGATAAGCAGCAAGAAGCCTTGGATCGCAAGCGCCGGGAGCAGGAAGCCAACGAAGACGCCCGAGTGGATGACATTCTTGCCCGATTGCACGAATCGAGCTTTGATAGTTTGTCGGAAGAGGAGCGTGCCTTTCTCAAGCGCGCGAGCCGTCGTTATCAGCAGCGCCGCGGCGGTGCCAAGCGCGACCGGTAGTTGCTCATGGCCCGCCATGCTCAAGATCGCGAAGATTTGTTGCGCGATGCCAAGGCGCTTGTTCCCCGAGTGCAGTTGCGACTGCCGATTCTCGGCAAGGTTTGCGATGTGTTTGCCGGCTTTCGCACAGGGGCGGCGAGCCTGTATTTCGACTCCGACCCGGTCTACCAATTTAATAGCGCGGGTGAGTTGCGGCGGGCGTTCGTTGACGATTGCATCGTGAAGGCGGCTGCGGGTCGGCTCAAGGTTTGGAAAACTCTGCGCACGCCGACGGAAGTTACGATGCAAAGCCACTTCATGGCACCAGAGGAAGTGGAAAAACTCCGTGGAGACTTGCTTGCTCGGAGGGATGAGCTGCAAGGTGCCATCGAGCGAAAAGAGTTTGAACTCGTCGGCCAAGTTCCTAATGATTCCAACGCGGTCGATCAACTGCTGGCATGGCTTGCGGCGAGGCGCGAATTCAAAATCGCCGCGGTGGCCAACGTCAAGTAGCGTTAACTCTCGCGATGAGCGGTGGCACCACTTCGGCTGCGCCCAATTCAGTCTGCAATTTGGTGCCAAGATCGTTGGCACCGCGTCGCAAAAATGCGATTGCCGCTGGCGCTGCGAATTGTGGCGACCAGGTACTTGTGGTGATTGTGCCGACTTCTTGTTCACCGCTCATAATTTTTGTTCCGACTGTGGGAACGGTTTCACCGGCGAATTTCACGAGCGCAAGTTTCTTGTTCACGTGTCCCAATGCGTCGATGCGGGCGATGGTTTCCTGGCCCAGATAGCAGCCCTTGGTGAAGCTGATCGCGCGGGCGTTGCGGTCAATTTCTTGCGGCAAGTGGGATTCACCGAAATCCGTGCCGTAGAGCGGCCAGCCCGATTCCACCCGCAACGCGGTCCAAGCGGGTGAGCTGGTGTCGACAATTGGCAAACCCTCGAAGGGGCGGTTCTCGGTTTTGACGGTGCGCACCAAAAATCCATTGGGCCAGAGCCAGTCACAACTCACAACCAGATCGGCGGTGACACTCACATCCGCGGCGCGTGGCCCCACGGCATAGTTCCACACACAGTCCGCAGTTAAATCAGCAAGTTGCACATCTTCACGAATGATGTAGCGATCCAGGTGTTTGATGATGCGCTCGGCCTGGCCGGGAACGGCCAATAGTTGCAGGCGATCTGCCTCCGCGATGACGAGCACATGGGCGAGAATTTTCCCCTTTACGTCAGTGCAGAAGGCTTCGCATGATTGGCCCGGCTCGATGCGGCGAATGTCGTTCGTACACATGTTGTGCAGAAACGAGACGCGATCCTTGCCGGTGAGTTGGACCTGCGTCCAATTGGTGAGCGGCACGACACCACAAGTGGTGGTAAGTGCTTCATAATCAGCTTGCCAGTCAGGAGTCATGGGAGTCATGCCCCGCCAAGTTTTGGAACGAGATGCTGGGCTTCTTCCAGCACGATGCAACGACCATAGCTGCTCGCGAGTCGCGCAAGTTCCTGTTCGGATTCGATAGGGGCAAAGCCCAGGCTTTCCACCACGGCGGAGTCCAACAGACTTTTGAGATAAATTGTGCCCCGCTGTAAGTGTCGGCAGATACGCAGCGCGGCCGTGCTGTCGGCAAAGGCATCTTTGAGTATCTTACGCTCGACATCCGCTAAATCTTGGGCATTGCGCAAGCGTTTTCCTGAAGGTCCGGGCCGCATGGCGATCTCCGAGCAGATCGCAATCGCTCCGCCGGGTTCCAGTAGCTCGTCGGCACTCGCCAGCGCGCGACTCAGATTCTGCCAGGTTTGTTGAGCATCATTCCCCACGATCGTGGCGACAACTAAATCAGCACGTTGAGAAACAGCGGCTGACCAAACTTCGCGGTATTGGGTTTGAGCAGTTGCGGCAGTTCCTCCCGGGGTTCCACAGCACAGGGCCGCGATTGTTCCCCGAGGACCGGGAATCACTTGCAGGGCCAACCCCAGGCCGAGCATCCAGTCGCATTCGCGGATTTCTCCGGCGAGCTTTTTCCTCGACGCGGATGTTTCCTGAGAGCTGGGAGCATGAAATCGGCTGAGCGTTTCTTGGTCAGAATACTGTGGGAACAACATTCCCCAAGGGTGGCGGTCAAGTTCAATCCCCTTTGTGGGGCCGATGGGAATCACCAAATCGGCATCGCATAGCACGCGGTTCAGTCGCAAAGGCAGGCCGGCGGCGTTCACGCCCAAGAGCGCCAGATGTTCTTCGTCGTCTGCCGCGTGGACGATGATGGCGATCTCAGCGCCGGCGATCTCGCGCAAGAGCTTTTGACCTGGTTGATCGCCGGCACAGTCGGACGACAGCAGGAGCGTGATCGCCGACCGTTCGACACCCGCATGTTTGAGCGCGGCGAGTGTTCCCTCGATCACGTGCGGAATCTGTGGCGTGGCATGGTCGATAGCCACGACGATAGTATCACCCGGGACGGTCGCGCTGGCCAACTCGGGGTAATCCTGCGGATGGGCAAAGGCATGCAGAACTGCCTGTGCCACCTCGTGCTCGGGAATCGTGGAAACACTGTTCGCGCGCACGGTCACAATCGCTGATCCAGCGAGTTCACAGGTCTTGTCGTTATCGGAAGAAAACTTCATTTTCCAATTCTTGGGCTGCCTATGCCGTCCGTGAGGTGTGTGTTATGTTAAATGACTACGCCATTGGCGCAGTGGCTGCCCGATTGGTCAAGGGGTCAATGCCTGCCGAGCCTCAGGTGCTTTATCTAGCGTGGATGATTTGTCAACTTTTTTCGCCGTGAGTTGAATTCTCGATGGCCGATTTTGCCTGGTCGCATTTTTTCCGTAGGTTCGGCTGGTTGACGCTCGGGGTGTCGACACTTTTCCTCTCCGGCTGCAGTGAGCCCCCAGCTCCGCCAAAATCACAGCCGGCTCAAGCCGCGACCGTTGCTCCAGAGGAGTTGCTCGCCAAGCTGCGTACCACCTACACCAACGCGAAGTCTTACTCCGACAATGCGACTTTGGTGGAACGCGGCGTGAACCGCGCGCGAGGTTCAATCACCGAAATCCCGTTTACGCATTTGTCGCTGTTGTTTGGGCGGCCGAATCGGTATGCGATTTCTTACGAGGATGCGATCCCCAGCAGTCAAGGGAGCACCAAGTACCGCGTCGTTTCCGATGGCAAACGAATTCGCTCCGCCGCGAGCCAGTTGCCCAAGCAAATTCACGAAGCGATTGCCCCCCGAGAAACCACGGCCGACAACCTGATCCCCGAGCCCGAATTGCGGCAGGCGATCTTGCAAGTCGCGCTCGAAAACTTGTTTCCCCAACTCGCGATGCTGCTCGCGCAGGACAGCGAGAAACCCATTTTTCCGCGCTCGAGTCAAATGGAAATGTTGCCGGAACAAAAAATCGGTGACGATTTGTGCTATCGCGTGTCGCTCACCGAACCCGAGGGAAAGCGCGTGCTGTGGATCGATAAGGATAAGCTGATCTTGCGACGAATCGAAATTCCCATCGATGACCAGCGCGACATGTTGGATCCCACGAACCAGTTTGCCAGTTTTTCCGTTGATCTCGATCTGGAAGATGTCACGCTCGATCCGGAATTCGACGATGCGGTCGTGTCGATTGAGGTGCCGGAAAAAGCTCGGCTGGTGCGGCGATTTGTGCCGCCACCTCCCGCCGGTCCTGCGGAAAATCTGGGTAAGCCGGTGAAGGAGTTTGCATTTACCGACGTCGCTGGAATCAAAGTGACGCTAGCCTCCATGGAAGGGAAGATTTGTGTGTTGGATTTTTGGGCAACCGATTGCCCGCCCTGCAAAGAGCACACGCCCGAGATAGAACAAGCTTTCCAAGAGTTCAAGGATGACGAGGACGTGGCGTTCTTCGGCGTCAGCACCGATCCCAGGGATATGCCAACCGAGTCGTTGGAAAAAACCATGGAGTCGTGGGGGGCGACTTTTCCCTTGCTGCGAGATTTGGACAAGAACGGGTATTACAATCTCGACGTCAAGGCGACTCCCACACTGATGCTGCTGGGACCAGACGGTCGCTTGCAGGCTGTCCGAGTTGGCATGTTGGAAAGTGCCGACGAGTTGGTGAAGAAAATCCGCCAGATGCAAGCGGGCGAAGATTTGGTGCAACAAGCCAAAGACCAACATGCCAAGCAGCTTGAACAGCATGAGTCCATAGTTAATGCCGCGACATTGCAAAAGTCACTTGTTCACCCAGCAGGAACTCCAGCCGAAATCCTTCCGCGCAAATTGCCTGAGCTATTGCAGCTTGAAGAATTGTGGAAATCAAAGCTCGCAAATTTGAGCAATCCGGGTGATGTTGCGGTACTCACAACCTCGCAGGGCGAACCACAAGAAGTTTTAGTGCTCGACGGTGCCCAGACCGTGGTGCGTTACGACAATGCAGGCCAGCCACTTGGCCAAGTGAAGTTGCCTTCACACAAGGAGAAGCAAGGCGGCTTTATTCGTGTAGCCACTAACGCCGAGGGAACTCGCTGGTTCTTGGTGAGCGGCGTCGGTTGGCAACAAGTCTTTCTCTACGACAAAGACTGGCAGCTACTGTTCGCGTTTCCTGATATTCTGCATTCCGGCATCGGCGATGCGGAGTTCTTCGATTTGAAAGCGAGCGGCGTGCCAAGCGTCTTGGTCGGCTATTGGGGAGGGGAGGGCGTGCAAGCGGGAACTCTCACTGGAGAGCGTAGTTGGGTCAATCGGCATTTGGATCACGTCTGGCAACTCTCTGTCGGCCCCACGGCGAGATCAGGTTCGCCATCGCTGTGGTGTACCAGCACGCGCGGCACGGTGTTTGAAATCTCTGCGGATGGCAAGTCCCAGCAAGAGTTCGCCGTTGTGGGGCATACGATCGTCGCGTTAGAAGGACAAGCTATAAAATCCGCGCGATGTGGAATCAGCATGGTCAAGCCCGGACAATATGCTTTGGTCGCTTTCAACATCAAAGGTGATGTTGCGTGGAGTTACGAGCTGCCGCCGGGGGATTACGCGGGGCCGATTCCACCGATACAACGAATCAATCTGCCGGACCATGGCAATTGCCGTGTGGTGGCTGGCCCTGATGGCTCGCTGCATTTTGTCGGTGACGATGGCAAGCTCATCGACCGTTTCGATTACGGTGATGCAATCGCCGGCCTCGCGACTTTGTCATCAAGCGACGGCACGACTCTGTTTCTTTCTGCTGGCAACCGACTCACAGCCTGGCGAATAGCCCAAAAATCGGCACCTTGAAATTCCGACCGCGTGACTTTACCTTCGTGGGCTGAGAATCTTTGTTTTTACCGCTAAGCCGCAAGCGGCACTCACGATTGCAGAAAGATCCCCAATGGCTGTTTCCAACGACCAAATGTCCAAATGGCTCAATACGCTGCTCGCCGGCCGGTCTGCTGCCGCCAATTTGGAGCTTGTCGACTATCTCGCGTCAGTGCCGCGGTTGGATTCGCTCGCCGATCTGCCGTCGGGGACACCGGTGGCGGTGCGCGGGGATGTTGATGCCAAACCCGGGGCCAAGATCGGCGAGGGGGACATTCGCCTCCAGTCGATGGTCGAGACCTTGAAGTACGGCATCAAGCGCGGTTGGAAGCAAATCATTTTCGGCCACATCGGCCGCAAGCCGGAAGGTTCGCTCAACAAAGTGGCCGCGCGGCTCGGCGAATTGCTGGGGCAAGACGTGACGTTAATTACCGATTGGATTGATGAATCGAACAACACGATTCTCGATGCGGTCAGCAAGCAGATTGCCGCTGCCCAGCCGGGCGCGGTGATCGTGCTGGAAAACACGCGCAAATACAAGATTGAAACCTTGCTTTGGAAGGCAAAAGCAGCCGACATACCGCAACTTGCCGTGTCGCTGAGCAAGTTTGCGAACGACTTCGCCGCGAAGGTCGCGAAGGTTTACGTGCATGAAGCGCTATCCGCCGGGAGTTTGGATACTTCGAGCGTCGTCTTGCCGGCGGGGATGGACCGCGTGGCAATGGGGCTTTACGAGGCCGCCGAATTTGATGGACCCATGCGGAAGTGCTTGGCGACGCAATTGGTGATCTTTAGCGGACTGAAAATCGACAAGCTTGACGATCTTAAAGCCATGATCGGACGGGGTACGATCAAGTGCGTTTTCGCCGCCGGGTCGCTGGCGATGGCGCTCAAGAAGGCAATCGGAGAGATCGACGGCAGGCCATGTTGCTTAGGTGTGGCCGAGGATTCAGCCCATGCGGACAAGCCGTATTACATTCCGGCTGAACGGGTGGCCCAGGCGAAGCAGATGGTTCTCGATGGCCGCTCAAAGGGCATTGAATTCGTTGTACCCGTGGATTCGGTGATTGAAGATGGATCAGTCGTCGACGAGCTCAAGCCGGATCAACAACAATTCGACATTGGCCCCCAGTCGAGCAAGCTGTTCGAGCAAAAAATCGGCGACTTTCTTGCCAAAAATCCCCAAGGAGCGGTTGCATTTCACAACGGCGTCTTTGGCATGTTCGAGGATCCCCGCTTCGAGGCAGGCACGAAAAACTTCATCCCCCAGCTTAAGCGGATGACCGACGCTGGGGTCGAGGTTTATGTGGGGGGTGGTGAGGGGGGCAAAGCGCTCGAACTTTATGGGCAACCCGCTTGGGTCACCCACGTCTTTACCGCTGGTGGCACCGTGCTGAACGCCCTAGGCAGCGAGCCGGTGCCCTATTTGGTGGCCCTACGCCTGGCGGCCCAAGGCTAGGCTGCCGTGCCAGGCCGCACCCGTTCGCAGTATTCGGCAAAGCGGTCCAGTGCCTTGAGAATCTCGCCGGGGCTCAGTTCTTCGGTGCAGCAGTATTCCAGCCGGGCGGCGAGGGTGCTCAGTTTGGCGAAGCCGTAGTTGCTACCCAATCCATTAAGTTGATGGGCCACGCGAGCCACGGATTCCCAATCGGCCACTTCGGCGTGCGACCGCAGGGTTTCCAGACGTTGGGGAAGCTCGTGGGCGAAGATCGCCACCAATTCCGCGAGGTTGGGATCGTCGCCATAGGTCGAATAAACAGGTTGAATCGATTGGATGGATTGCATGATGGATCTCCTGGTCGAAAGCTTAATACACGTCCTTGCGAGTGCTTCGCGCTAGGTCAGGTGGAATCTCTACAACCTAATTCCATGAAAGCCTAGACCACTTTTCGGCAGTGCTAGCCGTGGTTTATATGTTTAGGCAAAGTGGTCAAACGACGCGAGCAATCGTTTCAACTCTATTAATGCTGGCCACGTGACCTATCGGAATTCTTCATAGCAGGAAGAGTCAAGGCGAGAGAATTGTGCGCGAAAGCGCTCTGGCGACGCTTAGCAAACTTTTCTAGCCGCTCGCGGCTTAGCGAAGGCGATCCCCGGGACAAGTCGCTGCGCATCGCCTTGAGTGTCATGCCGCTTGTGCGGCCCGGAACGATTGAATCGACGGCAAAAACAGCGGTGAAAATGCCCCGCGCCTGTCGCAATCGGTACGAACGAAATACGTGGAACGGGATCGCAAAACAGTGATAGCATTTTGTTGAAAGTCATCAAGGGTTTCTTGAGGGTTCGTCGATAGCTGTCATATCCAATGGAGCGTTAGCCGCTCGCAATGGATAAGCGACCTCGCCACTGACACATAAAACTACAAGTAGTAAGTGCAGTCGAAGGTCGTCCCCTTGCCGTAGCGGCAACTGTGTTTCCCCCTCAATTTTAGGAGCCTCCCAAATGAAGAGTAATGTCCTTTTGTCGACGCTGGGCTTGTGCGTCGCAATCGTCCTGAGCAGTGCCTCGAACGCCAATGCGTTCTTTGGCATGTTCGGTGGTTGTGCCGAGCCGAGCTGTGGTTGTGCCGACGACTGTGGTTGTGAGCCATCGTGCGGTTGTGCCGATGCTTGCGAGCCCAGCTGCGGCTGTGCTGATGACTGCTGCTGCGATTCCGGTTGCGGTTGCTGCAAGAAGCGTTGTGGTTTGTTTGCTCGTTGCAAAGCCCGCAAAGCTGCCAAGAATTGCTGCTGCTGCGAGCCAACTTGCGGTTGTGCCGAACCAAGCTGTGGTTGTGCTGATGACAGCTGCTGTGCTGGTGACAATGGTTGCTGCGGTGCTGAGCCCAGCTGCGGTTGTGCCGACGCATGTGCCGATGCTTGCGAACCAAGCTGCGGTGCTTCTGACGCTTGCTGCGAGCCCAGCTGCGGCTGTGCCGACGATTGCTGCTGCGAATCGAGCTGCTGCTGCAAGAAGAAGCGTTGCGGCCTGTTGGCCAAGATGCGTGCCCGCAAAGCTTGCAAGAAAGCTTGCTGCTGCTGCGAGCCCTCTTGCGGTTGTGCCGATAGCTGCTGCGAAGAGCCATCGTGCGGTTGTGCTGACGATAGCTGCTGCGAACCCAGCTGCGGTTGTGCCGGCTGAAATCAGTAAGTGAAACCGCCAGGTTTCCACCACTGACGATTGAATAAAGCGGCCCCTTACTTGCAAAAGTAAGGGGCCGTTTTTCGTTGGGTACTTCTCCGGCAATAGCCGCGACTCGACGAGTCGCCGGTTCGCTGCGATCCGGTCTGATTGCGACTATTCTCATTCAAGTGGACAGCCACCGCGTCCCGCGAGATAATCTGAGCATATTCTCTCCCTGGTATCTCGACGAAGAAAAAGGAAAAGGGTCAGAACGATCAATTCATCACAATAGTTCTGCCCCTTTTTCTTCGCCCATGTTCGTCAATAGAAGATTGCTGCAAAATGCGTGAAGCGGACCTTTATCAACATTGTGACAAGGCTCTGGGTGAATTGCTCGCGAGTAGGGGATTTTCAAGAGCCCAACCGGGTGAATTTCTCCGGAAAACAGATAACGGTCAAGATAGGGTTATAGTAAGCCGAGGTCGTGGTATACGTAGCAAAACACATTTTGCTGTCGGCATGTGCTACTATCCAAACTATCTGAGACTAATCGAAGACATGTTTCGTCACTTGGGGGAAGACCAAGGATTTCCGTGTGGCCCCTACCTAAGTCCTGCCGGTGTTCTTCGTCGCGAAAAGTATTGGTCATGCAAAAATGTAAGTGCATTGGAGAAATCTCTGTCTCACGTGAAAAAATGTCTCATTGATATCGGTCTACCTTGGCTGGAATCATTAAGAGACCCAGTCATCTTCGCAAACAATGTTGATCCTGCTGCAGTATTGATTGCCGGATTAGCCAATGAAGTCGCTGGAAATGAGGACATCGCAGCAGATTACTATCGGGAGATGTATTCTCGTTTAACGCGTATTATGGCAAGCTCAAGCGAACGGCAATTTCTAAACGAATTTGCCCGGCCTTTTGTTTTCGTGACAACAAAACTCGGACTCGATCAAGAGAAACGTGAAGAGTTATAGCGAAAGATAGGCTATTTTCCAGACATTCGACCTCTAAGCAATTTATAGGCATCAGTGTATACCTTCGCACACACTGATCACATTATCAAAGTCCACCATGCCCATGATCCTTCTCGCCTGGGAACTCGGCAGCGGCTTGGGTCACTTGGTATCCCTGCGTGAATTCAAAGGCCGGGAGTCTTTGCTTGACAACAACGTGAAAAAAGCGGAATCACGTTTTATTCTCTCATCGCTGCCTCCCATTAATACCTTCTTATCAGCGCCCATCAGCGTGGATCAGCGGTCGCTCTTTTTTGTGCCTCTTCGTGCCTTTTCGTGGCCATCCTACTCTGGCGAGAAATTCGCGCCTAGGCTTGGCATCAAAATCATGAGCCGCGGATTCTTCCCAAACCATGAGCCGCACGGCGCTAGACGCGGGTTCTTCAGTTTCAGGACGTGCCTCAAAGAACCCGACGCTAGCGCGTTGCGGCTCATGTTGAACTGCGCGGCCAAAATTAACGGCTGATATTGGCCACCCATTTGTGGTAGAATCAGCAACGCGCCAAACTATGTTTAGGTGCCGGTTCCTTGATAATTGGGTTCAGACGACGGGTTGAGAGGTTTCGGGTAAACATGAAAAAAACGCTCCCTTTTTCCAGCCGAACCACATCATCTAGTAGGGGTGGCCTAATCACCTACTACCAATAGACATTTTCCCTCCCCGCCGAACGCACCTAAAGTGGCTCAGGAACAGTTCAATTGTGGTTCAACCCCTAACAGTGACCACAACTTCTTGGTAGTCTGTAATTAAGTGTTGCTATCATCTGGGGTTAGCGTAAACGTAATCTCGGTTATGCCATGCATCTCTAATTCTTGCTTAATTATGTCACACATCCATTCGTAACGCTGCGGATCATCAAGCCAATCGAGTTCGCCTGGTTCGATAAATCCGCCGTCGTCTGTGGCCTCAATTAAGTAGGCGATGTTCACAAGGTAGTTGGCGAAGATACGCTTTAGATCATTTGCTGGGTTTGCTGTAACCTTAAGCCGATGGTTCTGAGTCATTCCGCGTTTCCCCCTGGGCTAGCAACCGCTCACTTCCATGAGCAATTCTCGCACGGTCCACTTGTGGTCCGCAATCCCGTGCGCCATGGCTGGGGTTTTGCCCTTCAAAGTCTTGTGAGGGCGGCAATAGTTGTACGCGGCAAAGAACAGCCCCATCGCGGCCCGGTGATTCTCGTACTTCTTTGAGAACGCATAGGTGCATCGCTGCATCCGCTTGGTGTAGTTGCGAATCGAGCCATTCAACCGCTCGCAAAGCGAAGTGCTGACGTTTTCCATGTCGGGATTGTTCATCACGCTCCGCTTTTTGATGGCTATTATCTGGCCCATCGTGGAAGCGCGAATATCTGACGACGTTGGGCCAGAGAACATTTTCTGAATCTGGCCATAGTCGCAGCGATCCCACAAGTGGTAGCTCACGGCTTCCTCATAGGCAAAGAATCCATCGGTCGATAGCAGGAACTTGCCGCTAATGCGTTCAACCGTTAAGTGTAGCGGTATCCGCAGTGCGCGATGTAGTTACGACATTCGTGTTCGGTGAACAATTCGAGGACTTTTCCGCAGAGTTGCCAGAGCTTTTCGGTGGTCCGTTGGGC
>Ga0163153_10004584_pt1 | contig 17226 bp, 11 predicted proteins | sample OliLakLV19MP6IB1_FD_148629 | JGI IMG/M metagenome (GOLD analysis project Ga0163153, IMG submission 148629) | Freshwater microbial mat bacterial communities from Lake Vanda, McMurdo Dry Valleys, Antarctica - Oligotrophic Lake LV.19.MP6.IB-1 | ecosystem: Environmental > Aquatic > Freshwater >... | reverse complement strand
TCGCCAAGTTCAAATGGCTGCTCAAAAGCGCCGCGCACCGCACCGTCGACGCACTCTGGCAAGCCTGCGGCGAACTCCTCCATCAATTCACCGCCACCGAATGCCGTAACTACCTCCGCCACTGCGGATATCGCTATACTTAGCCTTGATGCGCTCTAGCTGTGGAAGCGCTTTGACGCATTTAATAAGCCCATGAAACAGACGTTCGACGCCATCTACGAAAACGGGCTCTTGAGGCCGCTGGAGCCACTGAATCTCACCGACCATGAGCGGGTGAGCGTCACTGTCGAAAGTAGTGGCGAGGGTCAATGGCTCGACGTCGAGGCAATCGACTGGGCCTCGAAAGAAGGGGATGCCACGATTTCGGTGGAGGAGGTTCGTTCCCGTCTGGCCAAACTTGGCTCTTCACTTTCCGAGTCTGTAATCGTCGAACGTGCCTTGTAGAGTACTGAACTTCTCTCGACCGATTCGACCGGCCTATCAATTAGTCGACTTGGTCGCGCGCTCCTTGCGTGCACCGCGTTTTGGCGCCGCCTTCTCCGCTTCCACTTTGCTCATGACCAGCTTCTGCTGGTCGGAGTCGATCTTGTAGCCGAATTTGTCGAGGAACGTCTGGCCTAGTAGCGGCGCGGCGTTCGGAAGTTCCGCCGGCATGACGACGCATTCGACGTTTTCGACTTTGAATTTCCCGACGCGGATTTCCTTGGCGAAGACTTTGCGGCCCGGCACGATGCTGCCGTCGGCCATTGACATTTGCATTAGTTCGCTATTCTCGTCCGGTTCCAGGCCGACCGCCTTGGCTAACGCGTAAGGCAACGAGACGATGCTCGCGCCGGTGTCGATGGCCATCTCGTGCGTGTTGCTGGCTTCGCCGTTGAAGACCACGGCTACGAAGAACAGCCCACCTTCGCGACGCAGCGGGATTTCCTCGCTGAGGACTTTCTCTTCCAGCTTCGCCAGCGCTTTGACACTGGCCGCGAATCCCCGCGAGGGGCCGAGCCCGTATTCCTTGGGCTGGCCTTCGTTGAATTCCGCGATCAGCGCCGTGACGTCGCTGTCGTCGGCGAGCAATTTGTACTGCGCTTCCGTCTTGCCGACGAGCGACCGGGCGTCGAGCAAGGCCTGCACGTACTTTTCGCGCCCTCCCGCCGCGGCGGCGCGGGCGCTATCGACGGCCTTTTTCATCTCCTCGCCATTTTCGAGCCGCACAATCTCGGCTTCCAACTCGTTGATGGCCGCGACCATCTGATTGTGCTCTTTCACGTTCCGAGCATTCGTTAACTGCCGCGTCAGCGCGGCGCGGCGTTGAAAGCACTCTTGCACGTACTGCTTGGCGTTGGCCGCGTGTTCTTCGACTTGCAACAGTTCGCGCTCGACGACGAGCAAGTCTTTCTGCATCGCCCGGGCGTCTTTGAGGATTTTGGCGAGTTGCTGCTCTTCAGGGACGCAGAAGTTCACGCCATTACGCTTCAATCCCTGTTCCTTGAGCGCGGCTTCGGCGGATTTGGAGTCGGCACGGGATTCCGTGGAGATCGTCAGCGCTATCGCCAACGAAATAAGGGGGAGCAAGCGGCGCATGGCACGAATTCCAAAGTAAAAAAGCGATTCACCGCTTCACTATCGGCCTGCTTCCGGGGCGTGTCAAGCAAAACGGGCGGATGTCACTCTCGGCGCGCAATAAAGCCCAGGGAAGGCCTTCGAAGTCTTCACCAATGGAAAAGACTCCGGGGGCCTTCCCTGGGCTTAGCGGTAGACAACGTCGAACCAGCGACGAAGATCAGTCCGTTCGGCTGGTTACTTCCACCAGGTGGTAGCCGAATTGCGTCTTCACCGGGCCGTGGACGACGCCGACTTCTTTTTTGAAGCAGACTTCGTCGAATTCGCGGACCATTTGGCCGGGGCGGAATTCGCCGAGCGAACCACCTTCCTTGCCCGACGGGCACTTAGAGTGCTTCTTCGCCAGGTCGGCGAAATCGGTGCCGGCTTCGATCTGTGTTTTCAGGTCGCTGCAGAGGGCTTCGTTGTCGACCAGGATGTGGCGGGCGGCGGCTTTGGCCATGACGGTGGGCTCCGATGAAACATATTTGTGGGTGATTGTCGCCTTTCGCTCCGCGAAAGGGCGCACGTTCGCGGAGCGAAAGGCGACGATGAGCGACCGGCTACGCGGTCACTGTTTCGACTCTTGGGCCGCCGGTTTGAATTCCAACGGCTGTCTGTCCAGCGTACTTGGAAAAATTCTCGACGAACAGCCGGGCCAGCTTGCGGCCCGTGGCGTCGTAGCCGTCGCGGTCGCTCCAAACGCTCGCCGGTTGCAGTACCGAGGCCGGCACGCCGGGACAGGAAAGCGGGACTGAAAGTCCGAAATAGGGGTCTTCGACCGTTGGCGACTGGGCCAACTCGCCGGAATGGATCGCGTCGATGATAGCCCGCGTGTACGCCAGTTTGATGCGCGAGCCGACGCCATAGGCGCCGCCGCTCCAGCCGGTGTTGACGAGCCAGGCGTGGGTGTCGTTTTTACGCATCTGCTCGGCCAGCAACTCGGCGTACTTTGTCGGATGCCAAACCAGAAAGGCCGCGCCAAAGCAAGCGGAGAACGTCGCTTCGGGTTCCTTCACGCCGACCTCGGTGCCGGCGACCTTCGCTGTGTACCCGCTTAGGTAGTGGTACATCGCCTGCTCGGGCGTGAGCTTACTCACCGGCGGCAGCACGCCGAAGGCGTCGCAGGTGAGCAGGATGATGTTCTTGGGATGCCCGCCGACGCAGGGAATCTTGGCGTTGCTGATGTACTCGATCGGATACGACGCGCGGGTGTTCTCGGTGATCGAGGCGCTGGAGAAATCAACTTCGCGCGTGTTGGGATCGACGACCGTGTTTTCCAGCACCGTGCCGAAACGGATTGCCTGGAAGATCTGCGGTTCCTTATCGGACGAGAGGTGAATGCATTTGGCATAGCAACCCCCTTCGATGTTGAACACGCCTTCGTCGGTCCAGCAATGTTCGTCGTCGCCGATCAGCCGGCGGCGCGTGTCGGCCGAGAGCGTCGTCTTACCCGTGCCGGAGAGGCCGAAGAAGAGCGAGACGTCGCCGTCCGGGCCTTCGTTGGCGGAGCAATGCATCGAGAGCACGCCGCGCTTGGGCATCAGGTAGTTCATCACCGTGAACACGCCCTTCTTCATTTCGCCGGCGTATTCGGTGCCAAGGATCACGATCTCGCGCAGCTCGAAGCTCAGTTCCACGCTGGTCTTCGAGGTCATGTCCTTGGTGAACACGTTCGCCGGGAACTCGCCGGCGTTGTAGATCACGTAATCCGGCTCATTGAACTCGGCGAGCTCCTTGCGCTTCGGCCGGATCAGCATGTTGTGCATGAACAGCGCGTGATACGGCCGCGCGCAGATCACGCGAATTTTCAGCCGGTATTTCGGATCCCAGCCGGCGTAACCATCGACCACGTACAGCCGTTGCCGGGTGTTCATGTAGTCGATGGCCCGTTGGCGATTGGTGAGGAACGAGTGCTCGTTGAGCTTGATGTTCACGTCCCCCCACCAGATGTCCTGCACGCTGGCCTCTTCCTCGACGATCCGCTTGTCCTTCGGACTTCGGCCGGTCTTGCTGCCGGAGTGCGTCGCCAAGGCGCCGAGCGCCGTCATCTGATCGTCGTCGTGGCGCACGCCTTCCTCGTAGAGGGCCGCCGGCGAGGCGTTGCGGAGGACCTGGGTGACGTAAATGCCGTAGGGAGTGAGGTCGAGGGACATGGAAGCTTCGCGTTCTCGAAAGGTAAGTGCGGTGGCGACACAATTGTACAATCCTCCGGCCACGGCGCGAGGCGACGCCAGGGAGGGCAGGGCCAACTGCAACCGCCATGCCGACAGGGTCGTTGACGCCCCCATTCAGCCCCCCTAAACTTGTTACCCATAGCGTCTTTTGAACATGGAGCCGCCCCTCTGGCTGCTCACGAATTCCACATTGAAAGCCACACACGGTAGCACGCATGGCCACGACCGCGGACGTCGAGACCCTGGTAATCAACACCATTCGCACCCTCTCGATGGACGCCGTCCAGGCCGCCAATAGCGGCCACCCGGGCACGCCGATGGCCCTTGCGCCGGTGGCCTTCGCGGTTTGGACCGAGGCGTTGCGCTACAATCCGGACGATCCCACTTGGCCCAACCGCGATCGCTTTGTGCTGTCCTGCGGCCATGCATCGATGTTGCTTTATTCCGTGCTGCACCTGGCCGGCGTCAAGCAGTTGGGGCCGGATGGGCGCGCTACGGGCGAGTTGGCTGTGCCGCTGGAGCACATCAAGCAGTTCCGGCAATTGCACAGCCGTTGCCCGGGACATCCGGAGTCGTACGAAACGAGCGGCGTCGAAACCACGACTGGGCCGCTCGGCCAAGGTTGCGGAAACAGCGTTGGCATGGCGCTCGCGAGTCGCTGGCTGGCCGCGCGGTACAACAAGCCGGGCTTCAAGCTGTTCGACTACAACGTCTATGTCCTTTGCAGCGACGGCGATTTGATGGAAGGAGTCGCCAGCGAAGCGGCTTCACTTGCCGGACACTTGCAGCTCAGCAATCTGTGCTGGATCTACGACGACAACAAGATCACGATCGAAGGCGAAACTCACCTGGCGTTCAGCGAGGATGTGGGCAAGCGCTTCGAGGGTTACGGTTGGGAAGTTCGCCGTGTGAGCGACGCGAATGACTTGGAAACGCTCGCCGCGGGGCTGGACGCGTTCCGCGAGAGCGATCGCCCGATGTTGATTATTGTCCGCAGCCACATCGGCTACGGCGCGCCGAACAAGCAAGACACGCACGGCGCACACGGCGCCCCGCTCGGCGATGAAGAGATCAAGCTCACAAAGCAGGCCTACGGCTGGCCCGCTGACGAGAAGTTCCTGGTGCCCGAAGAGGCGACGAGCTATTTCCGTTCGCAGGTTGGCGATCGCGGCCGCGCCGCGCAGGCGGATTGGCAAGCCACGTTCAAGAAGTATCGCGCGGAGCACGCCGAGCTCGCCGCCGAAATCGACGCGATGCAAAAGCGGGAACTGCCGGCGGGCTGGGACAAAGACCTGAAACCTTTCCCGGCCGACGCTAAGGGACTCGCCACGCGCGTTTCCGGCGGCAAGGTGTTGAACGCCTTGGCCAAGAATGTTCCCTGGATGGTCGGCGGTTCGGCGGATCTGGCGCCGTCGACGATGACACTGCTGGATGGTCAGGAATCGTTGTCGGCCGAAACGCCGGGCGGGCGCAACATGCACTTCGGCATCCGCGAACACGGCATGGGCGCCGCACTCAACGGGATGGCGGTCTCCGGACTGCGTCCCTTTGGCGCGACCTTCTTTGTGTTCAGTGACTACGTCCGCCCCTCGGTGCGGCTGAGCGCTATCATGGGGTTGCCGGTGCTATACATCTTCACGCACGATTCGCTCGGCGTCGGAGAAGACGGCCCGACGCATCAGCCGATCGAACACATGGCGGCGTTGAGGGCCATTCCGCATCTGATCACAATGCGGCCCGGCGATGCCAATGAAGTGGTCGAAGCGTATCGCACCGCGGTGCAATTCAAGGATCGCCCGACGGCCTTCGCGCTGACGCGGCAGAACCTGCCGACATTCGACCGCACGAAGTACGGGCCAGCCGCTGGCGTGGCGCGCGGAGGTTACGTGCTCGCGGACGCCGATGGCGGGAAGCCGGAGATTTTGCTGTTGGCGACCGGTAGCGAAGTAGCTCTTGCGGTCGACGCCTATGAAAAACTCAAGGCCGAAGGGATCAAAGCCCGCGTCGTCAGCCTGCCGTCGTTCGAGTTGTTTGAACTGCAAGACGCGGCGTATCGCGAGAGCGTCCTGCCGAAGCAAGTCACCGCCCGCGTGGCGATCGAGATGGGCATCGTGCAAGGCTGGGAGAAGTATCTCGGCGAGCGCGGCCGCTTCATCGGCATGAGCGGCTACGGCGCCTCGGCCCCCGGCGGCGTGCTGGCGAAGCACTTCGGCTTCACCGTGGACAACGTCCTCAAGGTGGCGAAGGAAACGCTCAAGTCGTAGGTCTGCGAACGACTATCCGTCGTCGCCGCCAAGCCCAGGGAAGGCCCTCTTAGGTTTTGTTGTACAATTCGATCTGGATGGCCTTCCCTGGGCTTATACGCTAAAGCGACACCTTTTATGCCGGACGCAATCTACGACCAGGTCGCCGCGGTGCTTTCCGCGGACGGAGCGGAGGCCGCGCTCACGCAACTCGCCGAGCACCTGCGCGGGGCGGCGCGTTACCACGAGCTCTGTGACGCGCTCTTAATGCGCGCCCGGCTGAAGCTCGGCCTGCCAATCATCATGACGCAGCCGCTCGATGATCTTCGCGACCCGGTTCGCACGCAGATGGAAAACGCTTGCATCGAGATCTACCGTGAAGTGGGCACGCAATTGCTCCGCTCCGGGCGCGTGCGGGAAGGTTGGATGTACCTGCGCCCGGTTGGCGAGCGCCCGGAAGTCGCGAAAGAACTCGCGCAGTTGACGCCGAACGAGGAAAACGTAGACGCCTTGCTGGAACTGGCGATTCACGAAGGCGTCGCCCCGCGTTGGGGGTTCGAGTTGCTGCTCCGCGAGCGTGGCATGTGCAATTCGATCACGATGTACGACGGCGTGATGGCGCAACGCCCGCTGCGCGATCGCCGCGCGGTGGCCGGGCTGTTGGTGCAGCACCTTTACCAGGAGTTGGTGCGCAACATCCGCGGAGACATCCAGCGCCGCAAGGGCGAGACACCCGCGGAGGAATCACTGGCCGCACTGATCCGCGATCGCGCCTGGCTGTTCGACGAGATGAACTACCACGTCGACGCTTCGCACCTGGCGGCCGTGGTGCGGTTTGCGCTCACGCTCGTCGATCCAGCGGAACTCCGGCTCGCGGCCCAGCTCACCGACTACGGCCAGCGCTTACACGATCAATACAAATACGCCGGCCACCCGCCGTTCGAGGACGTCTATCCGAGCCACGGGTTGTTCTTTCGCGCCCAACTCGGCGAGCAAGTCGACGAAGCGCTCACGTATTTCCAAGCGCAAGCGGACTCGACCGATCCCACGATGGAAGGGACCGAAGCTGCGGAGGTTTACGTAGCACTCCTGGCGCGGCTCGAACGCTTCGACGCAGCGCTTGAAGCGGCGGCAAAGTACTGGCCACCCGGCGCCCGCCTGACCGGCTTCGCCCCGTCGCTGCTAGAACTTGGGCATCTGGCGCACCAGAACGAACGCCTCGCCGCGATCTGCCGCGATCGCGAAGACCTGGTGGGGTACGTGGCGGGACTTCTGGACGGACAAATCACGAAGGAGATTTAACCGCGAAACACGCGAAATGACGCGAAAAGTTGTGCCACAGAAGTTGCCTTCGCTGTGTTCACATTTTTCACATCCTTTTTTCGCGTTATTTCGCGTGTTTCGCGGTTAAATGCTCCGTATTCATAGTTACCCGCGCTTCGGCCGCGGTACTCGGCCGGTCGGGCCGTTGTTTTGGCCGCGGCGTTTTTTGCCGCCGAAGCGGCCTTTGCCGATTTTGGGCGCGAGTTCGTCGGTCCGTTTACCGACGGAAGCGCGCAACGTCTCGATGCGATCGCGGATGCCGGCGGCGCGCTCGAACTCCAGCGCGTCGGCCGCGGCGAGCATCTCCGTTTCCAACTCGTTGATATATTCCTCGGTGATATACTCGGCTTCGTTCGTCCGGCCCACGGCGGCGTTGGCCTTGGCGTGCGCGGCTGCTTCGGATTCGATGCCGGTGCGGACGCTCTTCTTGATCGTTTCCGGCGTAATGCCGTGCTCCTGGTTGTACGCTTCCTGCAGCGCGCGGCGGCGTTCGGTCTCGTCAATCGCGCGGCGCATCGATTCGGTGACCTTGTCGGCGTAGAGAATCACCTTGGCGTTCACATTGCGCGCGGCGCGGCCGATGGTTTGGATCAACGACGTTTCGCTGCGCAGGAAGCCTTCCTTGTCGGCGTCGAGAATGGCTACCATCGAGACCTCGGGCAGGTCGAGCCCTTCGCGCAGCAGGTTCACGCCGACCAGGGCGTCGAAGTGCCCCAGCCGCAGATCGCGAAGCAACTCGACGCGCTCGAAGGCGTCCAGCTCGCTGTGCAACCATTTGCAGCGCACGCCATGCTCGGACAAGTAGAACGACAGGTCTTCGGCCAGGCGCTTCGTGAGCGCTGTCACCAACACGCGTTCGCTGACGCTGGCTCGCAGTTTGATCTCTTCCAGCAAATGTGCCACCTGGCCGCGCGCCGGCTGGACTTCAATCACGGGGTCTAGCAGACCCGTCGGCCGAATGACTTGCTCGACGACTTCGCCGCCGGCTTTGTCCAGCTCATACGGGCCCGGCGTGGCGGAGACAAACGTCACCTGATGCGTGCGGGCTTCGAATTCATCAAATTTGAGCGGCCGGTTGTCGAGCGCGCTCGGCAAGCGGAAACCGTGTTCGACAAGCGTCGTCTTGCGGTTGTGGTCGCCGGCGAACATCCCGCGCACCTGCGGCACCGTAATGTGCGATTCGTCCACGATCAGCAGGAAATCCTTGGGGAAATAGTCGAACAGTGTGTCGGGACTGGAACCAGCCGGGCGGCCGCTCAACGGGCGACTGTAGTTCTCGATGCCGGGGCAATAACCCACTTCCTGCATCATCTCGATGTCGAACCGCGTGCGGGCGTTGAGCCGCTGCGCTTCGAGCAGCTTGCCGGTGCTGCGCAATTGTTCGAGGCGTACCTCCAACTCTTCTTTGATGGCATGCACCGCGCCGTTGATCCGTTCCTCCGGCATCACGAAGTGCTTGGCAGGGTAGATGAACAGTTCTTCCTGCGGCTCGATCACTTCGCCGCTCGTGGGATTGATGATCGCCAGTTGTTCGATTTCGTCTCCCCAGAACTCAATCCGCAGCGCGTATTCTTCGTAGGCGGGCCAGAGTTCGACGCAGTCGCCGCGAACACGGAATTTGCCGCGCGCGAACTCGATGTCGTTCCGGTCGTATTGCACGTCGATCAGTTTGTGCAACAGTTGGTCACGGTCGATCGTGCCGCCGCGCTTCAGGCTCACAACCATCGCGCGGTAGTCTTCCGGCGATCCCAAGCCGTAGATGCAGGACACGCTGGCCACGACGATCACGTCGCGCCGGCTGACCAGCGCGCTGGTGGCGGCCAGTCGCAGTCGATCGATCTCGGTATTCACCGAGGCGTCTTTTTCGATGTAGATATCTCGCTGCGGGATGTAGGCTTCCGGCTGGTAGTAATCGTAGTAGCTGACGAAATAATGCACGGCGTTGTGCGGGAAGAACTCCTTGAATTCGCTGTAAAGCTGCGCGGCGAGCGTCTTATTGTGCGACAAGACGAGGGCCGGTCGCCCGAGGTTCTGGATGACGTTCGCCATCGTGAACGTCTTCCCGGAACCGGTCACGCCCATCAACACCTGTTGCCTCTGCCCCGCGCGCAGCGCGGCGGTGAGCTTTTCGATCGCCTGCGGCTGATCTCCCGCCGGCGGAAACGGGCTTTCGAGTTGGAATTCCAAGCGGCAATCTCCTGAGCCGAAGTAAGCCCTTCATTGTAGGGGCGAGAACGGCACTTGGCACGGGCTTGGGCACACACCGTCTACACTAGCCCGACGCGCCAGCGAGGGGGAGAAGGCGATCCATCGGCGCATAACTTCGCGCTGAGTTCAGCGTCGCCAGATTGTGGTACGGTCTCCCGACCGTGCCGCGCTCCGGCTTGCCCGAAGTGGAGACCTTCGGTCGGCCCAGTGACACGGTCGGGAGACCGTGCCACAACTCGTGCGCTTCGGGTTAGTGCGGGTGCTCCCGATTGCCGGATTACGTGCCTTGGGCGACAATTCCTGCGTGCGTCCGATTCAGGCTTCTCTTCCTCTTTGCCCATCGTTCCCATGAAAATCGCCGGAGTTCAGCTCGATATCGCCATTGGTCAGCCGCGGCGAAATGTCGATCGGATGATTGAAAAACTTCGCGAAACCGCGATCGCCGGGGCGAAGTTGACCGTGTTTCCCGAGTGCGCCGTGCCGGGCTACTGCTTCGGCAGCTTGGAGGAAGCGCGCGATTTCGCCGAACCGATCCTGGGCGAGACCACCGAACGCATGGTGCAGGCCTGCAAGGAGACCGGCGGCTATTGCGTCTTCGGGATGTTGGAAGCCGACGGCCCGCGCGTCTTCAACGCGGCCGTGCTGGTCGGGCCGCAGGGGATGATCGGCGCGTATCGCAAGGTGCATCTCCCATACCTGGGCGTCGACATGTACACCACGCCGGGCGATCGTCCCTTCGCGGTGCATGAGGCCGGGGATGTGCGGATCGGGATGAATATCTGCTATGACGCCGCCTTTCCGGAGGCGGCGCGGACCTTGGCGATTCTCGGCGCCGATTTGATCGTGCTCCCCACGAATTGGCCGCCCGGCGCGGAATGCACCGCCTGCAGCGTGATCAGCGCCCGGGCGTTGGAAAACGGGGTCTACTACATCGCGGTGAATCGCGTCGGCGAGGAACGTGGCTTCCGCTTCATCGGCCGCAGCAGCATCTGCGACACGAACGGCGAAACGCTGGCGGTCTCCACGACGACCGACGAAGAGATTCTCTATGCGGAAATCGACCCAGCCCGCGCGCGGCGCAAGCACATCATCCGCGTCCCCGGCAAACACGAAATCGATCGCCTCGCTGATCGTCGCCCGGAGATGTACGGCGAACTGGTGAAGCCGCACAATCTGAAGCGCCCTGGGCGTGATTGAGCCGCCGGAGAGACTTCACCACGGCGTGCGGAATGACGAAGTTCGAAATTCGTCATTCCCCTATTCCTGTTCACGGCACCGAGAGCGGTCGGCCGTTGTCTTTCGCGCTGAGTGCAAGTAAGAACGGCACGGCGCGCTCGGCCCATTGTTCTGCCGTCGGGTAGGACTCCGCGTTGGCACCGAAGCAACTGGCGAGCATGTCGGTGTTGATGATGCCGGGGTTGAGCGGTACGGCGGCCATGCCTTCCGGCAACTCTTCGGCGAGAGACTGCGTCAGACCTTCGATCGCCCATTTGCTCGCACAGTAGGGCGCCACGTCGGCGGAGACGCTGCGTCCCCAGCCGGAGCTGAAATTGACGATCACGCCGGATTGGCGTTCGATCATGCTCGGCAAGAAGTGGCGAAGCACGTTCGTCACGCCGATCACGTTGACTTGCATCAACGTGTCGAACTCCTCCGCCGGCACTTTCCAGAGCGGCGCGTTGCGGTTGATCACGGCGGCGTTGTTGAGCAGCAAATCCGGCGTGCCGATTTCCGTCAATACCTCGCGGGCCCACACGGCGACCTGCGTGTCCTTGGAAACATCAACGCTGAAGACGCGGTGCGGCGCGGGCCACGCGCGACGCAAGGCGCGGACTTGCTCAAAGTTGCGAGCACAACCTACGACGGTGTGCCCAAGTTGCATAAAGGCTTCGGCCATGGCGCGGCCCAGGCCGCGGCTGACGCCGGTGATGACGATGAGGCGTGAATCAGAAGACATGCGAGTGGTTGAATGAGGGAAGCCTGCGGCCCAATTTGCCGCCTCCCATCATAACGCGGCTACCGCAAATAGGCGGAGATTTCGAAGCGCGTGCCAGGCCGCACCTTGCGGCGGCATTCCTCCGCGTCGAGCGCAAACAAGGGGCTGATCTCCACGGAGACGCCTGGAGCGACTACGGCCCCGGCTTCCTTCAGCCAGCGGCGCGACTCCAGGGCCATCGCGTGCTGCGAATGTTCCGGCGTATCGCTCGCGGCGCCCGAGGCGTTCTTCACCGGGGCGAAACGGCGGGGCGCGTCGACCTCGACGGCCAGGGTGCGCCGCGCTTCCGGCAACAGGTCGAAGATGAAACGTTCCAGCTTGATGGCGTTCGGCGTCGTGGGCGACACGGCCTGCCCGGCGGCGTCGATGGTCGGCACGGCCTTACGTGCGAAGTGAAACGGCAGTCCGCCGCGCGCTTCCGCCATGCGTCGCAAGAAGGCCACGTCGAAGACATGGACGGCGATGCTTCCGGCCCAGAGGTCGAGACCGCCGTCCGCGCCGCTGCGACGCGCGACGTGCTCCGGCAGGTCGCTGTACTCGATGATCCGCATGTGGCCATCGACGGAGACGACGTTGCCGACACGGTCCAGCGGATCACGTTTCGCCACGACTTGCGTCGAAGCCTCGGACTCCGCCAAGAGGTGATGCCCGATGAATTCCGGATCGCAAACCTTCACGAGCGGATTGTCGACTTGAAAATAAAACACCTGCTCGATGCCGCGCCGCTCCAGGTCATCCAGGCCGCCGCTGGCCGCGAGGGCGGCCAGCATGCCGCCGTGACCGTCGGGACTGAGCGCGATCCTGTCTTTGGATTCCAGCAACACGCGACCACTTAAGGCGTCGACCGCCGGCATCGTCCCTTGGCAGAACAGATGCACGTCTTCCGTCGCTAGGCCGAACCGCTGGTGCGATTCCAGATAGGCCCCGGTCTCTGCGTGCGTCGCCGGACTGGTCATCAGATAGAGCGGAATCGGCGCTCCGTAACGCCGTGAGACCGCCAACACCTGTTCCAGCAGAATCTGAAACAGCGGCGTGTTCGCCACCGGACCGATTGGGAACATCCCCTTGGGGTGCGGAAAGCCCAACCGCGTACCTTGCCCACCGGCGACTAACACCGCGGCGACGCGTCCCTCGCGTAGCGCCGCGGCGCCGCGTTGCCGTGCTGTATCACGTCGCGTGGGGTCGCTCGATTCGTTCAAGCGAATTGCCGCCGGCGGAACCGCGCGTTCCGCAGCGAGCGCCCAGTTTTCGGCCAGCGGTTCCGAACGCAGAATGCGCGCCAGTTCCGAGAAATCAATCGTGGCGATTTCGGCCGCCAGCTGGTGCTGTTCCGTCGGCGCCAGCTCATCCCAGAACGCCAACAGATGATCTTGTCCGTACGGGCGAAGTTGTCGCGCCAGCACGTCGCGCAACGGCCAGACGCTGACCGGCGCGGCCCAATCCGACGAAGTGAATGACGTGACAGTCGAATCAGGCATCCGCGCATCCTTGCGCCACTTCCGGGAGCAACACGCTCCATGTCGTCGACATCCTTGTCGGCGACAACACATTCACTCAAGCGTGGACCTATTTACCTCGTATGTCCCCATCGCAATATCGAACTAGGAAGCTGCCAGCCCCAAAGGGGCGAACGATAATAGCCAGGGGTGCGAACCCCTGGAAATCTGACAACGAATTGATTTAAGCCCCAACGGGGCGGCACTGGCTAGCAACTCCAATACGAGTGACGCCCTTTCAGGGCTCCAAATTCATTGTTTTCTCTTTGTTCCAGGGGTTGCCACCCCTGGCTATTATCTGTCGCCCCTTGCGGGGCTGGTCGGAGCATAACTTGCGAATGTGCGATTGCGATTGACCTCATTCATTCCAGCATCAAACTATGTCAGCCATTTAGACATCAAACTAGGTCAGTGGAATCCTCATCCCGTCGTAGGCAACTTCCATTCCGTCCGGCAGCGCGGCGTTCGTCGCCGCGTGTTCCAGATCGTGCGATAAGTGTGTGAACAATGTCCGCTTCGCGCCTGCGCGGCGTGCGACCGCGATAGCTTCGTCCAAGCTGAAATGCGTGGGGTGCGGTTTGTGTCGCAGGGCATCGAGAATTAGCACGTCCAAGTCCTTCAACACCGGCCAACTTTCATCCGGAATGCCGTTCGTGTCTGTGCAATACGCTACGTTGCCGAACCGAAAGCCAAGCACGTTGAATCGTCCGTGCCGCAGTCGCAACGGCGTCACCTTAACGCCCAGCAACTCGAACGGCTCGAGTCCGATCCGTCGAAACTCCAACTGCGGCACACCCCCGGCGTGGTAGGTCGCCGCCTCGGGTGCGAAGGCGTAATCGAACGACTTCCGAATCCGCGCTTCGACCGCCGCCTCGCAGTAAATCGGCACCGGGCGGCCCAGATAATGGGCAAACAGCCGCAAATCGTCCAGACCAAATAGGTGATCCGCATGTTCATGCGTAAACAGCGTCGCATGAATCAGCCCAATCCGTTCCCGAACCAACTGCCGCCAGAGGTCGGGCGGTGTATCGACGAGCAGATTTCCCTCCGGCAGTCCTAGAACCAGCCCGCAACGAGTACGGAAATTGCGCGGATCCGTGCTGACGCACGTCTCGCAGTCGCAACCAATGACCGGCACGCCCAGGGACGTCCCAGTGCCCAGGAACACCAGTTCCCCGCGAACATCGACGCTGAAGGGAGTTCTAACCACTTTCCACCAAACAGTTTCAGCCTCAAATCACCGTTCCGGCCCCTATCTTGCCCGACCTCCGGGAATCCCGCAACTGATCGTGCGTGATGACCCTGTGGGAGGCGTCTCCGACGCCGATGGAGTGGGCGCAGCTGACCAAAGTCGGCCGGTAATCAGCGGCGTCCCCATCGGCGTCGGAGACGCCTCCCACAGGTTACGCCGGCAACCGGCTTTTTCCTGGTATCGCAATTGCATGAGAATCCTTCGGGCAGGCCCTGTGGCTGCCAAATTGGGCGATCCAATGGCGGTTGGTCGCGACCGGCCCGGCATGGCGTAAGTTATTGACCCACAAGGGACTTCGCCATAAACTACGGGACCGGAACAGCTTGCGCCAGCGGTGTTTTCCGGTTTTCCTGGCGCGTTCGCGCGCCATTCCTGAGTCGTTGTGACAGCCCGGCATTCTAGGGGCTGGTGTGATATGGAAACGATCGAAAAAATTTGGGACACCGTCACCTACTCGCTGGGCGGTCTCGCCCGGGGGTTTGAACGGAGCGTGACATCGCTGTTCGGCTCCAGCAACGCCCGGTTGCTCCGGAAGTTGCACCCCAAGGTCGAGGCGATCAGTGCCCTCGAGGAAAAATACCAGGGGATGAGCGACGAGCAGCTCCGCGGGCAAACCGTGGATTTCCGTCGCCGGCTGGCCTCCGGGGAATCCCTGGATGACTTGCTGGTCGAGGCCTTCGCCGTCTGTCGTGAAGGGGGCCGCCGCTACTTGCGGATGCGCCATTACGACACGCAGATGCTCGGCGGCATGGTGCTCCACGGCGGCAACATCGCCGAAATGGTCACCGGCGAAGGCAAGACGCTCGTGGCCACGCTACCGGCGTACTTGAATGCGCTCGAAAGCAAGGGCGTCCACGTTGTCACGGTGAACGATTATCTCGCGCGCCGCGACATGGAATGGATGGGCCCGTTGTACATGGGCCTCGGTCTGACCGTGGGGGCGATCTACGCCAATATGGATCCGGTGGAGAAACAGCGCGCGTACCTCTGCGACATCACCTACGGCACGAACAACGAATTCGGCTTCGACTACCTGCGCGACAACATGAAGCCGGCGCGTCGCGGCGACGACAAATATCCCAAGCACTTGCAGCAGGTACAGGGACCGCTCAACTACGCGATCGTCGACGAAGTCGACAACATTCTGATCGACGAAGCACGGACGCCGCTGATTATCTCCGGCCCGGCGCACGACGACGTCACGCGCTACGCGCGAGCGGACAAGATCGCACGCCAACTGAAGCGCGACGTGCATTTCGAAGTCAAGGAAAAGGAACACAGCGCGCACTTGACCGACGTGGGCGTGCGCGAAGCGGAGAAGCTGGCGGGCGTGGAAAGTTTCTACACCGCCGGCAACATGGAATGGCCGCACCTGATCGATAACTCGCTCAAGGCGCATCACCTGTACAAGCTCGACGTGAACTACGTCGTGCAGGGCGAAGAGATTGTCATCGTCGACGAATTCACCGGGCGCTTGATGCCTGGCCGAAACTGGAGCGACGGTTTGCACCAGGCGGTCGAGGCCAAGGAGGGCGTGCGAATCAAGGAAGAAAACCAGACGCTGGCCACGATCACGTTGCAGAACTTCTTCAAGCTCTACAACAAGATCTCCGGCATGACGGGCACCGCCATGACCGAGGCGGCCGAGTTCTGGAAGATCTACGAATTGGAAGTCGTGGCGATTCCGACCAATCGCCCGATGCAACGGAAAAACAATCAGGACGTGGTCTATCGCACCGAGCGCGAGAAATTCAACGCGATCGTCGAGGAGATCGAACGGCTGCACAAATGGGACAGCGTGATCCTGAGCAGCGAGGAAACGATCAATGGCGAAATCGTCGATGAAAACGACCAGGCCGTGACGATCGTGCCGCACGATTCCAAAGAGAAACAAACGATCGAGCGCAAGAAGATCGTCGAGACGCAACGCCGCGGGCGGCCGATTCTGGTCGGCACCGTGTCGATCGAAAAAAGCGAAAGGCTCAGCAGTCAGCTCGAACGGCGCGGCGTCAAGCACGAGGTGCTCAATGCCAAGCATCACCAGCGCGAAGCCGAGATCGTCGCGCAGGCCGGCCGCCAGGGCGCGGTGACCATCGCCACCAACATGGCCGGCCGCGGCACCGACATCATTCTCGGCGGCAATCCTGACACGATGGCCTGGGCAGTGCTGCAAGATAAGTACCCGACGCGCCTCGAAGTGCCCAAAGAAGAATGGGAAGCGCTGGTCAAGGAAATCGACGAACGCGAAGGGATGAAGCCCGAGGGCGTCGTCGTTAAGGGGCTCGGCGGATTGCACATCATCGGCACCGAACGGCACGAAGCCCGGCGCATCGATTTGCAGTTGCGCGGCCGGTGCGGTCGCCAAGGCGATCCCGGCAGCAGCCGCTTCTTCCTGTCGTTGGAAGACGACTTGATGCGGATCTTCGCCGGCGAGTGGGTGAAGAACGTGCTCACGCGACTCGGCATGCAGGAAGGCGAGGCGATCGTCAGCAAGCTGGTCACGCGGCGTATTGAGGGCGCGCAGAAAAAGGTCGAGGAGCGCAACTTCGATATCCGCAAGAACCTCCTCGAATACGACGAGGTGATGGACGAGCAGCGCAAACGCGTCTACGGCTTCCGTCAGCGGATTCTCGGCGGCGCGAACTGCAAAGAGATCATCATGGAGATGATCGACAAGCAGATCGACGAACACATGGGCCTGATGCTTTCCAAGGATTATGGCCCCGAATCCTACGCGAAAGCGGTCGGCGAACGGCTGTCGACGGAACTCGAAGCCCGCGACTTCCGCGGCCTCGACGCCGGCATGGCCGAGTCGTATGCCAAAGAGCAAGCCGAGCGCGGCGCCGAAGGGCACCTGCACGACGCCATCGAAGAAAACCTGCCGAAAGAAGAAGATCAGGCCGATTGGAATTGGGAAGCGCTGACCAAATGGGTC
>Ga0163153_10004583_pt1 | contig 17227 bp, 18 predicted proteins | sample OliLakLV19MP6IB1_FD_148629 | JGI IMG/M metagenome (GOLD analysis project Ga0163153, IMG submission 148629) | Freshwater microbial mat bacterial communities from Lake Vanda, McMurdo Dry Valleys, Antarctica - Oligotrophic Lake LV.19.MP6.IB-1 | ecosystem: Environmental > Aquatic > Freshwater >... | reverse complement strand
TATTTTCTGTATTTTAGAAAAGATCTTTTTTTTTACTATTACGGGTCTGTTCTAAAAATAATATTAGACATTTATGAATGAAATGAATATCTCGAATGTACTGAAACTTTCGGTAACACAGCGACTAAAGCTTACCGAATTTATATGGGAAAGTATATCGGAATTTCCGGAAGCAATCCCACTTACAGAGAAACAATCGAAAGAACTGGACATAAGACTTGATGATTATGAAAAGAATCCGGGAGGAAATATTAGATGGGAACAGGCGAAAAGAAGGATTCTGAAGAAAGAATAAATTATAGTATAACATTAACACCTCAAAGTTACTTTGATCTTGAGAATTCCTATCAATGGTATTCAGATCAGGAAACAAATTTTGTGTCGAATTTTCTTAAAGAGATCGAGATTTGTTTTGAGAAAATCAGATCCAATCCTTACTCTTATCAGTTAATCAAAAATAATTTACACAGAGCTACAACACGAAAATTTCCTTTCGGAATATTTTTTAAAATTGATAATAATGAAATTATTATTTTTGCTGTTTTTCATTTAAGCCGTGACCCGCAAAGATTTTGATCAAACCAAATTATATCTTATTTCAGATCCTGATTTATTATTTTAATGTATGAAAAAAATATTTATCAGCTCAGTTTTGATCTTAATTAATTTTATCCTCCTTTCATGCGGGAAGAAGAATGAAGCTGTTACTGAAAAAATGAAAGAAGTTAATGAAGTTAAGGAACAGCCAAAGGCATTTACCGATCATCTGAATGCGCGGAATGCCATCACATTCAATAATTTGAAATATGATCTCGCGTGGTCATCACATCCTTCGGATAACTATTACAAGCAGGAATATCTTATGGAGGAGGAAACTCCGCAAAAGTTCAGTAAAATGATACTGCTTGAATTTATAACCGGCAAGACACCAGCCAAAGAAGTTGCAGCAAAAAAGGTAAATGAATTGAAGAAGCTGAAAGAGTCCGACCCGATGGCAAATTATGATGTCTTTGAAAAGAACGGAGAGATCATGCTCGATTTTTTTACTGAGCGCTGACATCAATGACGATAAGGCAAGCAACGATCCTGAACAGATAGTGGAAAGGAATGTTTACCGCTACAATCCGTACATTGATAAGAATGGAACAGAAGGGGTTTTATTATTTGGTGTAAGTGAACGCGCATACGGCAATGACATTAGAAAATTTCTAACGTCACTGAAAGCGAACAGATTTGATGTACCTAATGCAGCAGGAGCATTTGTGATCCCCGGGATCGAAGTTGGACGCTATAAGTGTTACACGTCAAATGTGAAACGTCAAACGTAAATCATAACTTATAGTATAATCTTCTGACAATCTGATAAAAATTTTGTAGTAAGTTACCAAATACACAAATTCAAACAAAAGATAATATGAGCTTAATAACAATTGCCGCAGCGGCAATACCATGGGATAAAATAATTTCACTAATGCCGGTTCTGATAAATACAGCAAGAGGCGTCATTGATAAGAATAAAAAACAAAGTAAGCTATTGCTTGATGATAACAGTTCAGACATAAGAGATCTTAAAATACGGGTTGAAGGACTTGAAGCTAATGAGCGGCGGCAGGCAAAGCTGGTCGAGGAGATAGCGGTTCAGCTCGGGGAACTTACGAAAGCGATGAACATAATTTCAAAGAGAGTGATCTTGGGATTAGTGATAGCCATAACTTCACTTGTACTTGGAATAGTGCTGTTGATCATCAAATAAAGAACATAAACTTTCTTATCATGAAGATTAAATAATAACTATTTAGCCATACACATGTGCAATAAATAATATAAAAGCCGCCATTGCGATCAATACCAACAACGAGACAATTATAGAAATTAAGCCAAGCTTACGTTCCGGACTTTTGATGACAGCGATGATTCCGGAAATTATGGAAAGAATCAAAGCCGACGAGGCAGTTAAGATCATATAAAACGTAATATCGGAAACAATACTATTCTTACTGTACAAGCTGACAAGATGATGCAGGCACCCAGCAGCAACACACCGGAAAACATTAATACTATACTTACTTTGCCAATGTTAAATTTCAAATTGCAATTATATAAGAATACATTTCCACTGTTTCATTTTATCAGGGAAAAGTTAAAAATAGAATTTACGGATTATCCTTTAATATATTTTATCTTGGCAACAATTGAACTACTAAGTTTGAATACCAGATCTAAGATTTTCACATCCGTCCAAAACAATGTGATTTAGACAGTATAAAGTTTTAGTTTCGATTAAGTACGCTTTCTTTTGAAAAACTCCCGCATAGAAGCATTGCGTGACAGGCGCCATAAAGCTTTGCAAAGAAAAGTTTCCCGCTGGTGATAAATTGCCAGGATATTGAATGCTGTGGAGAGTATGGAGGAAGGAAAGTGCAGAAGTGGAAGTACAAGTGATGATAGAACGGTTTTAAAAACCGTTCTACCCCAAAACCAAATCGATCTCATATCTCTCAACTTATAAAACAATCATCATGACAAAGCAGACAGGGTTGACGAGATCAGGGGAAAATATAAAATTCATTACAGGCAGGAAGCTGTGTTAAGAACTAACGAGTTCATCAGCGCAAGCTTTTAATTTGAACTAAAGAATTTTCAAGATTCCGCATGTGATATCATCACTCTGATCCGCGCCGGCAGTGAATTGCTCTATATCCCTGAGTATATTCTTCAGTATGATATTTGCAGGTTTGTCTGAAAATTTTTGGATAAGTTCCGGTCCCCTGTCATCACCATAAAATTCACCCGACTTACTCATAGCTTCAGGAACTCCGTCTGTATATAAAAATAAAATATCGTCCCTTTCCATTGTAATTTCTTCCGCCACAAAATCATATTCCACACAACCCAGCATCAGTCCTCCGTCATTGAGTTCAACTTTCTCACCGTTCTTTTTAAAAACATAAATTGTATTATGTCCAGCGTTAATACTATGAAGCTTTCTGTCATTATGATTATATAAACCGAACCAGCACGTGGCGAATTTTTCATCGGTAGTCGAATCAATAAGAACATTATTAAGGCATTTCACAAATTCTATAAGATTGAATTCTTTGTTAAGCTTGAAATAAGTTATGATGGATGAAAAGATTGTTGACACGATCAGTGCTGCGGAAATACTCTTTCCTGAAACATCGCAAATAAAAAATAATGTCTGATCGGGAATGACTGTATAAATATTATAATAATCCCCTCCGATCTGCTTGGCAGGAATAAGTATCATTGAAACATCGATATCCTTGAACTCAGGAAATTTTGACGGAAGAAGATTTTGCTGTATCTCGCGCGCGGTCTTTAGTTCACGGTTCAAAGCTTCCTGTTGAATACGGACATTTATTAACCGTGCATTTTCAATTGATATCGCGCACTGTGATGAAAGTATCTGGAATATGTTCAGATCTCGTTCGGTAAAAATTTCTCCGTGTCTTTTATTTATTACCTGTATGACACCGATCAGTTTTTCCCTGTGGATCATCGGAACACACAGCATTGACTTCGTCCTGAAATTTGACTGCATATCAAACTCCCTATTAAAGCGCGGATCTTCATAACAGTCTTCGATCAAGAGCGGAGTGCGGTTTGCGGCAACCCATCCTGCGATCCCCTCTCCCATTTTACAGATGATGTTCTTCACACCTTCCCCTTTTTCTCCCGTAGCTATACTGAAGTAAAGATGATCTTCCGCTTCATCATAAATCAGCAGCGAGCTTGCTTCGGCATTCATCAGCAGCTTACAGCTTTCCATGATCTCATTCAATAATACATCGAGAGGTTTATCTTCAGATATGCTTTGAGTGATCTGCGTCACATAACTCATTTCACGCAGTATGTTTTCAGATTCTTTGGATACTACAGTCATTTTATTTATTTATTTATCATAAAAATATAAATTATATACTTACTTAAACATTCACTTTTCAATTTATTTTACTTTAGTTAATCTTTAATTTTATGTCAATGGATGATAACATAAAGAAGAGAATTCTTCAGACCGGTGTAGCGCTTTTAATTGTTCTCGCCATCGGTACATTCGGTTACTACTTTATTACTCAGCGTAATTATGATGTCTTTACATGTTTTTACATGACGGTGATTACGATCACTACTATCGGCTTTAATGAGATCATTGATCTGGAGAAGTATTCCGGAGCAAGACCTTTCACTATCTTCCTTGCATTTGCAGGCATCGGACTGCTTACATATTTCGTTTCAACAATTTCAGCTTTCATTCTTGAAGGTAACATAAGACAATCCTATAAAAAATTAAAAATGGAAAAGAACATTAGCAGGCTGCAGGATCATTATATAATCTCCGGGATCGGAAAACATTCAGCGCACCTTAATGATGAGCTTGTCTCTACAAAAAGAGATAGTGTATTCATAGAGCTTGATCCTCTCAGAATCAGACAGGTACTTAAAAAATATCCGCATCAGAAATTCATTGAAGGAGATGCCACGCACGATGACGTTCTTGAAAAAGCGGGAATTGATAAAGCCAAAGGTATCTTTGCTTCAACTACTAATGATAACACAAATATCGTCATCTGTCTTTCTGCAAGACGGCTTAACCCCAAGCTAAATATTGTTTCACTCTGCAACGCGCATATAAACTCCGAAAAGCTTAAAACTGCCGGCGCCGATCAGATTGTTTCTCCAAATTATATCGGAGGACTGAGAATGGCATCTGAAATGCTTCGCCCGGCTGTCACTGCTTTCCTTGATGCAATGCTTCTTGATAAAGATAAAACTTTTCGCTTCGAGCAGATAGACATTACAAAAAATCAGGAAGGAAAAAAGATCGGCGAGCTGAGGTTAAATGAATTCAAGGATTCACTTCTGATAGGATTAAAATCAAACAATGAACTTGTATTTAAACCGGCTGATGAGTACGTAATTAAAGCCGGTGACTCACTTGTAATTATGACAACTCCTAATGACAGGATTAAGATAGAAGAAAATCTTTCCGTTTAATGTACAAATCTACTCCAGCCGCTTTTTAAATCTTAATGAACTTAGTGTCAGTATTACAACTCCCATAACGAACAACGCCGTCAGCTCACGCCACAATTCCATAAACCCCAGACCTTTTATCACTATGCCTCTGATAATAGTTATGAAATATCTCAAAGGAATAATGTAAGTAATGTACTGAATTAACTTCGGCATGTTTTCAATCGGAAATGAAAATCCTGAAAGAAAGATCATCGGCATTATTACAAGAAATGCCGCGGTTGTCATCGCCTGCTGTTGTGTTTTTGAAATGGTTGATACGAACAAGCCCAATCCTAATGTGGAAAGCATAAAGATAAATGTGCAGAAGAACAGGAATGTAATGCTGCCTTTGATCTGAATTCCAAACCAAAACCTCATTACCGAAAGCACAAGTATTACTGCAATGATACCGACAATTGAAAAAGGAACAAGCTTGCCGAGTATCATCTGGTATGGCTTGATCGGAGTTACTATCAATTGCTCAAGTGTCCCGATCTCTCTTTCCTTTACAATTGCCAGAGATGTCATGTTAGTTGTGATGATGATCAGGATAAGTCCTACAATGCTTGGCAGCATATAATTTCTTGTGGCAAGATTGGGATTGTACCAAATTCTTGCTTCCGGCTCGACAGTACCGGTGAGTGAGGTTTTTAGTCCCGACCTTTCGATCTGCTCTAATGAAATGTTTTTTGCAAAACCTCCTGCAATACCCTGAACATATCCGGCTGCGATCAGAGCTTTATTTCCATCCGAACCGTCAAACAGCATCTGAACATCAGCGGGTTTTTTAATGCTTATGTTCTTTTCAAAGTCCTGAGGGATCACAATTCCTATCAGAACTTTTCCTTCATCAATGAGCTTCGTCATTTCGTTATAGCTTAATGCATATTCATCAATTGAAAAGTATCCTGACTTTTCAAAGCTTTCAATAAATTTTCGGCTCGTTACGGATTTATCCTGATCAAGCAAAGCCGTATGAATATTATGTATATCTCGATTAGCAGCATAACCTAGAAAAATAAGCTGGATCACAGGAGCAATTAAAACTACCACGAACATTTTCGGATCACGTATAAACTGAAGAAACTCTTTGATAATAAATATCTTAAGCATTCTCATAAGGCGTTCGCTTTTTTTGTTTTTATTGTTGCAATGGTAATAAAGAACGCTGCAAATATCAGCAGATACAGCATCTGCATTTTGTAGACCTCAACATTAGTGCCTTTAATTAATATGTCCCGTAAAATGATTATATAAAATTTTGCGGGTGCAATGTTTGATAATATCTGTATCGGTACAGGCATGCTTTCGATCGGAAAAATAAATCCCGATAGTATGACAGTCGGCAATTGTGAGATGAGCTGTGACATCTGAAACGCGACCTGTTGTGATTCAGCTATCGTCGAAATGAAAACTCCCATGCTGAGAGTCGCAAACAGGTAGCAGATCGTACCGATGAACAGGAAAAGATAGCTCCCTTTAACAGTGATGCCGAATAATAAATAACCCATTGCCAGTATAGATGAAGCGATCAGCAGCGATATCAGCATGTAAGGAATTATCTTTCCTATTATAAGCTGCAATGATGATACCGGAGAGACCCTTATCTGCTCTATTGTCCCAAGCTCCTTTTCTTTTACTAATGAAATGGATGTAAGTATGACTGATATGATTATCAGTATCATTGCGATCAGTCCGGGAATAAAGTACTGGGTAGTGTTTAAGTCCTTATTGTACCAGAATTGTGATTCAATGTTTAATGGTTGATAAACATTGATGCCCTTGACAGCCAGAACTTCCTTTGCTATATCCTGAGAATAAGTAAGCGTTGCGATGTTAACATAATTTAAAACTACCGTAGCTGTATTCGCATCGACTCCGTCGATGAGGAACTGTACTTTTACATTTTTTTTATTGGCAAGATCTCTCGAAAAATCTTTAGGAATTGAAACAACGCACTGCACAACTCCTTTCTGCAGCAGTTCGGTTACCTCTGCTTCATTCCCGGCAACAGCCTCAATGATAAAGTATGGCGATCCGCGAAAGCTTTCAATGAATTCACGTGACTGAACCGTCATATCATTATCGTATATCCCAAGCTTGATATTTTTGACATCAAGTGTTATGGCGTATCCGAAAAGTATCAACAAAAAAACGGGCAGCGCGAAAATTATCAGCAGGCTTCTCTTGTCTCTTTTGATCTGCCGTATCTCTTTCAGCGATATTGAAAGGATCTTACTTATCATCAGGAGTATTTTTTTCAATCAGATATAGAAATACATCTTCAAGTGTTGGAGTAATTTCGCTGATATGATGAATTTTAATTTTACCGTCTTGCTCAAGCAGACCGGCAATGACTTTTTTTTCATCTGTGACAGGATCGTTCACTGATTTAAGTGAAGCATGAAGTGAGTTTCCAAAAATAGAAATGCTTTCAATAAAATTTTCCTTCTCCAGAATTTCAGTTGCTGCATAAATATCAGAACAGTCGATCTCAAAAACCTTCGTCTTGATATACTCAGTCTTTAGCTCTTTGGGACTGCCTGCAGCGATAAGCTTTCCGGCATTGATAAGAATTATCCTGTTACAGAATTCAGCTTCATCAAGATAGTGTGTCGTTACAAAAACAGTTGTACCTTTCTCCGAAAGTTCATTGATCAGATCCCAGAACTTTCTCCTCGAGATAGGATCTACACCGCCGGTCGGCTCATCAAGAAATACTATTTTGGGTTTGTGTATAACAGCACATCCTAAAGCAAGACGCTGCTTGTATCCGACTGAAAGCGTTGCCGTAAGACTTTTTTGCTTCTCTTCCAGTCCGGATATCTCAAGAACCCATTTTTTTCTTTCCTCAAGATCACTTCCGTTAAGTCCATATACTCCTCCAAAAAAATTAATATTTTCTGTGATGGTGAGATCATTGTACAATGAAAATTTCTGAGACATATAGCCAATATTCTTCTTTACCATGTCAGGATTATCGTTGATGCTGTATCCTCCGACAAGCGCGTCGCCTGATGTCGGCACAAGTATTCCGCAAAGCATTTTTATTGTTGTTGATTTGCCTGCCCCGTTTGCTCCGAGAAAACCAAACACTTCACCTTCCTTCACATCAAAGGAAATGTCATCTACTGAAGTAAAACTCCCGAATTTTTTCACAAGATCTCTGACTTCAATTGAATTTGTATTCATCGAAGTAACGGATCGATCATGCAGTTTCATAATTTTCCTTTATCAGATGTATATAAGCATTTTCAAGTGATGGTGAGATCTGTCTTATGTCCGTGATCTCAATATTATTTTTTTCAAGCAGCTCCCGTAAAGATTCTGTTTCATCATCACCTTTATTCACGGCTACATTCAGTCGGTCACCAAAAAGCTGTATCTCAAGCGATGTCTGCTTTCTTAAGATGTTATATGCTTCTCTTATCGGATTGCAGACTATCTCAAGGATGAGTTGTTTGAACATAGCCTTAATATTGTTTGGAGTATTTACAGTGAGCAGCTTTCCGTTGTCAACTAATGCTATCTCGTTAAAGCGTTCGGCTTCATCCATGTATGGCGTCGAAATTATTACTGTAATGTCTTCTTTAAGTAAATTTGAAAGTATGATCCAGAACTCACGTCTTGAAACAGGATCGACCCCGGTTGTCGGCTCATCAAGGAAAATTATTTTCGGTGTATAGATCAGAGTGCATGCCAGAGCAAGTTTCTGCTTCATGCCCCCCGATAATTTACCGGCAAGAAAATTCCTGAATTTCGTGAGTCTTGTGAATTTCAAAAGTTCTTCTCTTCTTTCCTTATAGTCCTTCAGTCCGTGGATGCTGGCAATAAATTCTATATTCTCATCCACAGATAGATCAGTATACAAACTGAATCTTTGCGAAAGATATCCAATGCTGTTCCTTATTTCATTGATGTTTTCCGATATCTTCTGACCGAATATTTCAACGTTGCCCGAATCACTTTTAAGCAGACCGCACATTATCCTGATTAGTGTTGTCTTTCCAGCTCCGTCAGGTCCGACTAATCCGAATATTATATTTTTCTTTATATTAAAGCTGACATCATTAAGAGCTTTAACGTCACCGAAAGTTTTACTGAGATTATTAATTGATATAATGTCGTTCAAGTCCGGTTCAGTTTAAAATTAATTTTGCGTCGGCAGGCATTCCTGATTTCAATTGAAACTCAGGATTTGGGATCTGGATCTTTACCGCGTAAACAAGCTTTGTCCTCTCATCCTGCGTTTGAATATTCTTGGGAGTGAACTCGGCTTCAGTGGAAATAAATATAACCTCTCCTTTATATGTCTTGTCTTTATAGCTGTCTATACTAACTTCTGCTGTCTGTCCGAGCTTTACTTTTCCAAGCTCAACTTCAGTAACATATATTACAAGCTTGACTGTCTGAAGGTCGGATAAGTTCAACAGTGAAGCGCCCGGAGTTACAAACTCTCCGGCTTCAACGAATTTTTTTGTGACGATCCCTTCCGAAGGAGATTTAATTGTACAGTCTTCAATACTGTATCTGATAAGATCGACACTCACCCGGCTTCTCTTCAGATTGGCGCTGGCGGAAGCTATCTCTTCCGGTCTTACGATATTCTTTATTTTCTTCAGATTCTCTTTTGCTATGTTGAACTGGTTTGTCGCCTGATCAAAACGCGTTGTAATCTCTTCATGCTGCTGTTTCGTTATCACATTCTGATAAAACAGATCATCTCCTCTTTGCTTTTCAGATCCGGCTTGCCTCAGATTTATTTCAGTAAGATTGACCTGCTCCTGAGCAAGTCTGATATCTTCTTTTCGTGCACCTGCCTGAAGAAGCCGAAGCTGTGCTTCCGCCTGCTCAACTCCTGCTTCTGCCTGCCTTAGCTGAATATCAAGAGATTCATGATCAAGCAGCAGCAGAATATCATCCTTCTTAACCTTATCACCTTCACTGACTAAGATAGAGCTTATCTGTCCGACAGACTTTGAGCTGATAGTAATGTCAGTAGCTTCTACGGTTCCGGAAGCGGATATCTCATTTTCAATTTTCTTTTCATTGCAAGAGATAACGACGGCGAATAAAAGAATGAATAATAGGTATTGAATTTTTTTCATATTAAATTATTATTTCACAGATTTTTTTATTGAATTAATAATGAAGCGGGGGATCTCTTTTTTTCTGAGCTTAATGAATTCAATGAACGCCTTTTCTGACATTCCAAAAATTTTCATGATTATCGGTTTCCATATAACCGGAAAGATGCACATCGCGATCATGTTTATTATCAATTGCACCGGATCGATTGGATCGATAAGTTTTTTTTTAACAGCATCGTTAATCTGTCTTTTGAAAATTTCAGTGTGGAGGTCTTTCTTATTTTTGAGTAACGATGTCAGCTTTTCGGGATTCTGATTTATTTCGTAAATGATGAATGAAGGGAGATAAATGTTCTCGAGCAGAATTGAAATATAGTTCTCTACAAAATGTTCAATCTTTCCAAATAAAGGAAGCTCAGCATTGAGAAGTTCATTCACTTTAGGAAGAAAATCCTTTAGCGCATCTTCGAAGACTGCATCGAACAGCTTATCCTTGCTGCGGAAATAATAATGAAGCATCGCCTTGTTGATCCCTGCGTTATCTGCGATCTCTTGCATCCTCGAACCTCCAAGTCCTTTTTTATGAAAGATCTTTTTTGCGGACTGAAGTATTCTCTGCTCAGTGCCTTTATCTATTTTCTTCTGAAGCAAATGCTGATTATTTAACTGAATAGATTAACCAAATGGTTAGTTATACAAACTTAGCTTACCGGAGCATTACTTTCAATTCTTATAAGGGGGATGCGATCAGAATTATTACACAAAAAAAAAACCGGCTTCATTTCCGAAGCCGGCTGCTGTGACATTATTGCTTTTATTATTTCAATTTTGAAAATGTGCTTATCACCTGGTATCAAACATAAATGTTATCCTTGGCACGACCTCGCTGACCTTTCCTTTTGAATATGCATTAAGCCATAAATTGGGTGTGATGTGAACACGCTTATCCGGTGTATAATCCAATCCTGTTGAAACGAAATGCTGTTTTGCTTTTCCTTCATCAGAATCATAAAGATCGTATCTCAGAAAAAAGCTGAGTTTATCCTTTTTCAGAATGCCCCTTGTAAAGACACTGACTCCCCACGGGACAGTATTGGCAATGTTAGCTCCGTTCTTCTGGATCTGCTCGAACGCTTCAACTCCAATACCGAATCCTGAGAACCTCACCCCGAGAAAAGATTGTATAGTTGTTTTATTCTGTGAAGGACCTGACGGTTCATAATCACCGTAAATGTTGAACGTGATCTTCTTATCAGGTGAATTGAACATAAGGTTACCATAAAATCTTTTGAACTTATTTGATTCAAGCCTCGCTCCCTTGCCGTTACCGATCATGAGATAATAATTGAATTTCTTTTCCCTATCGAATGCTCCTCTGAGCATTACACCAAGATCTCTTGAACTGAGAAAGCCCCTCTGATCTAAAATTGTTCTTTCAATGAATCTGTAACTCCAAAATTTTTCAGAATTTACTGTAAAGCCCGGAGTCGGTATGAGACCGGCGGATAACTCGGAGTTCGCAAAAATATTCTTCCAATTGACAGCGGCATCCCTGAGATATACTGTTCTCTTTCCATCCGTCGTAAACTCCTGACCATCATAAGAAAGAGAAATTACTCCGTCAAAATTTTCATTAAAGCTGTAATCAAATCCGATATTGACCCTTCTGAATTCGAAACTGTTAAAGTCTTTTTTATATCCTGAATATTCAAGACTGCTTCCCGAAGAATCACCGGCAGTTTTATAGAAATAATCGGCAAAGACCACACCCCAGACTTTCCAGGTACCGTATTCAGATGAAGCATTATTTTGTGCAAATAGATTGTGAAACGAAATCAAGACGAGGAAAAATATAGTAAGGATTTTCATATATAATTTTTTCCAAAATTAGCAAAAGAACATTTCATAAACTATTCATAGATAATTCAAAATCTTCCGACATTTAAAAATTATTCAATTGTAATAAAGCATTATTTTTGAGAATTTCAAGAAAAATATTTTGAAATGAAAAACATTCTCTTTCCTACAGATTTTTCTCCGAATGCGAATAATGCTTTGAACTTTGCCGTTGAAATCGCGCGCAAGGTCAACGGTAACCTTATACTCTTTCATGCATACAGTGTGCAGCTTATTGACCCTAACATGCCTGCGGAAATTTATCTTTCAGCATATCAGGAAGAAGAAAAGACTGCTAAGGAAAATCTTGAAAAATTAAGTGGGAGGATCATTGAAGCAAACAAAGATGCTTCAGGCAAAAGCTTATTTGCTACAGACGCGATCGTAACACAGGGTCTTGTAGTAGATGAAGTCCTGTCTATGATAGATGAATATAAGATAGACATAGTTGTAATGGGAACTCACGGTGCGAGCGGCATTACCGAGCTTATACTTGGAAGCAATACTGCAAGCATCATCGAAAAGTCTCCTGCCCCTGTTCTTGCCATTCCGCATAATGCTGATTACAAAGATTTAAAAAATATTGTATATGCTTACGACGACATTAAGTCAGGACTTCCCTCTTTCCGGAAGCTGCTGGAATTCGCTGAGATATATGATTCGGATATTACACTTCTTCACATTATTGAGTCATCATCTAATACAGCAGAACTTAACAAGCAGGAATTTGAAAAAATAAAGCAGTCAGTTTCATACAGTAAGATCCGTCTCGAACTGGTAAAGGAAGAGAATATACTTGAAGGAATCAATGATTATGTGAATTTAAATAATGTGGATATGCTTGTGATGGCTGTAAAGAAAAAATCATTACTTGACAAAATTTTCAGCCGCAGCTTAACAAAGAAGATGGCTTATCATACAAAAATACCTTTACTCGCGCTGCATGGTTCGTAAAGTTGTAAAGTTCAGATATCATTAAAGTCTGAGATTTCAAGTTGACAGAATTATTTGACAATTCACCACTAACACTTATAACTAAAACTCTTGCCTGAAAAATTATTTTTGATCGATGGTATGGCTATGATATATCGTGCCTACTTTGCATTGATATCAAGTCCTCTCATAAATTCAAAAGGCAAGAACACATCTGCAGTTTACGGGTTTATAAATTCGATGATAAAGATACTGGAGGATGAAAAGCCGGATCACATTGCAGTATGCTTTGACACTTCAGCCCCAACTTTCCGTCATAAAGAATTTCCGGAATATAAAGCTCAGCGGCAAGAGATCCCGTCTGACATGCCCTGGCAGATAGCAAAGGTCAAAGAAGTAGTTACTGCCTTTTCCATTCCCATGATCGAATGTGACGGATATGAAGCTGACGATATTATAGGAACACTTGTAAGACAGGCGGAAAAGGAAAAAGTCTTAAGCTATATGGTCACTCCGGATAAGGACTTCATGCAGCTTGTATCCGATGTGATCTTTCTTTACAAGCCATCAAGAAATTTATACGGCAACAAGGTTTCTGAAATCGAGATCATTGACAAAGAAGGTGTCAACCGGAAATTCGGAGTAACACCTGATAAGGTTATAGAAGTGCTCGGATTAATGGGAGATGCTTCCGATAATATTCCGGGTATCAAGGGCGTGGGAGAGAAGACCGCTATAAGCCTGATACAGCAGTTCGGAACGATTGATAATATGTACGCCAATATTGACAAGATCACCAAACCTAAGCTGAAAGAAAATATTATCACTCACAGAGATGAAGCCGTTTTATCAAGAAGACTCGTAACCATTAAAACAGATGTTCCTCTCAAGATAAACTTTCACAATCTCAACAAAAAAGATGCAGATACAAAAACCCTGATCGGACTGTTTGAAGAGATGGAGTTCAAAACACTGATAAAGAAATTTTCGAAGGGTGAAAAGAGTACAATAAAGGAAGAAGATGAAATTACGATCAAGGGAAGCAACGTAAATAAGAAAGAAGCTTTAAAAGATTTCAAAGTTAATATTCCTGAACCTGTTAAAAAAATTGCAACGCTCAGAGATGTCGAACACAAGTATTACATCATTAAGAATAATGACGAGCTTACACGACTTGTCAAAAAGCTTTCGGAGCAAAAACTGATCAGCTTTTATACGGTAATTGATTCTTCAGTTTATATGAATTGTAATATCGCGGGCATATCTTTTTCATATTCCGAAAAGGAAGCTTTCTATATTCCTATCTATGGAAAGTTAGGCGACACGAAAAAAGGAGAGCAGTCATTGTTCGATTCACCCATTAAGATAAGTGATAAGGAAGTTGAAGGTATTGAGATCAACTTTGCTATCGAAAAGCTAAAGCCTCTGCTGGAGAACAAAGACATCAAATTCACCGGACTTAATATCAAGCATGATTATGTCATAATGAAAAATTACGGCATCACGATCAGGAATTTATTTTTTGATTCGCTGATCGGTGCATACATCTTCCAGCCTGACGGCGCGCATGATCTGAGCTCTCTGGCTGAAAAATATATTAGCTACCAAACAATTTCTCTTGTTGACATCACCGGTAAAGGTAAAGATCTTATTACGGCAGACAAAGCAGACATAAACAAGATCGCTGAATATGCCAATGAAAGAGCTGACATAACTTTACAACTGTATTACAGGATTAAATATGAACTTGGAAAAATCGATCTGCTGAAGCTTTGCAGTGATGTGGAATTTCCGCTGATAAAAGTTCTGGCGGAAATGGAGTTTGAAGGATTCAAGGTCGATGAGAAAATTCTCGCGATAATAAATAAAGAAACAGAAAGACTAATTATAGAATTTGAAGCAAATATATATAAAGCAGCGGGTGAGAACTTCAACATTAATTCAACTCAGCAGCTTGCAGACATATTGTTCAGGAAATTAAACCTTACTCCTTTAAGAAAGACAAAGACAGGATTTTCAACCGATGTAAAAGTTCTGGAGGAATTAAGATATCAGCATGAGATAGCAGGTCTGCTTGTTGAATACAGGATTCTCACAAAGCTGAAGTCAACATATCTGGAAGGATTGAAGAAAGCAGTTAATCCGAAAACCAAGCGTGTGCATACGGTGTTCAATCAGGTCGCCTCAGCGACAGGTCGTCTGTCAAGCAATGAGCCGAATTTACAAAACATACCTATCAGAACAGAAGTCGGAAGAAGCCTGAGAAAAGCATTCATTCCGAAGGACAGCAGCTTCATTATAATGTCCGCGGATTATTCACAGATCGAACTTAGAATAATGGCGCATTACGCTGACGATGAGAACATGATCAACGCGTTCAAAAGAAATCACGACATTCATACTCAAACATCGATGAGAATTTTCAATCTGCATTCGAAGAATGATGTTACACCGGGAATGAGGAGAAAGGCGAAGGAAGTAAATTTTGGAATAATATATGGTATTGGTGCATTCGGGCTTTCGAGCCGGCTTGAGATTAAGAATTCTGAAGCGAAGGATATTATCGAAAGATATTTTAAGGAATATCCAAAGGTGCGGGAGTATATGGATGATACGAAAAAATTCGCGCATGAGAACGGCTATGTTGAAACGCTGCTCGGCAGAAGAAGATATCTCAGCCAGATCAATAATCAGAATGCATCAGCAAGAGCCGAAGATGAAAGGGCGGCGATCAATATGCCCATACAGGGTACAGCAGCCGATATGATAAAGATCGCAATGATTAATATCTATAATGAATTTGAGAAGTGTAACCTTGAATCTAAAATGTTGCTGCAGGTGCATGATGAGCTCATATTTGAAGTAAAAAAAACCGAGCATGAGAAGGTAAAAAAAATAGTGATCGATAAGATGAAAAACGCAATGAAGCTTAAGGTGCCGATAGAAGTTGAAGTCGGCTCGGGAAGCAGTTGGTATGAAGCGCACTGATTCAATTATCAATTATCAATTATCAATTATCAATTGTACTTTTTAACTTTTAACTTTTAACTTTTAACTTTTAACTTTTAACTTTCAACTTTTAATTTTTAACTTTTAACTTAATGATAATTGTAACCGGAGGTTCGGGATTTATCGGAAGCGCGTTGATATGGAGGCTGAATCAGCTCGGCAAGGAAGAGATAATTATTGTAGATGATTTTAAAGGTAAAGAAGATCTGAGCGGAAAGGAAAAGGAAAAGATTATACAAAACGAGAAATGGAAGAATCTCAACGGTCTTAAGTATGCGGACATTTTTGATAAGGACGATTTCGGGCATATGGTTTCATCAGACTTTCTTAAGAATTTTGAAATAGATACGATCTTTCATCTTGGCGCGTGCAGTGCGACTACGGAGAACGATTTCGATTACCTGATGAGAAACAATTACGAGTATTCTAAATTTCTATGTGAGAAGGCAATTGAGAACAACATAAGATTTATTTATGCTTCATCAGCCGCGACATACGGTGACGGTTCAAAAGGATACGATGATGATGAAGGCAAGCTTCAGACATTGAAACCGCTTAACGCTTACGGATATTCAAAACATGTATTTGACCTGTGGATTCAGCGCAGCAAAGTGCTTGATAAGGTCGTGGGACTTAAATATTTTAATGTTTACGGACCGAATGAATATCATAAGGCGGATATGCAAAGCGTTGTGAGTAAAGCATATATGCAGGTGAAGTGGACCGGTAAGGCACGGCTTTTTAAGTCTGCAGATCCTGAATACAAAGACGGCGAACAAAGCAGGGACTTTTTATATGTTAAAGATGCCGTGGATATGACTCTTTTTTTCTGGGATAACAGGATCGTGAGTGGAATATATAATATCGGAACAGGCGAAGCGCACAGCTTCAATGAGCTTGTTAAACCTATCTTCACGTCAATGGGAGTTAAGGAGAATATCGAATACTTTGATATGCCTGAAATTTTAAAAGAGAAATATCAATATTATACTAAAGCAGATATTTCGAAATTAAGAAACGCGGGTTATGTAAATGAAGTGGCTAAGATTGATGATAATGTCACTGATTATGTATCGAATTATCTTGATACAAAGGATCCGTACTTAAGTTGAGTTAAAAGTTTAAAGTTGAAAGTTTAAAGTTGAAAGTTTAAAGGTTATAAAGTTTGCAAAGTTTGGAACAGTAACCTTTAAATGATATTTTAAAAAAAGTTAATTAGAAAAATAAAATAAGTAAAAAAATGAAAAAGCTCTCCTATATAA
>Ga0163153_10004582_pt1 | contig 17231 bp, 17 predicted proteins | sample OliLakLV19MP6IB1_FD_148629 | JGI IMG/M metagenome (GOLD analysis project Ga0163153, IMG submission 148629) | Freshwater microbial mat bacterial communities from Lake Vanda, McMurdo Dry Valleys, Antarctica - Oligotrophic Lake LV.19.MP6.IB-1 | ecosystem: Environmental > Aquatic > Freshwater >... | reverse complement strand
CGGATTCATCTATGGAACGGCCGGCATCAAGTCCGCCTACGAAAGTGGACGGGGTCTTCTCACGTTGCGCGCGAAAGTGAAGGTCGAGTCCGATGAACGCACGGATCGCGAACGGTTGATTGTCACGGAGCTGCCCTATCAGGTCAATAAGTCCAAGCTGATTGAAAAGATTGCCGAGTTGATTCGGGACGAACGGATCAAAGGGATTTCCGATCTGCGTGACGAATCCGATCGAGACGGCATCCGCGTCGTCATCGAGCTCAAGCGCGGAGAAATCCCGCTCATCACCTTGAACAATCTGTACAAGCTCACGCAACTCCAGACGACCTTCGGGGTCATCATGCTCGCGCTGGTGAACAACCGGCCGGAAGTGTTGAACCTCAAACAGATCCTGCATCACTTTATCGAGCACCGGCGTGAGGTCATTGTCCGTCGAACCGCCTTCGAGTTGCGCAAGGCGGAAGAGCGGGCTCATATCCTTGAGGGCCTCAAGATTGCACTCGATAATCTGGATGCGGTAATCACATTGATCCGACAGGCACAGTCGCCCGATGAAGCCCGTGTCGGCCTCATGCGGAGGTTTGCGCTGAGCGAAATCCAGTCGAATGCGATTTTGGAGATGCGGCTCCAGCGCCTCACGCAATTGGAGCGCAACAAACTCATCGAGGAATATACAGAGGTCTTGAAACAGATCGAACGTCTCAAATCGATCCTGGGTAGCGAAGCGCTGGTCCGTTCGATCGTCAAAGATGAGTTGATCGAAGTGCGTGAAGCCTACTCCGACGACCGCCGTACGAAGATCGTGAAGGAAGAAGCGGAAATCACCCTGGAAGACATGATCGCGAACGAAGAAGTGGTCGTCACGATCTCGCACGCCGGCTACATCAAGCGCAACCCAGTCACCCTGTACCGAGCGCAGCGGCGAGGCGGCAAGGGCAAGATAGGGATGGGGGTCAAGGAAGAGGATTTCGTCGTGACCCTGTTCACCGCGTCCACACACGAATCCCTTCTGTTCTTTACAGACGCCGGAAAGGTCTATTGGCTGAAGGTTCATGAAATTCCAGACGCAGGGCGGGCCGCCAAGGGCAAAGCGCTCGTGAATTTATTGGCACTGTCCGGCGATGAGAAAGTCACCGCGACGGTGCCGGTGAAAGAATTCCGCGAAGACCGATTCGTCGTCATGGCGACCGCGCAGGGCATCATCAAGAAGACCGAACTCTCGGCCTACGGCAATCCCCGCCAGGGTGGCATCATCGCTTTGTCGTTAGACAAGGGAGATCGGCTCATCAGCGTGCATGTCACGGACGGTCAGCGAGAAATCTTGCTAGGTACGAAAAAGGGCATCACCATCCGTTTCAAGGAAGACGATGTCCGCTCAATGGGCCGGACGGCGCACGGGGTGCGCGGTATTACGCTGGAAGAAGGCAACGAAGTCATCGGCATGGAAACCATCACTCCCGACTCCACAACCCAAATCCTCACGGTTACGGAGGGAGGCTACGGAAAGCGCACGCCGGTGAATGAGTATCGTGTCCAAGGACGGGGCGGGAAGGGTATCATCAGTGTGAAGACCAATGAGCGTAACGGGCTCGCCGTCGGGTTTCTTCAAGTCCGAGACGGCGACGAAATCATGCTGATGGCCGCTCAAGGCAAGGTGCTTCGGTGTAAGGTCGACGGGTTCCGTGAGATCGGCAGGAACACCCAGGGAGTTCGGATCCTCGATCTCGAAGGAGCGGGCGACCGGGTTGTGGCCGTTGCGCGTTTGGCGGAAACCGTCGAGGCGCTCCCCGAGGAAGGCGGCGGGTAACGGACATACACGATCTCCTACGTTTTATCCGTTGATGGCAGGCCCTCCATGCAAGAGCAGGATTCTTCTCCAACTCCGCTTCCCCATTCCAAGCCTAAGAAGCGCCTGGACATGGTCGTCAAATTGGCGCTCGGTGTGCTTGCCATGTCCTTTACCATGATCTGGGGCGGGATGTATCTCACTCGTCCAGATCGAAGCATCCCTCCATATAGCGTCGGCTCCCAAGTCGGCCACATCGTCGCGATGCATGTGCCTCATGACACGACGGACCTGGGGGTTGAGACGTTGGTGAAGCGGTTTCGTAAGGTCGGGCGTCTGACGCACCATTTTGCTAAGATGAAGGTTCAGCCAACAACGCCGGGCGATCAGGCAGGCTGGTACCGGAAGATCGTGGTGTATGTGTTCGATGATGACGGATGGGCTGAACCGGATATGCTCAACAAATATCTGGCCGGGGACGCGGAGGTAGTCAGGAAATATGAGAAAGCGATGCGGGGGTACTATCGGTTGCATGACCAAGAAGAAGAAGGAGGTCTCGGCCCCATCCCTAAGGCCGAGTCTGTCTCCGATGCCACGCGTATTCTATTCAAGGGGCGTGTGACGGATACTATCCCGGCGGAGTTGGAAATCGAAGAGTTCTCGATATCACCGATGTAAACTGCCGGCGGAGATCCGGGTCTTGTATCGCTGAGACGTGGGGCAATGTCTCGGCTAGTAGGGCGTCGAACGCGGTGACATCGACCTCAATGGTAGGTGTCGCGGCAGAAGAAACGACCACACGCGATGGAATTTCGCCCACGCGCAACACGATATCGGTAACCAATTCCCCACCGGCGACCATATTGAGCTTATGAAGCAGTGTCGGTTTGAGGAACGTGAGTTGGTGTAGCCAGACACTGTTGTGGACCAGGAGATACAGTTTTTTGTAGCGAATCTGGTCAGGCCAGGTATTCGACGCGATGGGCTCCCTGACGATGGAGACCCAATCCCGACGCAAGCGGCTTTCGAGCAACTTGGACTCGATCCCTAAGCGACGAGCCAATCCTTCAAGGATACTAGAGAGGGAGTCGATGGAGCCGATTCCACGCATGGCACCATCATAGCAAAAACTGTTGTGGCAATCAGCAGCCTGCTGGATATACTTCCGGCCGGAACACTGACCGCATTTGACATCTGGAAGTAGAAGGCTGACGCCTGATGGGGAAAGAAAAGGACAGTTTCGAAAAGGCGGTAGCCACAAATCGCAAGGCCTACCACGACTATTTCATCGAAGATAAATTCGAGGCGGGCATCATGCTCAAGGGCACCGAGGTCAAATCGCTCCGAGATGGGCGGGTGAACCTACAGGATAGTTATGCCAGCGTAAAGGGCAGCGAAGTCTTTCTCCACCATTGCCATATCAGTCCCTATAGCCATGGCAACCTCATGAATCACGAACCTCTTCGTACTCGGAAACTGCTCCTCCATCGAAAGGAAATCAATAAACTCCTCAGCAAGACGCAGCAGCAAGGACTCACGCTCATTCCGCTCCGTATCTATTTCTCCAAGCGAGGCCTTGCCAAGGTCGAACTCGGGTTGGCCAAAGGCAAGAAGCAGCATGACCGACGGGAGTCCATCAAGACCCGGGAGGCTGGCCGGGAAGTCGAACGGGCGATGAAGGATAGGAGGTAAGCAATCAACCGTCCTTCTTGCTCGCAGAGTACGCACGATCAGAATGTGCTCACTCGATGCGCGCAGTAAAGGACAGTATGGTTGCATACCGGAGAGGGAAGGCGTGTGGATATTGACAATGACGTCTAGACGTCATATCTTCACGATGTGTATAAATCGTCGGATCAAACGAAACGTCGCCCTGGTGAAGTGAGAGATGCAATTCTTTCCGTGCTTACGGCCAGACCTGCCGGTGCTCCTCTTCACACAATTGAACAACATGTGGCCGACCTCATTGGCCACGCAGCGCGATCCAGCGTACGGTCCTACCTACGACTGAACACCCCATCGACATTTATACGCACTACCCGTGGTCATTACGGATTAAAAACGATTACAAGAATACGAGCCAATAAGGCTGCCGAGTCTCGACCTGACTATTGTCGTAATTTCGCTTTCGGCAAATCCCTTGTCCTTGAAGCTGATTGCTTGAACTGGTTGGGTGAACAACAACCAAACACCATTCATGCCGTTGTTACCGATCCACCCTATGGACTGTTCGAATACTCTTCCGAGCAACAGGAAAAGTTGCGGAATGGTAAGGGCGGCGTCTGGCGCATTCCCCCTTCTTTTGACGGAGTTCAACGTGCCCCACTTCCCAGATTCACGATACTCTCGCAGCAAGACCTCCGTGCTCTTGAGTTGTTCTTCCTGGAATGGGCTCAGTTACTCATCCCGGTCTTGGTGCCGGGGGCGAACGTTGTCGTTGCGGCTAATCCCCTCCTCTCCTACGTGGTCTCAGGCGCCCTTGCCAAAGCGGGCCTTGAACGGCGTGGGGAAATCGTTCGCCTTGTCATGACCATGCGAGGTGGAGACAGACCGAAAGCAGCCCACGAGGAGTTTTCCGATGTCAGCGTGATGCCTCGATCTATGTGGGAACCTTGGCTGATATTTAGAAAGCCTCTCGATGGAAGGGCGCAAGACAACCTTCGCAAGTGGGGCACGGGTGGGTTTCGGAGACCTTCTTTGGACAAACCATTTGGGGATGTGATTCTATCGGCACCAACTCATAAGTCCGAAAGGGCTCTGGCGCCACATCCGAGCTTGAAGCCTCAACAGTTCATGCGCACATTAGTTCGAGGCGTGCTTCCGCGTGGGCAGGGAGTGGTGCTCGACCCATTTTGTGGAGCAGGATCAACGCTTGCTGCCGCTGAATCTGTAGGCTATGAGAGTATCGGGATTGAAAAAGACCCGCACTACTTTGAAATGGCGAAAAAGGCTTTGCCCAGATTGGCCGTATTTAAGAACGGCAATAATCACCCATTGAGCTTATAAACCCAACTCTTCCTCAGCTTCTCTATGCCACTCTTATGCAATGTGGCTGTCCGGGTACCTAGCTCCCCGCGCTGATTCTTTCTAAAGTCGTCCTTCGTGACATATCCGAGATAGATCTCCGTAACCGTCATGGGCGCTCTATCATTAGCCGGCTCCGTAGAGTTGTCTACGTCATAGACAAACACGCACATCCATTGATCGCGTGCGCCATGAGTGTCTACCGCACCGCCTGCCTTCCGAGTCGCTTTGATTTCCACACCGTCGGACCCAGCCTTAACTTTATTGCCAGGGTATACCCCGTTCACAACGAGGTCGGGGTGACCATTGTGGTAGAGGTTGATGGTCAAGCTCCTGGAATGTTTTGCCAGGCTTGCTGTGAGCATGTCCGACAAAACTCCGGACATGATCGCGGGCCGTAACATGTCATCAAGTCGTTGAAGCCCTCGGTCGATAAGACCAAGATTCACGTCGTAGAAAAAATCGTAGACGTCCTGCATGGCCATTTCGAAATCTTTCAAGCGGAGACTAAAAGGCAACTTGGCATCCCGATTAAAGCATTTGGTAGTCACTTCGTTTTGTACAAGAGACATGTTTTTCCTGGCGGGACCGCGGTTGGTAGCTCATCGATATTAATGATGGCGGCACATCATAAGGGCTTCGGTTTTGTGTCGCAACTCCTAGTCCTGTCGCGAATGAGAAGCCAGGATGTTTGGCCTTTACACGACCAGCGGCGTGGGGGAGGTTCAACGAAAGAAAGAATCTAATTCTGCCGGACTGGCTTATTCATGAGGGGTTCTTCGCTTTGTTCGGCGGGGTCGGTGCCATGCGGTCTGACGGCATGCGCAGATGGGAGGGCAGCGCTTGGTCAATGGAATCCCATTCAGGCTCTAGGGCCGAGAACGCCTTGGCTTTTTTGCGTCGGTGAATCTGGGTCTCGATGCGATGACGATCTTGGCCTAGAGCATTGCAGATGGGGGGCTGATCGGAACGCATGTTGTCTCTCCTCTCTGAGAAAGTAGTCGTCTTGTCACCATAACATCGGGTGAATTGACTGGTCAATGATGGCAAGGGCTCAAATTCTTGACAATACAGGGCTATTTGCTATGGTTGACAAAGTAATGCTCGCCTTACATGAAGGACAACTACCATGGCTAACCATTCAATGAAATCAGCCGTCTCTCTCATGGTCTGGGCTCTGGCTACACCACTTCTTTCTGTAGCCTGGGCAACCGACGACATCAATGCGATTCGATTCGGAGAAGCGGCGCTGGCCTATTCGTCCGGCTCCATCCAGCAAACGACGCCACATGATGGATTCGTGAATGTGATTACTGGCGACAATCAGACCACCGGAGATCATATGATATTGGGAAGCCGGGATGTCCTGTATCTCCGCCTAAAAAATCCCGGCGATGTCGCGCCCGGGGATCTTTTCACGGTCTATAAACGTCCGCACAAAGTATTCCACCCCGTGACCGGTCAATACATGGGGCATTTGGTCAATCGGCTTGCAGTGGTTCAGGTAAGCGAAGTCGACAAGGACCTGACCACGGTTCAAATCGTGCGAGCCTACGCAACCGTCTCGCCGGGTGACCCAGTCATGAAGTTTGTTCTTCCGTCTGACGAGGGAGCAGCCGGAAGCCATCCTTCCGGAGGTGATGTGGAGGGACGGGTTGTGGAGTTTCAGTCAAACTTGGGCATCATGAACATGGTGGCGCAAAGGAATATCGTCTATCTGGACCGTGGACGAGAAGACGGGATCAGGCCTGGGGTTCGAATAGACATCGTTCGGTCCGGGGGGAGCCTTCCTCAACGGGTCGTGGGCGAATTGAAGGTTCTGTCGATTGAAGACCGAACGGCCACGGCGTTGATCACAAAATCGATCTCTCGCATTCTCAAGGGTGATCGCTTCCGGATGAAGGGTCATACTCCAGAGGCCATACCGATCTCTCAATCCCTCCAGCAGTCGCAGGATGGTCTCCCTGCGGAGGTTCCTTCTCAGAGCAAGACCCAGGTCAAGAATGTCGCCGGAGAAACCCGAATCAGCTTCAGTGATTTGATGAAGCAGCTTCGGTTTCAATCGGGTGAAGCCACCATCACATCCGAGGGCTATCGGGTGCTTGACGAACTGATTGTGCATCTCAAGGCCGATGCCGGCGATCGGTTGATTCGAGTCGAGGGCCATGCGGATAACATGGAAATCGGCCCTACGCTGAAGTCGCGCTATCAGACGAACTGGGATTTGTCGAAAACTCGAGCCGGAGGGGTCCTCCGTTATCTAATCGAAAAGGGCGGGATCGATTCGGAGAAGCTTTCGTCTGTCGGCTACGGCGATACGAAGCCGATAGCAGGCAATGCCACTGAAGCAGGTCGGGAGAAGAACCGTCGTGTGGATATCGTACTGTATTCACCAGAATCGATCGGTGAACAGCCTGAGCAGGCTACGAAACCGACCGAGACAGGCGATACCAGCTATAGCGTGTCTCGTCTCAGTTCAGCGGAAAGCGGAGCTCAGAGCCCCGCAGTGGACCAGAAGGCTCAGGCAGCTCCAACTGGTTCGTCCAAGGAAGAGCGCTCATCTGTCCCCGCGAGCCCTGCTTCGGCAACGAGTCCGGCATCAGTCGGCCAGGGCAATTCCGACCAGACTCCCGCTCCTCCGGCTGGCCCCCCACAGTAAATTCATCGAGTGTGTGCGGAGGGTTGACGTTGACTCGTCAACTCTCCCCGGTCCCCTCAAGAACCTTTCCATCATATCTCTCTCGTTGTTCCACCTTTTCCTGTGCTGCTACAATGCCGCATGATGTCGGCGCAGGCAGCCCCTTCCCGCACAGAGCCAGAGACCCTCCTCGCAGATGTGATTGTGCCACGACATCTGGCAGGCCCGTTCACCTACACCGTACCCTCGTCGCTCCGACACACGCTACGCATCGGACATCGAGTCCTTGTGCCCTTCGGGCGGTCGATTCTCGAAGGAGCTGTGGTCGCCCTCTCTCACATTCTTCCTCAAGGTCTTGACCGGGCACGCCTCAAGGAGATTCGTTCGTTGATTTCTGAGGGGGCCTCGACAGACGTGTCCTCAAGCCTGTTCCAGCTCTCACGACAGGTGGCCGAAGCGTACATCGCGCCATGGGGGCAATGTCTCAGGTTGGTGTTGCCTCCCATACCCAAACCACGGGCACCGGTTGTTCACTTCGAACTGACGGAACAAGGACGGGCTGCAGTTGAATCTCGCGAACCCTGTTCGCTGAAGGAGCGGCTGTTGCTCACGCGTCTTCGGAATAAACCATTGAGGCTCCGCCAATCATCTTCTCGCCCTGCTTCCGCTGACCTGTTGCACGATCTGAAAGCTCGTGGGTGGGTTGTGGAGGTTCAGGAAATACTGCCTACCTCGGCAGCGCCGCTCCCTCCAACAACTAGACGGGAGAATCAGGGCAATTTAGGCATCACCGCACCACTCATTCCTGACCCTGCAATATCTTGGGCTGAGCCACTGTTCGAAGCGATGAAAGGCCAAGGGCCAATGCGGGTGTTGGTACATGCTTCCTGGGCCGATCGCCTGAGGCTGTTGCAACAAACCATTCCCTTCGTGCTCGAGCGAGGACAGACGATTCTCCTTATCGTTGGCGAAGCAGAACGGGCCGAATGGGTTGCCGGCTTACTCCGTGATGACGAGGCGGGCATTTCCCCAGTCTGTTTCCATAGTGGTCTTTCCGACCAGCTAAAAATCGAGATGTGGGATCAGATTCATCGAAAGGTCGTTCGCGTAGTTGTGGGAACGCGATCGGCCGTCTTTCTCCCATTGACTGCAATTGGGGTGATTTGGGTCGAAGGAGAAGATGATGCAGCCCTCAAAGAACCACAAGAACCTCGATACCATGCCCGGGACGTAGCGTGGTTGAGGGCAAAGAATGAACAGGCGGTGCTAGTCTTGAGCTCTGCACACCCTTCTCTTGAAAGCAGAGCGGCAGTGGAACAGCGAGGGATTGCGATACAGAAGCTCGTTCCGCCTGGGGCGCGACCGAATGTGCAGGTCGTTGAATTACGCGAGCAGGGTTACGGTACGGTCCTGAGTCGGCCGCTCATTCTGGCCATGGGGCACGCGATCAGTCGCCGGGCTGGCGTCCTGCTGTTTCTCAATCGGAAGGGCTATGCTGGCGCTCTTGTTTGTCGTGACTGCGGCCAAGTGCCCCGTTGCTCCGCCTGTCGTGTCGCGCTGATGTACTCTCGGCAAGCGGGTCATCTGCTCTGTTCCTACTGTGGAGACATGACACCCCTCCCCGAGACCTGCGTTTCCTGTTCTGGCCCTCGCATGCAGTTGATTGGAGAGGGCACAGAGCGGGTTGAAGAGGATGCGAAGCGATTGTTTCCTCACGCAACGGTCATTCGGCTCGACGGCGATACCATGCGGCGTCCGGCGCAGGCCGAAGGCCTCTGGAGGAAAGTCGAACAAGGGGAGTGGGATATCATCGTCGGGACACAGCTGCTGCTACGCCGAGGGTCCCTTCCGGCGATGGGCCTCGTTGGGATTGTGCAGGCAGACGCAGGACTCACTGTGCCAAATTTCCAATCCGCCGAACGTACCTATCATACGCTGCTCGATGCGATCAGTCTCGCCGATCCGGCAGAGGCCGGCGGCCAGGTTATCGTGCAGACCAATCTGTCGTCCCATCATGCGATTCAAGCTGTGGTTCAGAACGACGAGTCCATTTTTCTATCGGAGGAGCTGTCCTATCGGAATGCTTTGGGGTATCCGCCGGCGGTGCAGTTGATTGCCCTCCTCGTGTCCGGGACCGATGAGAAAATGGTTCACGATGCAGCAGCGACATGGGTAGCTCGGCTTATTGCACGTTCGTCACCAGCCGTGGTCGGGCAGATGGCGACGACAAAGCCTCTCTCGTCAATTCAATCGCCTGATCGACCGGACGGCCTCACTGTCCTGGGGCCAATTCCTTCTCCGGTGCCGAGACTCCGAGGGCGGTATCGTTGGCAGATTCTCGTGAAATCGTCCGAACGGGATACAGGGCTCGAAGCGGTGCGGGCCACAGTCAAGGATATGGAACGAACGTATCAGAGACGGGCCATCAAGTTCGATGTCGACGTCGATCCGATCGAGATGTGGTAGGTGTTACTTATTTCTACGGGAACGCCTTGACTGCGGCGCAGGTGAAGGGCTCTGGATTGCATCGACCGATTCAGCGGCGATGGGCTGGCGGGCTCGTTTGAAGAATCCATAGGAAAATGTGATCCAAAAAACCGCTGAGACGAGCCCCGTCAGTACGGCTGAGAGCATTGTCCCCAATTGTTCGTCGGTCGGCTCTGTCGTAATCGAACGGACCTGAACCATCGTGACGATGGGCCAGGCAAGACTTTCCAGGCCGAGTAATAGGGTTGCCCAGGCCCACACCAGTCCAATCGTCCGTCCCTGCCATACCAGAAATCCTGCGACGATTCCTGTAATGAGAAAGACTCCCCAGGCTGGAATCGAGTCCCAGGCGAGCCATGCCCCTGCCGCGACAACGAAGCTGCCGAGCAGGGCATTCAGTTGAGGGTTCCACCACGTAGTACCCATGTTAGGAGTCGATCTCCATGGACGATGTGTGGGGCAGTGTGAGTTCCGACGGCGTGGTTGTCAATGGAGGTGTCTGTCAGCTCACCAGGCATGACGCGATATATTCAGGCGAGGCATCGTTGCCGATTCGCCATTGATCAAGGAAATATCGATCCTGCATCGATCTGATTTTTCTTGCGGGGCCATCCTGATTCACTGGCGGGTGGCATGCCAGGCCCGACACTGTGTTTTGAGCCGCTCGTTTCCAGGTCACCCTACGTGGCGATCATCTTGACTACTGCCTCGTCCGATCGCTTGAAAGAGTCGCATACATTCCTCTCCGCTGAGGGGTTTCCATTGTCCTGGGACCAATCCATCAAGCGTTACCTGCATAATACGAATACGATGCAGCGTGAGCACCCGATACCCCAACATTTGACACATACGCCTGATCTGTCGATTGCGCCCCTCGGTGAGAACAATGCGGAACCGTGCGGGACCGAGTCGATCAATCTGGCAGGGTTTGGTCGACCGGTCGAGAACGACAATTCCCTGGGTCATGCGATCGATGAACATCTGATCGAATGAATGATCGACCGACACCTCATATTCCCGTTCATGTCCGTGCTCAGTTCGTAAAATCTTGTTCACAATGTCCCCGTCGTTCGTGAGCAGGATCAGGCCGGACGAGTCCTTGTCGAGTCGACCGATCGGAAAAATCCGTTCCGGATGGCCGATCTCCGCAATGATGTTGCGAGGCACGTGCGACTCACTAGTCGTCGTCACACCCACCGGCTTGAAGTACTTGATATAGAGCGGGGCCGTTCCCCAGGGAATCACCTGTCCATCTCTCGCGATGACGTCGTCAGGACCGACCTGATCCCCCAAGCAGGCGATTCGCTGATTGATGGTCACGCGACCGGCTTCGATCAGGCGATCGGCCTCACGTCGAGAGCAGATGCCGTGCTGGGTGAAGAATTTATTGATGCGAAGCTGGTCGGTCACAGGTGGGTCCAACCGTTTTAGTGGACGCGGCGGCCCGTTTTGATCCGCCCCAAGATCCGATAGATCAATCGGGCAATACAAAACTGGGGAGCGACAAACCCTTCGATCGGGGCAATCTCGCTGATATCCATCCCCAGGATGCCAGGCCCGTTAGCCAAGGCGGTAATGAGGTTCAGCGTATCGTACCACCCCAACCCGCCTGGCTCTGGAGTGCCAAGCGCAGGAACCAGGGAGGCATCAAGCCCGTCACAATCGAACGTCAGATAGACCGGGCCTCGACAGGCCTTCACGATGTCGGGAACCCAGCGTGAGGCTTTGCCTTCGTAAGTGCCGGAGGGGTCAAGAATCTCAGCGGCAAAGAAGGTAGTAATTCGATCGGTACTCTGAATACGATCGACTTCCTCGGGAGAAATGGAACGAATGCCGACTTGGACGAGCGGCAACCCGTCGTCGACCACTCGGGCCATGACGCTGGCATGGCTATAGGGGTTCCCTTGATAGGCCTTCCGCAAGTCTCCATGCGCGTCGATTTGCACTACGCACAAATTAGGGTAGTGGCTGGCATGGGCTCGGATGGCTCCGAGCGCTCCGGTATGTTCACCAGTCAAGGTGACAATAAACCGACCGGTGCCGACGTGGGGAGCGACAAACGCGTTGATCGCATCTACAGCTTGCCGATCAACTTTGCCGTCAAGATCGAGGGAGCGAGCGGTGGCCACTCCTCCCCACTCGCGATACGGCTCACACCGGAGTGTTTCGTCGTATAATTCGACTTGTTGAGACGCCTCAATGATGGCCGACGGACCTTGGTCGGATCCCAGCACATAACTGGAAGTGTGTTCGTAGGGTGCGGGCAGGATGTAGACACCCGCCTGATCGGGGGGGCACCAGGGTTCATCGAGGCCCAGAAAGTTCTGGTCGATGCCCTCCCAACCAGCGGGAAGTGTCATGGGCGTATACTCGTGCAGCAGGGCTATCGACGACGCTTCTGAATATTTTCCTCTGGAATAAACACAGCTAATGCGATCACCGTCGTCCAGCGATTGGGTTTTCCAATAGCGGACTGAGTGATGTTTTGGGTCCGAACGATCTGGCCAGCCATTTTGAAGACTTGCTCCCGTTCTTTCCACGCGATGTCCGGATCGAATTCGACACCGAGCGTCGTCGCCAACATCTGTGCGGCCAAGTCTTCCGTATACTCACCGGTCTCATCTTCGGTTTCGCCATGCGCATGGTGTTCGGACAGATATCCGTAGTTTCGACGATCCGTCGGGACTGCCACCCCAATCGATGCGGAGATCAGGCGGTTTCGCTCATTCGTTTCCGATCGCGCCATGACACAAAACGTGATTTCACCGGGATTCAACAACTTCTCTCCGCGCGTGCGTGGAACAATTTTGCAATTCGGTGGAAGAATCGATGACACCGTGACGAGGTTGCAATAGGCGACGCCGGCGCTGCGCAAGGCTTGCTCGAAAGAGGCCAGCTTTTCTTTGTGGACTCCGACGCCTCGCGTCAGAAACATCTGCGTAGGTACCATCGTTTCTTCTCCTTAGTTCGTTCAACCAACCGAGTAATGGGCGCCTCGTTAGCTGAAAGGCTTTCCCACGGTAATGCCTCATTGAGGCGCAGAATCGCTGTTGTACCAAGATTGGCGACGCTTCGCAATATCCTTGACGTTTTTTCTCAAGCAGAGCGCTGAAAAGTCAGCCATTTTTTGGGAATGTTACGGCTAGGTAAATTAGCGATTGAAATAGATGTGTTGATGAACCATGTAGGCTAAGCCCCTGCAGGCTGTTTAAGATTCAATACCAGCATGCGAGGCTCGGTCATATCCTCGATCGCGGCCTGAACCCCTTCGCGTCCGACCCCGGAGTCCTTCACGCCGCCATATGGCATATGGTCAGCGCGAAATGTCGGAATCTCATTTGCCAACACGGCCCCGACTTCAAGGTGCCGAAAGGCATGAAAAATTTTATTCACATCCTGGGTGAATACACCGGCTTGGAGTCCATAGTCGGACTGATTGAGCGCCGTGATCGCTTCGCCGAAGTGTCGGTACGGAGTGACAGTGACCACCGGCCCAAACATTTCCTGACAAGAGACTTTCATCGTGGGCGTGACATGCGAGAGCACCGTCGCCTCCATCACTGACCCCATGCGTTTGCCCCCTAGAAGCACACGCGCTCCTTGTGACACCGCTTCCCCAACCCATGTCTCCACGCGATGGGCCGCGGCTGGATCGATCAATGGCCCGATGACCGTCGAATCGTCACTCGGGTCGCCGGCCTTCAGACGCGCGACTTGTAACAGGAGCTTTGTGGTGAAGAGGTCTGCAATGGAGTGATGGGCAAAGATTCGCTGCACGGAGATACAGGTCTGACCGGCATACCCAAACCCGCCGAGCGCACAGCGGTGTGCGGCAAAATCCAGATCGGCATCGGGCTCCACGATGACGCCGGCGTTTCCGCCGAGTTCCAGTACCACCTTCTTCTTCCCACACTTGGCCTTTAACATCCATCCTACGGCGGCGCTACCGGTAAAGCTCATGAGCTTAAATCGGGGATCGACGACAAGCTGTTCCGCTACCGTATTGTCGCAAGGCAGGATGTTCAGTGCGCCGGGAGGAAGTCCGGCCTCCAGGACCACTTCGCCTAGCAGCAGCGCGGTCAGGGGTGTCTGTGGTGCCGGCTTGATGAGAATGGGGTTGCCGGCGGCCAAAGCCGGCGCAACCTTGTGGGCCACAAGATTCAGGGGAAAATTGAAGGGAGTGATTCCAAGCACTGGACCGATCGGCACTCGACGGAGAATGCCAAGATGGGAATCGGTCCCCGGCGTCCAGTCGAGAGGGATCACCTCACCCGGAATGCGCTTTGCTTCTTCGGCCGCAATGGTAAATGTTTGGATGGCCCGATTGACTTCTCGCTTGGCGTCGGTGATCGGCTTGCCGGATTCAGCCGTCATCAGGCGGGCAAACTCATCACGCCGGTCATAGAGTCCACCCGCGATCTTTTGCAATGCCTGATAGCGCGCGTGGGACGGCAACGACCCCATTGCAGCGGCTGCGTCGACTGTCGATTGAATTGCCGCCTCGGCATCTGCAGAGCTCGCGCTCGATACCTCGGCAAGGAGCCGACCTGTAAATGGGTCGTTGACGGGTATGAGGGCTTCCCCCCGCCGCCACAGACCTCCAATCAAGAATGGACGTGGTTCCTGCACGAGAGTCGCCCCGTGAATGGTAAAGACTCAGTCGGCGGAATGGGCTGGCGCTGCAGAAGCCGGCTCAAGGTTGGCAGCCTGCTGGGCGAGATCGGCTTTGGCGACCAAATCCTCTGTGCCCCAGTCACGAATCGCCTCAAGCGTGAAGGCTTCATACGTTGAGACCCCATGGCACGTCGGGCAATCGGGCATCGGCACCTTGCGGTAGAACACTTCTGACAAACATGACATACACATCCAAAAGAGTGGTTCCCCATCGCGTTGAGGAACAGACCAAAACGATTGTATTGCAGACATAGGTAATCCTTAGTGAATGATGAAGGAACTGTTCTGTGCCACTGCCGTCGATTCATGAGGCTCGATCGGTTCTCCCTGCGAGCGCGGGGCCGTAGCCAACATGCGATCAATCTCCTCTGCGAACTCGTTGAATGGGACCGCGCCGGGAATCGCGATCGCCGGCTCTTTCTCAGTGGGCCCACCAGCCGTTCGCATCAGAATAAAACCAGGAGTCCCATGAAAGCCCCAACGGGTCGCCTCTTGGCGATCCTTGAAAATGGATTCGAGATATTGCCGTTCGTCGAAACACTTGGCAAACGCCGTCTGATCCAAGCCGATTACTTTGGCGTATCCCTTGAAAGATCCTGAGTCGAGGCGACCTCGCTCGCTGAAGAGTCGATCGTGCATCGGCCAATATTGCCCCTGAGCCCCGGCACAGCGCGCCGCCACCGCCGCCTCGACGCCGACCCCTTGATCTGCTCGAGGGTAGTCGCGATAGAGAAACCGCACTTTGCCCGTATCGATATACTTGGCCTGCAAGCGAGGCAAGGTCTCCTGAAAGAACTTCGCACAGTACCCACAGGTGAAGTCAGAATACTCGATCAAGGTGATCGGTGCGTCCGCGCTTCCTCTGATTCGTCCGTCGTCCGTGACCGTCCCAGCGTTCGCCGGACTCAGCTGCATGAGCAACAGTAATCCCGCTACGGCAATTGTGCGAACGAGAGACGGGGTCGTCATGTGTGGGGTGTGCCTTTTGCTTTGATGCGCTCCAGCAATCCGACCATAAGGAGAGGCCAGACAATCGTGGCATCGCTCAACACTTCCGCAAAGCGCCCTCCTGCTTCCGGAGGAACAAACTTTCCCCAGGAAAGGCCTTCTTGATAGGTGCAACCGCTCAATCCGCCCAAATGATCCGGATCCGGACAGATGCGCACCGCGTATTGGAATCGAGGCGGCTCCACATTGAGGCCGAGTCGTGTATTACAGACCTCAATGTAGGGGCCGACTTGTTGTGCCCAATTGCGAGGGACTCCTCCACCGATTGTAAAGATCCCACGGCGCTTAGCCGAAATGACATGGCTCGCATAACTGTTGAGGTCGAGGTAGGGATTGAATGTAGGATAGGAGCGAAGAATGGTGCGGAGCACCTCAAGATCACCGTGTTCCTGTTTTTGCGCACGAGCCTGATCGAGATGTCGATTCATGGCCCAGGTTCCAATATCCAGCCCCATCTCGGAATCGGTAAACGCAGGGATGAATACGGGAACGTTTTTGAGATAGGCGCTTTTAAGAATACCTGTTCCGTCATATTCTTCGGCGAGCGTCCTGCCCAGCTCACGAGTAAAGATTTCAGAGGAAAGAGATTGGTCCTGATCCATTCGCTTCATGGTTCGGGTAACAACCTGCTCAACATAGTTGAGGTTCGACTCCATCTCCAGCGTGTCGTAGACTCGATTGTAACCCTTCTCGAACAACTCTTGATCGGACATTGACGGGTGGTGCCGATAGTGTGTTTTCCCAACCGACTCACTCAACCCGTGGGCCATCAACGCTCCGGTCGAGACGATACATTGCACCATCCCATGGTCAATCATCGCGCTGATGATCTTGCCCATCTTGGCAATGGTCATCGCCCCTGACAGCGTCAGCACGACGAAGCAGTCGGGATCTTCGATCATCGACCAGAGCACTTCATAGGCTTCGCCGACTCTGCGACCCCCAAAGGCGGTCTTGCGCATGGCAGTCAACAGCCCGTCGAACGATCCGACTTGTTCCGGGTCGAGAGGCTCAAGCGCTTCGAGTCCATCTTGCGCCCCATCGTGGAATTCACGTGCACCCATGGAAAGCCTACCACCCTGTAAAAATGAATCGAGATACGGCGCATTCTTTATACACAACCAACGATAGAGGCGTCAACGAAGTAGCTCTCAGAGACATCTCTCGCCGCCTCTTGGTGAGTGATGCACCTGCGACGGATTCGTCGACTCATCACGAAAGGGTAGCTGAGCAAGATCCAAGGGATTCTGGATGATTGAGAGACAGGTGCAATAAGCGCCATGACGTATGCGCTGAGACGAGCGGGGCTGGCAATACGACAGATCAAAGCAACAATATATACCTAGATATTATCCTAGCGCCATGCATGTAGATGCTGAGGGGATTTGCAGGAAAGGATTTGTCCCGTGCGCTCATTGGCGAGCCGCGAACGAAATGAACAAACGTGGTGTTGGTGGTCCCAACGGGATTTGAACCCGTGTTTTAATACGATCCCGACTTCGCCTTATTTTACGCCGGACTGGAAGACATACTTGAGATCAGTAGTGTCCGGAGATCATGTGAATAGATTCAACTGGTTACTGTTTTTCACGGTTTCTTCCTCCGGTTCGATGT
>Ga0163153_10004579_pt1 | contig 17240 bp, 7 predicted proteins | sample OliLakLV19MP6IB1_FD_148629 | JGI IMG/M metagenome (GOLD analysis project Ga0163153, IMG submission 148629) | Freshwater microbial mat bacterial communities from Lake Vanda, McMurdo Dry Valleys, Antarctica - Oligotrophic Lake LV.19.MP6.IB-1 | ecosystem: Environmental > Aquatic > Freshwater > Lake... | reverse complement strand
CGCGGGCCAAAGCCTCACGCGTCGGGGTTGCGGGCATCGCCCGCGCTGAGAGACCGCGAAAAAATCGATCATACGGGCTCTCATACCCTGGTGGCGCCGCGCGGAACCGCGCGCGGCGAGCCCGTAGAGAGCCGATCGTACGGGCTCTCGGATGTGGTGGCGCCGCGCGGAACCGCGCGCGGCGCGCCCGTAGAGAGCCGATCGTACGGGCTCTCGGATGTGGTGGCGCCGCGCGGAACCGCGCGCGGCGCGCAGAGGGTTCGAATTCTTCTCACCCTCTGAGTCAGGCCCGGTACGCGGCGAGGGCGACCCGGTCGGATCGCCCTCGCTGGTGGTCAGACGCTCGCGCCTGCGTTCAGCATTGGCTGAAGCCGCAGGCGTGGCACTTCACGCAGCCCTCCTCGAACGAGAGGACTCCGTCGCAGCTCGGGCACTTCAGCTTGTACTGCGACACGTTGCGCGGCGAGGCCGACGGCTTCGCCGCCGGAGTCGCCATGGGAGCCGGTGCCGGTGCCGGTGCCGCAGCCATCGCGGAGGCCGCGTTCGCCGCGACGTGCGCGGCGGCGGCGGCGTTCGCGACTTCCGACATCTTGTAGTAGCCGGTCTTGTCGAGATCGGGCGACGCGGTCCCGAGCAGCAGCGCGTGCAGGCCGTTCTGCTCCTTGGCCTGCAGGTAGCGGCTGAGCGCCGTCGCGAGGCCGTCGGCCAGCGACATGATCCGGCCGTCCTTCGTCGGTACGGACAGGCTCGAGCCGATGCCCTCGAGCTGCTTCATCGCCATCTTCAGCGAGCCGTTGCTGCGCAGCCACAGGGACAGGATGCGGCAGATCGCCTCGAGGTCGGAGTTGGCCACGTCTCCGCCCTTGCCGAGCTGCGCGAAGACCTCGCGCTCGCGGCAGGAGATGGGATCGACGGACACCTTCACGTGCATGTTGCCGAACGGCGTCATCTGGCGGATGCGCAGCGACGGCATGATCTCGGGCAGCTTGATCGGGTTCAGCTCCTCCTGCCCGGCCTCGTTGATCGTCATGCGCAGCGGGACGGGACCGGTCGACGCCGGCGTGGCCGCGGGAGCCGGAGCGGACTCCTTCGCACCCTCTTCCTTGCGGTTCGTCGAGCCCTTCAGCGCCATCGGCTGCATGTCGCGGCAACCGTCGCGGTAGACGGTCACGCCCTTCACGTCCTCGTCGATGGCCATCTCGAAGATCTGCCGCACGTCGTCGGCCGTGGCATCGTGCGGGAAGTTGATCGTCTTGCTGATCGAGCTGTCGCAGTGGCGCTGGAACGCCGACTGCATCTTCATGTGCCAGTAGGGCGTGATGTCGTGCGCCGTCACGAACACGCGGCGCACTTCGTCGGGCAGCTCGTTCCGGTGGTGCAGCGTGCCCTGTTCGACGATGTCGTCCACCAGCGCGTCCGAGTAGAAGCCGTGCTGGCGCGCGATCTTCTCGAAGACGTAGTTGACCTCGCGCATCACGGTCGGCTTGCCGTGCTCGTCCTTCATGACCTGGCGGATGAACGCCAGGCTGAACATGGGCTCGATGCCGCCCGAGCAATTCGCGATGATCGAGATCGTCCCGGTCGGCGCGACCGTCGTCGTGTAGCTGTTGCGCAGGCGGCGGCCGGCGCGCTCCCAATCGGAGCCCTCCCAGGCCGGGAACACGCCGCGTTCCTCGGCCAGGATCTCGCTCGCCAGGTGCGACTCGTCGTTCATGACCTGCATGAGGCGCTCGCCGAAGGCCAGGCCTTCCTGCGAGTTGTAGGCGATGTCGAGCTTGTACAGCGCGTCGGCGAACCCCATGACGCCCAGGCCGATGCGCCGCGTCGTCTTCGACATGTTGTCGATCTGCGGCAGCGGGTACTTGTTGACCTCGATGACGTTGTCGAGGAACCGCGTCGTCGAGTGGATGACCGCCTTGTAGCGCTCCCAGTCGAAGCGCGCGTTCTCGCCCTCGCCCTGGATCAGCACGCCCAGGTTGATCGAGCCCAGGTTGCACGAATCGTAGGGGTGCAGCGGCTGCTCGCCGCAGGGGTTCGTGGCCTCGATCAGGCCCACGTTCTTGATCGGGTTCTTCTCGTTGATGCGGTCGATGAACACGACGCCCGGCTCGCCCGTGCGCCAGGCGTGGTCGATGATCAGGTCCCAGATCTCGCCCACGGTCCAGAACGTGCCGGTAGGCTTGTCGCTCTTGTCGCGGCGCTCGAGCTTCGTCCACTGCTTCGTGCGCGGGTTCAGGACCTGGTGGATCGTGTCGGGCTTCGTGCGCACCTCGTGCACGAAGCGGTTCGTGACCGTGATCGACACGTTGTAGTTCTGAAGCATCCCGAGATCGTCCTTCATCGTGATGAAGCGGATGATGTCGGGGTGGTCGACACGCAGGATGCCCATGTTGGCACCGCGGCGGAACGCGCCCTGCTGGATGGCGTCGGTGGCCTTCGAGAAGACCTGGATGAAGGACAGCGGTCCTTCCGTCGTGCCGCCCGAGCTGCGCACGAGGTCGCCCTGCGGACGCAGGCGCGAGAAGCTGAAGCCCGTGCCGCCGCCAGCCTTCTGGATCAGCGCCGTGGCCTTGATCGCGTCGAAGATGCCCTCGATCGAGTCCTCCACCGGCAGGACGAAGCAGGCCGACAGCATGCCCATCTCGCGGCCCGCGTTCATGAGCGTCGGGCTGTTCGGCATGAACGTGCGCTTCGCCATCAGCCCGTAGAACTCGCGCGCGACCGCCAGCGCCTTCGTCGGCGTGCCGCCCGGGAACATCGTCTCGGCCTTCGCGATGTGCGCTGCGACGCGCCAGAAGAGCTCGCGCGGCGTCTCGCACACCTTGCCGTTCGTCGGATCCTTCTTCAGGTAGCGCTTCGCGAGGACCGTGTGCGCGTTCTCGGTGAGGTCGGGATCGGGCAGATCGGTCGGCGGCGCGATGGCCTCCAGTTCGGCAATGGCGTCCACGTCAGTCCGGGCTTCCGCTTGGCGGGTGGGCATCACGAGCGAGGTCGGGTTCACGGGCTTCTTCCAGAATGCGGGGGAGCGTGGGACTACCTCCGAGCGGCGCAACGCGGGCGGCGACGGTGGAGGGGGCGTTCTGCGCGCGGGAAGGATGGTCACCTGGGCCCTGGCGACCTCGGTTCGATCGGCCTCCCGCGCGGGAGGCCAATCGAACCGAGGTGGCGTAGGACAGGCAAGACACCAAATTGAAACCTCGTACGCTACCCATTGTGGGTGGCTGGGTTAGATCGCCACAAGGAGTGGGATTTTAGGTCCTTGAGTCTGCGTCCCGCGCGCCTCGCGCGACGGTCCGTCAACCGGAAGGGCGACGCCAGCGCAGGACCTCGCGCACGCGCCGCAGCTCAGGCGCCCCGAGCACGACCATCAGGCCGACGTAAAGCATTGCCGCCATGGTGATTGCGACCGCCAACCCCAAGACGGGCGAGCCCGGCCCGATGACCCTGGTCATCAGGAGCCAGCCCAAGAGGCAGCCCAGACCCGATCCCAGCACGATCAGCCAGAGCCTTCGCCACAGGCCGGGCAACGCCGGGGGCAGCCCCAGCCGCCTGAGCCCTGGGAGGAGCAATCCAAAGTTGCACCACGAGGCGATCGCCGTCCCGAGCGCCAGCCCCTCGACGTCCATGCCGAGCCCGCGCACGAGGACCAGGATCAGCACGGTGTTCAGCACGAGCATCCACAGACCGATGCGCACGGGTCCGGCGAAGTCCCCCAGCGCGTAGTGCGTGCGCGCCACGAGGCCCGCCGCGCCGACCGGCAGGATCGCCAGCGTCAGCGCGCGCAAAGCCGCCGACGTGCGCGCGACGCCCAGCTCGCCGAACGCGCCGTGCTGGAAGCACAACTCCACGATCGGCTTGGCGAAGACGCACAACCCGATCGAGGCCGGGATCGCCAGGAACGCGACCGCGAGGTGCGTCTCGTCGTGCAGCTTGCGCAAGGCCACGACGTCGCGCACGTGACCGAGCGCCGTCAATGCGGGGAAGACCGCGCTCGTCGCCGCGATCGAGACGAGCGACAGCGGCAGTTGCTGCAAGCGCGTCGCGTAGTACAGCGCGGACGCTCCGCCCGTCGCGAGCAGGCCCTGCGCCAGGAAGCCGTCGACGAGCACGTTGACCTGGTACACGGCTGCGCCGAGCGCCAAGGGAGCACTGTGGCGTAGGATGGACCCGACCTCGCGCCAGCGCACGGTCGGCGCCGGCGTAGCACCGGGCTTCGGCTTGATCAGCCCATTCGCGTAGAGCGCCGGGACCTGCACGAGCACGAGCAGCGCGCCGCACGCCAGGACCAGCGTGGCCAGCTCGCGTGCCATGTGGAACTGCGCCTCGACCGCCGGCGGCCCGGACTCGAAATCGTGCGCGTAGCGCGTCGCGACCCACGCCAGCGCCGTGACCCAGGCCACGTTCATGACGACGGGTCCGAGGCTGGGCGCGAGGAAATGCCCACGCACGTGCAGCGCTCCGCCCGCGACCGCGGCCAGGCACGCGAACACGACGAAGGGCAGCATGCGCGCCGTGAGCTCGCGCACCGGTCCCGGATCGTCGCCCAGCCAGCGCCAGCCCGTTCCCGGCATCGTGTCGGGGATCACGAGCACGATCAGCATCCCGACTGCGCAGAACACGACCGAGAACCACGCGACGGTGCGCAAGAGCGCCAGGAACAGACGCCGTCCGGCCTCCTCGCCGCGCTCGGCGTCGGCCTTCGTCAGCGCAGTCTGCATCGCCGTCGCGATCGCGCCTTCGCCCATCAGGCTGCGGAAGAGGTTGGGCACGCGCCACGCGGTGACGAACGCGTCGTTGATCGGCGAGCGGTCGCCGAAGACGGCGGCCGCGAGGCTCTCGCGCACGTAACCGAGGATCCGGCTCGCGAGGGTCAGCACGCTGACGAGCGCCGTGCGCCGCACGAGCCGCCGGTGGCGACCGACGACGTCGGCACCGGGCGGGATCGCGGGCGTTTCCTCGGCGCTCAAGGCCGGGAGACTATCGGCGCGCGAAGGCCTGCCCTAGGACCGTGGCCCGATGAGCCGGAACGGTATGCGCGGGAATCCTGCCTCGCGCTGCCCACGCCTCAGGGGTGCCGACCGGCGCGATCGGATGCGCGGCTCGAGCTGTCACCAATTCCGATTGTGCCGCCGCATCGCGAGAGGGAGAGAGCGCGGATCCCCGGCGCCCGCGGGCCCGCTACTGCTGACCCGTCGCCGCGTCGTGCCAGTGGCCGTGTTCCTTCGACCAGACCTTGCCCGGCGGCACTTCACCCGCCGGCTGCGGGATGGACTGGATGCTGCCACCGCCTGGAGGAGCCGTCGGCGCGGGCACGTATCCAGGGCTGTACGGCATCGGCGTCTCCGCGGCGGGCTTCGAGCGCTCCATTTCGATCATGACCGCGCCCGCGATCGCCACGCCGCCGATCACGACGAACGCGATCGCCTTCCAGGGCGAGCGTCGCGCGGGCGAGCTCACGGGTTCCGTCGCCTTGGCGCCGCGGTCGTTCCGCCGATCGTTGGGGTTGTTCGCACGGTTCTTGGCCATGGGATCCACGATATCCGCTCCCGCGGGGGCGTGGTCCACCGGATCGAAAAGCCAGGCGCGGGCTCCGGCCCACCGACCCGTGCGGCCTCGCGTTCTGGCCGAGCGGCCGCGCCCCCGCCATGCTGTCCGCCGTGGCACAGACGCCCGATCCCGGCGCGCGCGGCATGCCGCCCTTCCAGAAGGCGGTGCTGGTCCTCGTCGTGCTGATCCTCGTCGCCTCCGTCGCCGCGCGCATGCTGATCGGCGAGCCGTCGCAGCCCGCGTCGAACCCGATGCCGGACAGCGCGCGCAGCTTCGCAACCGAGACCGCCGCGAAGGGTCCCGCTCCAGCCGAGGGCTGGCAGGCGCTCCTGCCTGTCATCACGGAGGCCAGCCTCTTCGGCCTCATCGGCTTCGCGCTGGGCTACACGAGTCGCAAGGCGCTCAAGCTGCTGCTCCTCCTGATCGCGATCGCGTTCGTCGTCGTCCAGATCCTCGTGGCACGCGGCGATCTCACGGTCGACTGGGGCGGCGTCGTGCGCGCGTCGCAGGCCTGGATCCTGAACCTCCAGGCCGATGTGCCGATCACCGAGTTCCTGGAAACGCGCATCCCGACGGCCATCGCGTTCGTGGTCTGCTGGTTCGTCGGATTCCGGCGCGGATGAGGGCCCTGCCGTGGGGAGCCCCGGACTGCTCTCGGGCTCGTGCGGCCTGAGGAGTCGGCACCTCCCGGGAACGCGGCCGGCGCCGCCGGCGGGTCGAAAACCCTCCGGCGGCGCCGCCCGTATCCGCCGCGCCGCTCCAAGGCGCGCGGATCACTCCCGTTTCACGGGATCCACTGCACGCGCAACCCGTTCGTCAGGTTGAACGTCGACGCGGTGCAGAACGCGGCCGCGTTGCGGTACCAGCACTGGTAGTAGCGGACCGCACCGGCCGGCGGGATCACGCCCCGCACCGAGATGTCCGGGTCGGCGCCGGTCGGGTACGAGGCCGATCCACCCGACGCCGTCTTCGTGCCGAGACGAATCACGGTGCCGCCCACGCAACGCAGCCCGTCGCCGAAGACGATGCCCGCGCCGCCGTTCGACTGGACCGTGCCCTGGAAGAACAGCGCTGAGGCCGTCGCGGGCATGGCCGTCGCGACGAGCGTCAGCGTATCCGTGGAGAGATCGGCGGCGCCGGTCGAGGCCAGGTTCGCGCCGCCCGGGCTCACCGAGCTGGCGCAACCGTTCCCCGAGTTGCCGTTGTTGGCGCACGGGCACAGGCTGCCGGTGCCGTCACCCGAGCAATAGCTGCTGACCGGCCCGCCGTTCGGCAGGTCGTAGCCCGTGGCCCACACGTCCTGATCGCCGTCCGCGGAGTCGCGGTCGAAGACGACCATCGCGTCGTCCAGCGACGAGCCCGACGAAGCGTTGCACACGATCCGCGGACGCACGTCGGTGTTGAATCCCGGGGACACGGAGACGTTGCCCTCGTTCACGCCGAGCACGCCGCCCAGCGAGTACAGAGTCGAGACCTTGATGTCGGTCGAGAAGAAGGTCGGCGTCGTACGCTCGTCGTAGGCCACGACGAACTGGTCCCCGTCGCAATCACAGCTGGGCGTGATCTGGTCGTTCGCAACGCCGGCGAACTGCTCGGACAAGTCGAACGTCGAGATGCTCGACGCGTTGTTGAAGGTCCGGCAGCGCACGTCCCAGCCGTTCGCGCCGCTGTCGATCTGGTAAGCGACCATCCACGGGCGCGTGCCCGCGGTGGCGTCCACGATCGCGGTGGCGGAGGGGTTGCGCTCGTCCAGGGTCGACGAAGCGACCGTGAACGTCGTTTCGGTCAGCGACCCGTCCCGGTGCACGCGGGCGCCCAGGATGTTGCGGTTCGTCGCCGTGACCTCGTCCTCCCACACGACGTTCCAGTCCTGCAGCGCGTCCGAAGCGTTGCCGTTCGAGTTGCTGATCGCCGGGTTCCGGTGGACCGAGACGCTGTTGTCGACGTAGAAGGTCGTCCCACCGACGAGCGTGGCGTCTGTGCGCACGAGCCGACCGTGGATGTCGTAGTCGGCACCCGCGCTGAACTCGCGCTCCCAGACCACGCAGTAGTAGGCCGTGCCGCTCGTCGAGGGATCACCGCCGACGTCGGGCGCGTAGCAGTCGCCGATGTACGCGTCGTCACTGACGAGGAACTGGGCGGACATGTTGAGGGACACGGTAGCTTCGACGGTTCGACCCATGATCTGGCGGTTCGGCGCGCTGCCCTCGACGGCGACGACGAGGAACTGGTCGTCGAGCAAGTGGTTGGCGATCGCGGGGGCCCGCCAGATGTCGGTCGTGAAGTCGACGTAGTCGGACGCGCTCACGGTGCCGGCCGTCGTGTGACGCACGGCGTGGATGTCGCGGTCCGTCGAGCTGAAGATCTCCTCGCAGACGGTCAACCAGACGCCGTTCGTCAGGTCGTAGGCGGTGTCGGCCGCGAACTCGTCGATCGCGGCGGTCTCGAGCGAGAACGTCGACAGGACCGGATCGATCACGAAGCGCCCGGAGGCTCCCGCGACGAGCTCGGCCGGCGCGATCAGCTCGATCGCACCGCCCGAGAGCCGGCTCGCGATCGGTGTCAGGTCAGCGCCGTCGTGGAACGCGAACGCGCGGCCGTAGCGGACGTGGCCCAGCTCGTTGCCGAAGCGGAAACCTTCGACGTCGCTGGCGCCCTCGAGCTCCGACGTGACGCCCAGCGTGACGACGATCTCACCCTGACGCGGCAGGGACTCGAACACGAAGGTCTGCTCGACGGAGTCGAGCGACAGGAGGTAGCGCTCGACGAACGGACCGCGCGCATACTCGATCGTGTCGCCGTGGCGGACGGCGGGGACCGAGGTGTCGAAGACGAGCGGCTCGCCGCCGATCGTCACCGACTCGACGTGGAGGCCGACGGGGAAGTTGCGCGGCGCGCTCGAGCCCAGGAAGGGCACGTACGTGGCCGCATCGGCCGCGAAGCTGGCCTTGTAGGTGCGTCCGCGCACCCAGACGGTTCCGTCGGTGGCGACGTCGAAGTACAGGCGGCTGTGGTCCGAGCGCGTCGCGCGGGGCGGGGCTGTCAGCTCGCGGGCGGGCGGAGCGGCGAGCGCGTTGGCCGCCTGGGGCCCGACGAGCTCGCTGTCCGCCTGCTCGGCGGTGTAGGCGCGCGGGGCCGTCTTGACTTCGGGGACGAATGACTCCTGTGCGACTGCGGCGGTCGAGACCAGCGCCAGGAACGGGATGACGAGAGCGTGTGACATGGGGTCCTCACGGGGGAATTGCTGACTGGGAGGACTCACCCCGAAACCTGCCTGGGCGCGGGCGAACGTCCTCACCCCTTCCATCGGGAACCACCAGGGCTCGTTACCGGAATGGGCCGAAATCCGGCTTCCTGCGGCCGGGAAGAGGTCCCGGCGCCCAGAGGGTGAGAAGAATTCGAACCCTCTGCGCGCCGCGCGCGGTTCCGCGCGGCGCCAACAGGATCGGAGAGCCCGTACGATCGATCTCTTCACGGGCTCTCGCGCCGCAGAGCGGCGCAAACTGCATCAGAGAGTCCGTACGCTCGGTTTCTTCACGGGCTCTCAGCGCGGGTGCGTCGAGCGCTCGACGAGCTCCTTGAAGCGCGGATCATCGCGCAACAAGGCCCATTCGTCGGGATCCGGCAGCTCGGACCAGTCACGGTGTCCGAGCTCCACGGCGCTCGCGAGCTCCTCGAGCGCGCGTTCGCGCAGCGCCTCCGATTCCGCCGCGCGCTCGGCTTCCCCCATCGTCGTGTCGGCCGCCGCGAGGCGCGCCGATCGCTCGTACAGCTGCGCCCGACGCGTGCACCACTGCGGCTCGGGGACTTTCTCGATGAGCGCCGCGGCCTCGACGGCATCCCGCCAGCGGCCGAGCGAGATCAGCGCCATGCCGCGGTTGTTGTTCATCGAGCGTCGCGTGTCGAGCCACTGGCGATGGCCCGGCGCGATCTCGAGCGCGCGGTCGACGTGCGCGAGACCGCGCTCCGTGCTCGCCAGACTGCCCTCCTCGTCGCCGCGACTCAGGAGCAGGACCGCCATGTTGTTGCACGTACCGGCCAGCTCGGCTTGGAACGTCGAGTCGCTCGGCTTCTCGCGTGCGACGGATTCCTGCAGCTCGATCGCACGCAGGATGTGCGTCTCGGCCAGCTCCAGCTCGTTGGCGTAGTAGGCGTGCGCGAACAGCTGCAGGTTCGCGATCGCCAGGTCGCTGCGGTACGAAGGCACGTCGGGGAAGTCGCGCACGAGCGCTTCGCCCAGACCGATCGCCTGCTCCGAGCGCGACTTCGCCTCGGGGTTCTTGCCCGTCGCACCGAGTGCATTCGCCAGGTTGATGGCCGCCGAGGCCAGCTTCTCCCGGCCGTGCGCATCGTTGGGCTCCAGCTCGCGGTACTTCTCGAGCGACGTCACGGCTTCCGACAACATCTCCACCGACTCTTCCGGCCGGCGCGAGCGCAGCAGGATCGTTCCGAGCCGGTCGAGCTGGCGGCCCAGCGCCAACGCGAACCGCCTCTCGTCCGGGAAGCGCGCCCGTCCCGCGCGCGAGATCGCGACGGCCTGCCGGGCCGCCGCCTCCGACGGGGCTTCGCGCCCGCGACGCTGTTCCAGCTCGGCCAGCTTGTCGAAGCTGCCGCCTCGCTGGAGCTCCGCGTACGCCGTGCGGCGCTCGTCGGGGATGCGCTCGAACGCCGCGGTGGCCTCGGTGATGCGCGCCTGCGCGTCGTCGAGGTTTCCGCGACGCGCGTGCACTTCACCCAGGCGGCCGGCGACATCCGCGAACGTGCGCAGGGTCTCGTCGTCCGCGTCCGAGCGCGTCGCGTCCGCACGCACCGCCTCGACCAGTGGCACGAGCTCGCGCTCCGCGTCGGCCAGGTCGCCCAGCAACATGTGCATCGAAGCAACACGGCTCCGCGACAGCTCGACCTCGCGGCGGAGAACCGGGTCGGCTTCGCGCTCGGCCAGGAAGCTGGTGTAGAAGCCCAGCGCGTCCGCCAGGAGGTCGCGCCGCACGGACACCATCTGCGGTACATCGCGCAGCTTGTCCTGCCCCACGCGCGTCAACATCGTGTCGACGGCATCCACGGCCTTCTTCAGGTTGCGATCGGCCGCGGCGCGCTCGACGTCCGCGCGCGCGCGCTGGCGCTCGGATTCTCCCAGAGCCGTCTCCAGGTCCGTGTTGATCGCAGCGATGCGGCGGTTTGCCGCTTGCTGCTGCAAGCCAAAGACGAGCGGACCGCCGATGGCGAGCGCGATTCCAAGTGCCGCAGCCGTCGCGCGCGCCGGATTGCGCCGCGCCCAGCTCGCGATGCGAACGGCGACGCTCGGCGCGCGCGCGGCGATGGGCCGCAGCGTGAGCACGTTCTCGAGATCGGACGCCAGCGCCGCCGCGCTCGGATAGCGTCCCGCCGCCTCGGCCTGCATCGCCGTCTGGCACACGAGGACCAAGTCGCCCGAGATGCCGCGGTGGAGGCCCTTCAGCGCTCGCGGCCGGGCGTCGAGGATGCGCTTGCGCAGAACCTCCGTGTCGCCCGGATCGGCGAAGGCCGGACTCAACGCCAGCATCTCGTACAGCGTCACGCCGATCGCGTACACGTCCGTGCGCGCCCCGATGTGGTCGATCTGCGCCCGCAGTTGCTCGGGCGCCATGTATGGCAGAGAGCCGATCTGCGAGCCCGTGCGCGTCAGCGTGCTCGTCGCGCCCAGGCTCGCCAGCCCGAAGTCGAGCAGAACGACACGACCGTCCGCGGCGATCATGACGTTCGACGGCTTGATGTCGCGGTGCAGCACGCCGCGCTCGTGCGCGTGCTGCACTGCCAGCGCCAGCGCGCGCGCGATCTTGGCCGCGACCTCGCTCCACGACCCGACGAACAGGTCGCCCGCCGGATCCGCGCCGCGCGGCGCCGCCGCAACGACGAGATCCCGCAGGTCGCGTCCCGTGAGCTGCGCCGGGTCGCGCCCCGAGAACGCGGCGAGTACCTGCGCGAGCGAGATGCCGCGCACGTGCTCCATCGCGTAGTAGGGAATGCCGCCCTCCTCGCCCGTCGCGTGGATCGGCACGATCGACGGATGCTGCAGCCGCGCGATCGCGTCGATCTCGCGCTGGAACCGCTCGCGCGCGTTCGCGAAGTACAGCTGCTCGGGCCGGATCAGCTTGAGCGCGACCGGGCGGCGCAGCGACACCTGCTCGGCCAAGTACACGACGCCCATGCCGCCCGCGCCGAGCCGCTCGATCAGACGGAAATCGCCGAGCCGCTCGGGCACCGCGCGCGCACCATCGGGTCCGCCGTGGAGGCCCATGCGCCGCAAGAGCTCGATGCGCTCGCGCAGGAGCGTCGCGTGCTCGGGGTGCTCGCGGCACAGGACTTCGAGCGCGCCTTCGCCCTCGGCCTCGAGGCGCTCGAGGCACTCGAAGACGAGTCCTTCGAGGTTGCGCGGTGCTGCCTTCGAGTCCATGGGTCGTTTCTGGGACACCATCGTAGTCATGGCACCGGCGGAACATGTTCCACGCTCCGGCGAGACGGGCGGGCTCCTTCCCCGGGAAGAGCCCCCGCAACGGCGGACTCGCCGTAGAAAGGAGTGAGGACTCACGCATGCGCGTGGAAATCGAAGGCCTCTGTTTCCTCCGAGGAGGGTCCCTCCCGTGGCCAGCCCGCGCATCGAGAGCGTGCGCGGCGCGTTCCTGCCGCCCACGTCCTCAGCCCTGTCTTCCAGGGCCTGCAGCCGATCAACGGCGGGCTGGGCAACCCGTTCGGCGACGGGCTGCGCTGCGTGACCGGCTCCCTCGTGCGCATGGGCGCGAACTTCGCGATGGGTGGCGAGGTCGATTTCGGTTACGGCGTCGCGGGCGATCCGCTCGTGCACGTCGCCGGCGGAATCCCGCCGAGCGGTGGCACGCGCGAATATCAGATCTGGTATCGCAACGCGATCGCGTTCTGCTCGCCGGCGACCTTCAACCTGACGAACGCGGTATCGCTGACGTGGTCGCCCTGACATGGATGGATGAACGCGGGCCGCGCGGATTTCGCGCGGCCCGCCCGGATTCACGGAGGGGCGGTCGAACCGCCCCGCGTATCAGTCGTCGGTGAACTGGATCTCGAGGTCAGGCAGGAAGTCGCAGACGTCCACGGTGAACCTCAGCTTCTGGAGCTGGAGCGAGCCATCGATGATGGCGCGTGCCTCGATCAGGTAGTCCCCCGGCACCAGAAGGATCGGATTGAACTCGGTCCCCCACTCGCGGTGGTACGGGAAGGGGCCGAAGCAGCTCACGGTGTTGGTCTGGACCGCCACGTTGTTGATGCTCTCGATCGTCGTCAGCAGCAGCGGCGGGCCGAAGTCCTCGATCTTCCACAGCGTGATTCGCGTGGCGAGGGGCAATGGCAGGCCGGCCGGATCCAGGAGGAGCAGTCGGGCACCGGTCAAGACGCCGTCACCGCACACGGTCTGGGTGATGGTCGTCTCGTGGCCGATCGTCGGATCGTTGTCGCAGTAGGTGACCGCCAGGTTGGCGCGGATCCCATAGGCGACGACGCTCGGCCGGAACCAGATCTCGAGCCCGTTGCCTCCCAGCGACTCGCCGGACAGCAGCCAGAGCGGCAGATCGGGCAGCCCCTTGATCTCGAAGGCCGTCGGATCAGGAGCCAGGCCCGTCAACGTGACGCTCTTCACGAGCACGGGGCACGGGCCGAGGTTCGTGATCAGGAGCGGCTGCTTCTCGACGCAATAGGCCACCGATCGCACGACCGTGGCCGGGAAGATGTCCAGCGGATGCACGTCGAGCACCGTCGCGGGCGTGGTCGCGGTGACCAGGCGGTCCACCACGGCCTCGTCGGGATCGTCGCTCGTGATCCGCAGCGTACAGGTGTGCGTGCCGATCCCCGTCGGGGTGTAGCGGATCGTGACCGAGATGCACTGCCCGCTGATCACCGCCCCCGGGAAGGGATTGTTGATCACCTCGAAGTCGTCGCAGGGCAGGACGAATCCCAGGGACGACACGAGGAGGTCGCAGTCGCCGTTGTTGCAGATGTTGACCTGGATCTCGGCCAGCGTGCCCGCACAGACCTCACCGAAGTCGGTCGAGCCCCGGACCACGATGTCCGGCGGGGGCGCGACGCCGCTGACCGCGACCAGGGCCAGCGGGGAATCCGGATCGTTGCTGAAGATCGTGATGATACCCACTGTCAGTCCGAGCACGTCGGGCCGGAAGCGGATGGGCACGCGAACCGACGTCCCCTGCTGCACCACGATCGGGAACGACACCACGGAGGGCACCTCGAAGACCGGGTTCGAGGTGGTGATCGCGCTGATCACGAGATCGCACGTGCCGCTGTTGTTGATCGTGAGGTCGAGGTCGTGGAAATCTCCGAGACACACGTCCCCGAAGTTGCCCAAATCGGCGATCACGGTCGTGACGTTGCGTGAGCCGCCGAAGCCGGAGGCCACCACTTGGACGAGCGGCGACGCCGGGTCGTTGCTCAGGATCGTGAGGGTCGCCGTCTGCAATCCAGGCGCCGTCGGCGTGAACTCCACCTGGAACGGGTAGCAGAAGCTGGCACCGAGGAAGACCGGATACCCCGAGCTGGGCTCGATCACCACGAATTGCGGGTCGGAGGAGGTGATGTCGATCACCCGCAGCGGCTCGCACGCATCGGGCGGCCCGGTGTTGCAGACGAACAGCGTCTCCGTGCTGGTCGTCCCCAGGCACGTCGGTGCGAAGGAGACGTCACCCGGGACGGAGATCGCGGGAGCGGAGATCCGGGTCGAGATGCGCCAGACACCGAATCCCTGGGTTCCCAGGTAGATGTTGACGACGTCGGGCTCCGCGATGACGTGGTCGAAGTACGCGAACCACGGGCGCGGGATGTGCGGAATGCCCGTGATCTGCGAGGTCAGCGGGTCGGTGAGAAGCGACCATTGGTTGCCGCCGTTGCGGCTGATGAAGACGCCCGAGTCGCGCCCCGCGGCCAGGACGATCCTCGCGTCCTCCGGATCGAAGGTGACCAGGACCGGCTGGGCGTAACCGCCAAATCCGGTGAAGTTCGTCGGTCCCAGGGTGTTCTGGTAGGGGAACGTGCCACCGCCCTGCATCAGTGAGTCCAGGTCGGTATCGGGCTGCCAGGTCGCTCCGCCGTCGAGGGAGCGGAACATCCGCGGGCCCGCAGCCGTGTTCGCGGCCACGTAGAGTCGTGACTGGTCCGCCCGGTCCGTCCCGAAGACGATGATGCCGAAACCGCCGGGAACGTTGTCGTCGATGCGGTCCCAGACGCCCGCCGGATTGGTCCCGACGAACTTCCAGAGCTGAGCACCTCCGGTCCCGTTGGCACCACCGACCTGCACGTAGAAGGACGGACCACCGGGACCCTGGGCGGCGCGCACGCCGATCATCTGGGAGGAATTGGGCTCGGTCGCATTCCCGAGCTCGGTCCACACGATCGGTACGGCTTCGATGTCGAGAGTGATGAAGAGCCCCCCGTCGCTGCCTGCAACCCCTCCCGGGCAGCCGTTCGTCTCGCCGCCGTCGTCGATGACGCCGTTGCCGTCGTTGTCGATGCCGTCCGTCGGGTACGTGTCGATGCAATTCAGCATCAACATCGCGAACCGATCGTCACCGAACGTGTCGATGCTCTCGTCGAAGTTGAAGGCCGGCGTCAAGCCGCCAGCGGGGTAGGTGTTGAGTTGAGGGGCTCCGAAGCCGGGGATCCCGCGGATATCGATGCGGGTATGGAACTGCCGTCCGTTGCCGAAGGAGCCCTGGGTGTAGACCACCGTGTCGTCGTCGGCACCGAAGTCGAACGTGTCGCAGCAGTCGGGGTTGTGCCAGGTGCCGCTGGGGTCCGCCGCGGCGGCCAGGGTGTTGGCGAATGTGCCGGTGTCCTGGCAGCCGAAGTAGATGTCCTCGTCGTCAGCGCCGGCTTGGCTGTTACCGAAGTGTCCGAACAGCCACAGCCCGTGGGGCGTCCGGAGCGGCTGCTGCCAGACCAGGTCCGCCGTTCCCGTCGGGCTCGACGACGTGATCTGGGCGAAGTACACGCCGCCGTCGTTCGAGAACATCACCGGCACGGCGTCGGTCGCAGTCTCGATGTCGAACGCGATGTCCCCGACGTCGTCGTGAGCGCCCGTCGCGGGTCCCAGACCGTTGCGGGTGAAGCCGCCGAACCAACCAGCCGAAAGGGGGTTCGTCGCGGGCGGGCAGCGATTCGGTCCACCCGGCGCCGGCGTGGCCGGCGTGGTGCAGGCCGCGCGGTAGAGCGACACGCCGCCGGTCCAGAGGTCGAACCCCGTGGTGCGCTGGTTCGTGGCGACGAACGGGATGCGCCCGCCCCCGCGGATCGGATCCGTTCGACCCAGGTCCGTCCAGGTCACACCGCCGTCGTCCGATTCGAACAGGCGGCTCGAGGTCGACGCGACGAACAACACGTAGTCCTCGTCGGGCGAGACCGCGATCGAGCGACCACCCGAGGGAAGGGTGTCCGCGGACCACGTCAGGCCGCCGTCCGTCGAGCGGTGGTGGCCGCTGTCCGTGACGACGTCGATGATGCCCTGACCCGTCGGTCCAGGCCCCCCGACGACGACGTCGCGGACGTTGCCGGCGGCATCCGCCGGCGTGGGATCGACGAAGGTCCAGGTCACGCCAGCGTTGTTGCTGATCGCGAGGCCGCAGTTCGTGCCGATGCAGACGACGTTCGTGTTGTCGGGGCGCACCGAGATGCCCCAGGCGGACGGTTGCGTTCGCTGGGCCGCGCTGACCGTGTAGCCGGCCACGGGGGTGTTGTCGCCCGGACCGCCCTCAGCCGCGGGAGAGTTGGGCACGGTCGATGCGGGGTGGCTCCACGTCGTCCCGCCGTCCGTGCTGACCTGGATGCCCGACAGCGAGTTCGTGCGGCCGTCGTAGAACGAGGTCGCGTAGACGATCTGCGCGTTGCCGGGGTTGACCTCGACGTCCCAGACGACGACCGGCAGGTGCCCCTCGAGCCGGTTCCACGTCAGGCCCAAGTCCGTGCTGCGGTAGACGCCGCCCCACTCGCTGGCGGCATAGAACGAGGTGTTGTCTCCCGGCACGGAGGCCAGACCGTTGACGCGGCCGCCCGAGGCTCCGTCAGGATCGGTCGGGTCGAGATCCGAGTTGTTCGGGTTGATGTCCGTGAAGATCGGCGCGCACGATCCGCCGAGGAACCAGCCAGGCACGGAGGGCAGCGTCGGCGCGGGCGCCGACGTGGGCGCGGGCGCGCTCGTGATCGCGTAGGCCGTCCCCACGGTCGTGGCCGTGCTGGTCGCGATCCATCCGGCGCTGTGCCGTGTCAGCACACGCCAGTAGACCGTTCGCACCGAGCCGACCGGGCTGTACTCGAGCGTGGACTGAGCGGGTTCCAGCACGTCGGAGATCCGGTAGTCGCCGCACTCGAAGCCGTCCTCGCGCAAGGAGACCACGACGCGTTGCTCGCTTCCGGCACGCGCCGCGGGCGCCCATTCCAGGCGCACCACGCCGACGACCTGAGCAACAGGATCGTCGAGGAAGACGCCGCTGAGGTTTCTCGCGGCGCCGCTGGTGTCTTCCAACGTTCGCGGCGTCCGGCCCGCCAGGGTCGAGCTGGGAACGGCCTGGTTTTCACGCCCGAGCGGTGCTTGTAGGGCTGAAGCTGCTGGCATCTGCGTTGCGGCGAGGAGCGCCAGAACGGAGACGAGGGTTCTCCGAATGCACGGTGCGTGTGTCATGTTG
>Ga0163153_10004572_pt1 | contig 17245 bp, 13 predicted proteins | sample OliLakLV19MP6IB1_FD_148629 | JGI IMG/M metagenome (GOLD analysis project Ga0163153, IMG submission 148629) | Freshwater microbial mat bacterial communities from Lake Vanda, McMurdo Dry Valleys, Antarctica - Oligotrophic Lake LV.19.MP6.IB-1 | ecosystem: Environmental > Aquatic > Freshwater >... | reverse complement strand
CTCACCACTTTCGGACAATTGCTGCATCGCTCCTGGGAAGCGAAGGCCGGTCTCGACGCCGCGATCTCGAACGGCGTCATCAATGAGATTTACCGCGCCGGATGCGAGGCGGGCGCCAGCGGCGGCAAGCTCTTGGGCGCTGGCGGAGGAGGGTTCATGCTGTTCTTCGTCGCGCCGGAACGCCGCGATTCGGTCAGAGCGGCGCTTGCCCACTTGGAAGAGGTGCCCGTGGAAATCAGCGCGCCGGGCACCAAAATCCTGCACAACGAACATGCCCTGCGCGTGTCGCCAATGTCCGTCCCCGCCGCCGAAGATCAAGCGGCGTAAGAAAAGTTGGCGCGATATTTGCAAAGCGTGGCAGGGATTCCTGGGAGTTAGAACATGCGCACTGTCATCCTGCTGACCCTGGCCAACGTATTTATGACGTTTGCCTGGTACGGTCATCTGAAATTCAAGTCCACGCCGCTTTGGATCGCGATCCTGGCGAGCTGGGGCATCGCGTTTTTCGAGTACTGCCTGCAAGTGCCGGCGAACCGCTGGGGGCACGGCACGTTCACGGCCGCACAATTGAAGATCATGCAGGAAGTGATCACGCTCGTGGTCTTCGCTGGTTTCTCGGTAATTTTTCTGAAGGAACCGCTGCGTTGGAATTACCTGGCGGCGTTCGGCTGCCTGCTGGCTGCCGTGGTCTTCATCTTCGGCGTCAAGGACGATCGAAAGAGCGCCGCGAGCGATGCCTTCAAAGGCCCGCCTGCCGTCGCGCCGGCGCAACAACACGCCGCGTCAGCGTCGACGCTGCGCTAATACGCTTCAAGCGAAACTAACGCACTCGGTTGTGCGATGCTCGCTTGGCTCGGCTGTCCGTGTGCCATGCGGCGCCAAGCATAGCTGGCTCGAGCGAGAGCGCCTGAAACACCGCGTCCACCGCCCGATCGCCGGCGCGAGATTCCATTGCGTCGCTCGCCGACGACATGGCGGAACTGGCAGGCGCTGGCGGCGCTTCCCGCGCCAGTCCGAATGTATTGCGGACGATACTCAAGTCCGCCAGGTTCACCTGGCCATCGTCGTTCACGTCCGCCGGGTTGTCCGGGCCCTCGAAGCCAAACGCCGCGCGGACCATCTGCAAATCCGCCACGCCGACCTGGTCGTCGCCATTGGCGTCACCGGGTAGCACGCCGGTAATGATCTGCACATTGAACACGTGTACGTCGCGTTGCGAATCATTGGTCGCATTCGCATTCGATTGAGCGCGCAGCGTAAGCTGCGTTGTGCCGGTGAACCCGGGCTTGCGCTGAATCGTCAGGTTCGTTTCTGCGACCTGCCCGACCGGCGTTATTGGCGCCTCGACCTTGGTCGTCGTCAGGTTCGTGTTCGCCACAGTGAGGAACCGGATCGGATTGTTCTCCACGTCCGTGGCGAACAGCGGCAGTGCCAAGGGCTGATCGTCCACCAAGTAAACGGTGGCCGGCAGTGGCGCGAGAAACGGCGCCGCATTGTTAGTGCCGCCGGTCAAATCCGGCTGAAATTGGACGACGAAACTGCGCTGCGTGACGGAGCGCCCGTCGCTCACGGAAACCGTGATCGTAGAACTTCCCGAAACTCCTTCTTGCGCTTTCAGCAGCAGCGATCGATTGGCGCTGTCCTGGAAGACGGTCGTGGCTTCGATCCGCACGGGAGCCAGCGGCTTGTCGTTGCCATCTGTGGAAACATTGCTGATGGCTTCGCGAACGGCATCGCCTTCGATCAACTTGCCGAAGATCGAGTGATTGAAGTCCAGATGTCGCGTCGCCACTTCAGTGACGAAGAACTGCGAATCGTTGGTGTCATCCAGGCTTTTCGCCATCGACAGCAGTCCGGGGCTGGTGTGTTGGAGATCCGCGACGAATTCATCATCGAAATCTCCCAGATCCGAGCCGCCGCTGCCGGTCCCCGTGGGATCTCCGCCTTGGATTACAAATTGATTGATCACGCGATGAAACGTGATGTCGTTGTGAAAGCCGGACTGTGCGAGCGTGGCGATCCGACCCGCAGTGCGAGGCGTCTGCTTATCGAAGAGTTGAAACACCATATCGCCGAACCCTTGCACGCTCATGCGCAGATTGCGGCCTTCCAGGAACGAAGCCTGCAACTGGGGGTTGCTGCTCTGCACGTCAAAGTACAGCGCGTCGAAATCCGCGTCGAAGGCGTCGAGCCCCACAAGCAGCGGCGCGCCGCCCAAGACCGTGACATTGGGCAGTTCGACCAGTTGCGGCGAAGTGTTGGCGATTGCGTCGTAGACGATCGTCAATTCCTCGTTGAAGCCTAGACGGTGATTGTCGAATTGCGTGCTTGGCACGCCGTTGACGAACAATCGCAGCGTGTGTCCGGCGTCGACGGCGTGGCCAAAAATACGCGTGGAGTCAAAAAAGGCGTCGGCCCGATTGCCGGCAATGCCACCTTTCGTCCGCCAGGTCTCGAAGAAATCGCCCAGCGTCGGCAATTCCGTCGGAACCGTTGGCGTCTCGCCCGGCGCCACGCGGATCACGCCATTGCTGAACTTGGTATGCACGAGTTCCACGTGGTCTTGAAACACGCCGATTTCGGCCGGAACCGCTTCCTCCTGGCCGTTGATGAAAATGGAAAGGTGCTGGCGCGTGGCGTCTCCCAGGCCGGGCAATTGGCCGGCGAACAGCCAGCGGGCCTCCAAGGATTCCAGGCAACTGAGCGGCGATTTTCGGGTTTTCGACTGCTTGGGCATATTGATCGATGGATGCGCGTCTGGATTGGCTGAGGAGTATTCCCGAAGTGCGAATTTCTATTGTTTTCCCGAACAGGGATCGACGCAAGGAAAAGGTGCGGCACGGCGGCCGAAATCGCCGGGATCGCGGAAGTTTCGCTCCGAAAGGGACTTAACGCCGCTCGGACCACGGGTGAAACGGCGGGGGAAGTAGTCTATCATCTACGCCTGATCCGCGTTCCGACCCCCGCGTTCCGATTCCTCCCCATGGTTTGGCAGTCGCTACTGCAGAACTGGTTGCGTTCGCGCGTCCAACAAGCGGCGACCCGCGCCGCTTTCGACGCCGTGGGACGGGGTGAAAGTTCCCCCAAGGGGCCGCCGGCTGAAGTCGATATCGCGTTGGTCGCGGCGCTCGGTATGGAACTGGGCGGGCTGGTGGACCGGATCCCGGGCCTGGTGACGATCCAAGCGGCCGCCTTCAAGGCGTATCACGCGGAATGGCATGGCCGCGGCGTGCTGCTTGTGGAGTCCGGCGTCGGTCAGAGACGAGCGGCGGAGGCGGCTTCCGCGGTAATCGAAGGGCACCGTCCCCGCTGGTTGATCTCGATTGGCTTCGCCGGCGGATTGTCCGACGATGTCAAGCGCCACGATCTGGTCGTGGGGAACTCCGTCGCCAGTTTGAGTGGCGAGCGCCTGGCGATCGACATGAAGCTCGATCCGACGGGGCAGCCGGGTTTGCATGTCGGACGCCTGCTGACCGTGGACCGGATCGTCCGCACGCCGGATGAGAAGCGTGCCTTGGCGGCACAACACGAGGCGCTCGCGGTGGACATGGAGAGCTTTGCCGTCGCCCAAGTCTGCCAGCGCGAGCGCACGCGCTTTATGGCGGTGCGCGTGATCAGCGACGCCGCACAAGATGAACTGCCGCGCGATGTCGAACGCTTGATCGAGCGCCCCACGATGGCCGGCAAACTCGGCGCGGCGGCTGGCGCGATCGTACGCCGTCCCAACAGCGTGAAAGACTTCTGGAACCTCAAAGAACAAGCCCTCGTGGCGACCGATCGTCTCGCCACGTTTCTGCTTAGCCTGATGGAACAACTCCCGCCTCCTCCCCCACCGACCACGCCATGATTGCATTTCGCCTCGCCACGTTCTTGCTGGTCATCTCTGGCACTGCCTTCGCACCTGCCTCGGCCGCCGAAACGGAATGGCATCCACTGTTCAACGGCCAGGACCTTGCCGGTTGGGTCGCCGAACACGGCGCGTCGTTCGCAGTACAAGCCGATGGCGCCATCTACTGCACGGGAGCAGGAAACTATCCGGCCTGGCTGCGGAGCGAGCGGGAGTACGAGAACTTCGAGCTGGAGTTCGAATACAAACTGGAAAACTACGGCGAGGGTGGCGTGTTCCTGCATGCGCCGCTTCACGGCAGGACCAGTAACGTCGGGTTCGAGATCCAACTCTCCGACGACTCGCGGCACCCGGGCACTTGCACGGCCTCCAGCGGCGCGGTGTTCGGCGTCCTGCCGCCGCGCGAGCATGCCGCCGACGTGGATGCGTGGAATCTCGTGCAGGTGCGTTTCGAGTGGCCGCGACTACAAGTGACGATCAACGGCAGCGTCGTGCAGGACATCAACATCGACGAGCACGAAGAACTGCGCTATCGCAAGCGTTCCGGTTACCTCGGCTTACAAGACCGGGGCAAGCCGACCTGGTATCGCAACGCGCGGATTCGCGAATTGCCCAGCCGGGAGCGCTGGACCGATTTATTCAATGGTCGGGATTTCCAGGGCTGGGACCAGTCCGAGGCCGGCGAGGTGAAATGGAGCGTCGAAGACGGCGCGATCGTCGCGCGCGACGGCAACGGGTACATGATCACCGCAGACACGTGGCGCGATATCGCCTTTGAGACCTACGTGCAGGCCAGCCCTCTGTCCAATGGTGGCGTGTTTTTTCGCTGGAAGTCGCTGACGCCGAAGGACCGCGGGTACGAGATCCAGATCGAGGACATTCCCGACAGCAACAACCCCACCGGCAGCATCTACGACGTCGCCCGGGCGCAGGAGCCGCCGGTCACGCCAGGCGAATGGTACCTCCTGCAACTCTTCGTGAAAGACTCGAAAGCCCTGGTCCGCGTGAACGGCCGCACGGTGGCCAAGACCGATCGCCTCTCGATCATCCGTGACGGACATATCGTACTCCAGATGCATCAAGAAGATTCCGTGATTCGCTTCAAGCAGTTGCGGATCAAGAAACTGGACGAGCAACCGTAGTTCCGTCTGTCGCCGAGGTCTGTGACTGCGTTGTTCCACGCAGCGTTCTCAGGAGTTCGGAGCGGCCCGCGAAACACACGAAAAACGCGAAAGTGGGAGTTGAAGATTCGTTCTGATCGAGGCGGCAGAAGCACTGATCCCTCTGCCTTCTATTTTTGCGTGTTTCGTGTGTTTCGCGGGCCGCTCCGAGAATTGTCGCGTGAGTGGAGAGATGTCCGCTGCCACCGACGGACATTGACTTCACGGTCGCCTACCGGCTTGCCACTTCCGCTTCGCGGGCGTCCTCGACGAGGCAGAGTCCGCTGCTGATTTGGTTGGCTCGATTGCGTAGATCTTCGGTGGGGAGTTGCCCGCCGACGTGGTAGGCGGCGGCGCTGGCGAAGCGGCCGAGGCGGCCGAGGACGTTATGCGGTGCGGCCGCAACGACCGCTTCCGGCGTGTCCGAGGCGATCAACGTCGCCAATTCTTTCTCCTGCTCGGGCGTCATCGCTTCCAACCGGCCGACCATCACGCGGAGCGTGCTCTGCGGTTGCGGGTCGATCTTCAGCGGAATCAACGCCTCGGTCCAAGGCTGCGGCAACATGTACAACACGCGCGTGCCGGACTCCGTGAACCAACTGCTGCGCCAGGTGTTGACCATCGAGCGGGCTTCCTTCTCGAACAAGCCGGCTTCGACGAGCGACTCGGCCATGGCGTCGGCCACGGCGTCGATCGACGATGGTTCGCTCGCAAGCTCCATAGCCAACGTCGCTTTCGCCTTGGCGGCCGCATAGTAGCTGTAGCGGACCTTGTGCCCTTCGATTTCCACCAGGAACACGTGCGGCAAGTCTTGGTCGCCATCGTTTTGCAGCGCGAACTTACCACCGCCCTGGGCCGTCAACTTGGCCGGCTGATCGAAGTTACCCAGACCGCGGTAGAACAGAAACTTCTCGTAGTGCGTGCCGTGCCCTTCGGGGTTCGCGAACTCGACGATGGCCGAATCCGTGGCGCGGGCGTGGCCGTAGTGATCATCGCCGGAGACGAGCGGAATCGCGCTTCGTCCCGCGCGGGCGGCCTCGGCGCCGATGGTGCGATCGAACTCCGCCTCGGGAATCAAGCGGACTTGGCCCCAATCGAGCCGGGCGTTGTTCATTCCCGACTCCCACTGCCACATTTCGGCCGGCGGCAGCAGCTTGCGCACCGGCGGATAGAATTCGGTCAGGAAGCCCTGCGGGAAGTCAACGCTCACGCTCACATCGCGCGGTCGATCGGTATAGAAATACGTGACCGGCGTTTCCATCCGTTGTCTGGCCCAGACGGTCGGCTTGGAAAACGACACGTCGGGCGTGCCATGTTGCCGCTGGCGATCAAAGACGAATGTCGGCAGCCGGTTGGCCACGAGCGGACGGAAGGACACCAATTCTCCCTTGGCATCGGAAAAGCTGGTGAACGTGCCCCATTCATGTACGACCAGCGGCGACTCCGGGGCCGGAGAAAAGTTCAGCCACCCGGCCACGGCCAGAATCGCGGCGGTAAGGAGGTATCGCATACCATTGCTCCCATGATTTCGGAAAATTGGATTCGGCTGCCGGCTTAACCTCCTAGACGAGCAACCCATGAACGCGAATATGCGAAACTTCGGCGAAAAATCGCGTAGTGTCGCTCCTGCGGAGATCGTCTAAGGTAGGGCAATCCCTGGGGCTTGGGTCCGACTTTCACTATTCGACAGACCGCAAATGACCGATGGCGAATTGGTCCGCCAGGCGCTCGACGGCGGCGCCACGGCGTTCGAAGAGCTCGTGCGCCGCTGGGCGGGGCGCGTGCTGGCGGTCTGCCATGCGCATGTGCGGTCGTCCCATCTAGCGGAGGACCTGGCTCAAGAGTCGCTCATGCGGGCCTACCGTGCGCTCGGCACGCTGGCGGAGCCGGAGAAATTCGGCAGTTGGCTGCGCGGGATCGCGGTCCGGGCCTGCCTGGACTGGATCAAATCGCGCCCGGCGTCGGTCGTCCCGTTCGCGGCCTTGGGCGAGGCGATGCGGGCCGAAGACCTGGCGGACGAGCAACTCGGGCCAGATGCGGGACTGGAACATGAGGACGAGGTACAACGCTTGCTCGCGGCCGTGGAAGCGCTGCCGGTGGAATTGGGCGAGGTCGTGATGCTGTACTACTACAATGACCTGACGTATCACGACCTCGCGCAATTGCTCGGCATCGCGCCGGCCACGGTCAACGCGCGCCTGACGCGCGCGCGAGCGCTGCTACGGTCAAGACTGAGCAAACGGAGCAATTGACGCAGAGAAGTCGACCATCGTCTCCTTTCGCTCCGCGAAAGGTCCGGCCTTTCGCGGAGCGAAAGGAGACGATGAACGGCGGCGAGGAAGAGCATTTGGAGTAGCTGATGATATGAACTGCGAAGCAGCCGAAAACCTGATCGCGGCATTGCTGGCTGGCGAATTGCCGGACGCAGATTGCGCTGCGCTCGACGCGCATCTCGCCACCTGTGAAGCCTGCCGGGAGTTGCAGGCGGAATGGTCGCGCGACGATGAACAATTGCGCGCCGGTTTCACGGCCTGGCGCGCCGCGAGTGAGACCGTGGCGGCGCGAACGATTCGTCAATTGCATCGCGAGCAACTGCGCACTTCGCCGGCGGCGACGAATTCGCGCGTCTGGCCTGCATTCCTGGGCGGCTTGGCGGCAGGGTTTTTGTTGGCGCTGCTGGTGTGGCGGCCTTGGGCAGAAACGCCGGCCGTGCAGCAGACCGTCAACCTGGGACCAGTGCCGGCGCCGGACGCGCCGAGCAATGCGCCGCCGCCGACCGTCGCCGCGAAAACGGTGCTTGCCTCTGTGGTTGGCAACGTCGAGGTCTTGGCGGATCAACAAGGCGCCTGGACGGCCGCCGTGGCTGGCCAGGAAGTGCCGCTCGGCGCTTCAATTCGCACCGCCAGCGACGGGCTGTGCGAGTTCACCTGTCCCGATGGCAATACCGCGCGCATGAACGTGGATACGCAGGTCGATGTCCGCCAGGGGAGCGAACTAGAACTTGTGCGCGGGCAAGTCTGGGCGGGGACGCAACCAGGCGATGAAATCTGCGTGAAAACGACCGACGGAGCGGTGCTGGCCCAAGGCGGCGCGGTCGACGTGCGTCGCGCCGATTCAGAAATGTTCGTCACCGCGGCCTCCGGCGACGCCATAGTGCAACTGTTGAATCGTACCGAGCCGCTGCGCGCCGGCGAGGAACTGGTGATCGCGAATTCGCAAGTCTCGCGGCGCGATCGAGCTTATAGTCTGGCGCTCATCACCGCGTGGATGAATCCGCTCTTGGCGCTCAAATCGCCCGACGACCCGGAGTTGAGCGCGCAGGTCGATGCGCTCTTGTCACATCTCGGCGAGACCAAGATGAACTTGCTCTCGGACGCCGAGCTGCGTTCGCTGGGGCCGAGTTGCACGGTGCCGCTCTCGCGGTATGTGCGTTCCGAAGATTCACAGCAACAGCAGGAGCGCCGACGGCACGCCGCGCGATTGTTGGCCGACTTAGCGCCCGTGTCGTTGATCGGCGACATGATCGAACTGCTCGCCGACGACGATCCAGAAATCCGCGTGCAAGCCGCCACGGCGTTGCGCCGGCTCACCGGTCTTGAAATGGATTGCCCGATCGAGCATTGGCGCGAATCGGCCGATGACCTCCAGCGCCAAGCGCTCCAAGGCTGGCAAGCCTGGTGGCTGCAAAACAGTTTTCGCTGCCAGCCGTCGCCGGCTGCTCCGGAACCGGCCGTGTATAAGGTGAGGACCTGAGTTACCGCTGGTCCATGGCCAGCGCCTCACCTTCGGTCGGCGGGAGTGGAATTGCGTCGTTCGGAGCAGCGCCGCGCACTAAGTCGGCATTCTCCTGCCGGCAGCCGTGGGTGCATTCATCGCACATCTCTTCAACGACCCATTTGTAGGCCGGCACTTTTTCTTCGACGACCTTTTTCATCAGCTTGTTCTTCGTGTGAACCCGCGCGCAACCCGGAATCCAATCGCGCCAGACGAATTTTTTTGGCGTGGCGTGCGGCTTGTAGCAATCGCACGAGACATCGTCACACTCCGCGCAGACCATTTTGCAATGCTTGCAGCCGGGGCGGCTGGGGAGCGGCAGACAAAAGTCTTCGCACTGGCTGCCCCAACAGGTGATCTCCACTTTCTTTTCTTCTTTGACAAGCCGGCACACTTTGCGGCAATGGGCCGAACAGCCGCAGTGGGTGCAGCAGCCGTCGCCGGCCTTTGACAAACTTGCGAGCCAGGTCGTGCAAATCGCCGCGCACAGCAGGCTGGAAATGAGATGTCCACGCATTCCTTGTTCCCTTGTATTGACTCCCCGCGAGGGGACGTGAGTTGAAGGAGTTCGGCGACGACTACCAGTTGAAGTCGAAGCGCATGCCGAGGATGTCCGATTCCGTCTCGCCGTACGTGGTTTCCGCGGTGGTGATGGGATGAATCCAATCGAACATCACGCGAATCCGCTCCGTCCAGTACCAGTTGACGCCTGCCGTGACGTCGTTGTATCGGCCGCGATCGACCTCGTCCAAATCGAGATACGAGATGCGCGTCTTGGCTTCCCACGCGCCCCAGCCTTTGCCGCCGGGCACCAGGAAGAAATTCGTGAACGGCACATTGCGCCCGAACTGCGCTCCATGCTGGCCGAACCGTTCGTAAATCCGGTTCTCGCCAGTCAGGAAGTAGCTGAAGTGAACGTACGCGCCGTTAAAGGTCTTCTGATCGCCGTTGCTCAGGTTCACCGAGGAAACGTAGGCCTCGCTTTGCGCCGTGAAGGGACCATAAACGCCGGCCAGTTCCAGGTTTCCCGTCGTGTACGTGCTGCCGAGGAGCGCGCCGCTGTCAATCAGCCGCGGGCCCTCGTGAATCTGCGGGCGCGTGCGGAAGCGAATGCTGTTGTCCTGGTCGTCGGTGTAGAGGACGCCAGCGCCGGTGTGAATCAGGTAGCGTCCTTTGGACGGTTCATCGTAGTACGGCAACCAGACGACGCGGCTGCTCAGGCGGAGGCCCTGGTTGTCGTCGATGCGTTCCTTGATGGTATCGCTGATGCTGTCGATGAATGCGCCGCAGGACCAACTGAGGTTTTGATCTTCCGTGCAATTGTAAAACGCCACGCCGACTTCCCGGTCCGCCGTGAACACGCCCTGCGTGGGAATGGATCGCTCCAAGAAGATGTTGTTCGTATCGTTGGTGACTTGCTCCAGACCGAACGGTACGAAGAAGTTGCCGATGCGAGCGCGGCCGATGAAGGGGATCTCGTTCATCGAGAGATAGGCGTCTTTCACGTCGGGCGAGGTCGCTGCGCCGCCGCTTTCGCCGACAGTTTCCGGCTCCAACGTCATTTGCAACCGGAAATCAAATACACCATACCCAGTTCCGTCGGCGACCAAACGCAGCCGCCGGAATTCGAAATAATTCTGCGCCGGAATAGTCGGCGAGTGATCGGCCCACATGACGTAGTCGGTCTGGACATGGCCGCCAAGCTTGATGGTCCATTTCTCCGACGAGAGGTCGATCCAACCGTCGTCCCCCTTTTTCGGTTCCGCGGCCTTGGCGACGGCGGAGTCCTTCGCCGTTCCGCCGGTTTGCAACGAAATCGGCTCGACCGTCGGCGGCAGCCGCTCGATCGTGGCTTGTTGCGAATCAACCTGCTGGCGCAACCGCTGCAACTCGGCTTGTTGTTGGGCCAACTGACGCTGCAGCGCATCGAGCCGCGCTGCATCCGCCGTTTGAGCTGAGGCGGACGGCACTGTCGCCGGGACGAGCGCGCAGGCGCAAACGATAACAGCCACGAAGCGCATTGCGGATAGGCTCCCAGCCGACGCTGTTCTGGGGACAGTTGTCGGCCAATGTATTTCGCTTGTCGCTTCCCTGCGACAAGAACTCGACTCAGCATTGTCCGAACGACTGTCGTGGCTTCGACTCATCGCGCGGCGAACTAGCTACGCGGCCTACCGTTGTCGGATGGGGCGCCGCCGTTATCCCTGGCGGCACCGGTAGAATCGGCGAATCGGCGCGTCCGGAGTGATCGTTACGCTCGTCGACACGACAGGCCGTAGAATCGGCAAAGTCAGCGACCGGATGGCGGCAACGCGGGGTGGTCACACCTCCATTTTCCGTCCCAGACGCCGCCATCACATTTAGCGGCCTTCCAACTGCCTGGCACGGGTTGCCCGGCAAAAGCCCGCGGGAACATCACCGTTTTCGCTACATTTCACGGAAACATCCGCGGCACGCCATTCGCTTTGTTGCCTGCGGCATGGCAAGGGCGGAGCTGCTTGTTTCGAGTGGCCGCGTAAGGGTGAACGTATCCACGCCTGTCGAGAGTGGCGCGATTGGGCGGACGCTTCCATTTTTTTGTGACGAACCAAAACATGAGCAACTACCGCGAATTGACTCGAAGCTGCTGGGGACTTGCTGATGATCTGGCGATCCAGCTTGGGGAAGCCCGCGAGCACCCGGCCCACAGTCGCGACGACGAGAGCAAGTTGCGTTCCATCGAAGGCTTGCTGCGGCAATGCAAAGGCCTGGTTGAGCAAGTCGTTGGAGGCGCCAGCTGAATGACGTTGACGTGGAACTAGTAGGTCGATGAAGAAGGCGCCCCGGCGCAGATCTTGGGGGACCGCTCCGTCGGCGACAATCAGTCGTTCCTGATCCGCCGCGCGAGTGATCATCTCCGGCGACGTTTCCGATCGACTCTAAGTTTATTTGCAGCCGGACTTCGCGTCCTCCGTGCCGGGCAGCACGGACGCCACCTACTTCACGCAAATGCGTGACACCGACGCGATGTTCGCCTTCCGCCAGCGAATGGCCACGGAGGACGCGAAAGCAATCCCACGACGACGCCCTTCGATCGCCGAATTCCCCAGCGCCGATTGCCGCAATCGCGGGTTTTATCAATTTCGCGTCCGCCGCCTGACCAAAGTCCGTGCCGTAGCCTTGTGGCACGCGATCTCGTTCAACTTCCTGAGAATGCTTGACCTCGGCGTCCTCCCCAGCACCGCCTGAACCAACCGCACCAGCCCCCAAGGCCGCCACGCCCTCAACCACCGGTCCCCGCAAAAAACCCGCCACATCACAAGTCACCGACCCGCAAGTGAAGTAAACTCACAGCCACTACGGGCTAGTGTCGACCCAAAACATTCTCTCTCCGTCAACGAGGAGCCCCGTCATGGGCATGCTGCAAGAGTTCAAAGAATTCGCGATGCGCGGCAACGTCGTCGATATGGCCGTGGGGATTGTGATCGGCGGGGCATTTGGCGGGATCGTGAATTCGCTGGTCAAAGACGTCGTGATGCCGCCCATCGGCTGGGCCAGCAGCAAGGCCGACTTTTCAAAGCTGGCGATCGAACTTCCCGTCAACGGCCCGGACAATAACGCGGTCACGATCAACTACGGCATGTTCCTGAACGCGGTGATCAACTTTTTGATCGTGGCCATGGCGGTGTTCTTGCTGGTCAAGCTGGTGAACACGATGCGCCGCAAACAGGAATCCAGCGTTCCGCCGGCGCCCACGGCCCAAGAGAAACTTTTGTCCGAGATTCGGGACCTGCTCAAGGAGCGGCCGGCCGCCGGCGCCGGGAGGTGAATTTCCCGTCCGCGGCTGCTATTCTGGCGACATTGCCAGGCGGCACTTCTCCGGCAATTTCAACACCATGACGAGGATTCTCTGATGTCTTTGCGCCTAGGCTCTCGATTGCTCGCCGGGTTGCTGATCGCGGCGTGCGTGTCTCCGGCGGTAGCCGCCCGCGAACGCTGGACCGACGCGGAAGCCAAGGCCTGGCAGCAGCGCGAGCCGTGGCTGGTCGGATCGAACTATGCGCCGGCCTACGCGATCAATCAGTTGGAAATGTGGCAGGCGGACTCGTTCGATATCGAGGCGATCGACCGCGAAATGGCGCTTGCCGAGAGCCTCGGCTTCAACAGCATGCGCGTGTTCTTGCACCATTTGCTGTGGGAGCAGGACCGCGAAGGCTTCTTGAAGCGGATGGATCAATATCTCGCCGCGGCCGACAAGCACGGCGTTGGAACGATGTTCGTGCTATTCGACAGCGTCTGGGATCCGAATCCGCAACTCGGCCCGCAGCGCCCGCCGAAGCAGGGTTTGCATAACTCCGGCTGGGTGCAGAGTCCGGGCGCCAAGGATTTGATGGATCGCAGCCGGCATGCGCTGCTGGAGGATTACGTCCGCGGCGTGGTGCGACATTTTAAGGACGACCGCCGCGTGCAGGTCTGGGACCTCTGGAACGAACCAGACAATCTCAATGGCAACAGCTACGGCGAAGGGAATCTCAAACAGGAACCGGCCGGCAAGCAGGAGATGGTCGCGGAACTGATCGCACAATCGTTCACCTGGGCCCGTGAGGAAAACCCCACGCAACCGCTGACTTCAGGCGTGTGGGTGCACAACCGCATTGGCGATCCGGCCAAGTTGATTCCCGTCGAAAAAATCCAGCTCGCCGAGTCCGACATTGTCAGCTATCACAGCTACGGCAAGCCGGACGAGATGGCCGATTGGGTCAAGCACTTGCGCGGCTACGGACGGCCGTTGGTCTGCACGGAATACATGGCCCGGCCGGTCGGCAGCACGTTTGATCCGGTGCTCGGCTACCTCAAGAAAGAGGGGATCGGCGCCTACAATTGGGGCTTCGTCGCCGGCAAATCCAACACGATCTACCCGTGGGATTCCTGGCAAAAGCCCTATGCGACCGAACCGCCGGTCTGGTTCCACGATATTTTCCGCGCAGACGGACAGCCGTATCGCGCCGAAGAAGTGGAATACATCCGCCAGATTACCGGCCGCGCAAAATAATATCGCCAATAAAGGCAATGAGGGCGGCCAACGTCACGCCGAAGGTGGCGTGGATGAGATCCAGCGGCATAGAGGACGAACCTGCATCAGGGGGCGGCTCAAGTTGTGCCCATCCGTGAACCGTAGATCCTCCGTGGATATCTGTTACATCGGCCGCACTGGGGACAAAGCACGAAAAGTTTCGCGAGCACGGTCATGACCGTTGCGACTGTTGCTTTGGCGGTAAAGCAAGCAGTTTTCCCGACCGGATCAGGACACGAACGCTGCCGGCCCGATCGTCCCGAGCGGGGCATTCAGAGTCCAGTCCAATACCTGAGCCCCATTGGGTCGACACTCGTGGCGGCTCTTGTGCCGCCTGGCGTGTCGCCCCGCTGGGGCTCAGTTTTTCTCCATTGCGTATTCCAGCGGTTCGCACCGCTGACAACTAACTGACGCCCCTGCGGGGCTATGCCCAATTAGCGCGGAAAGACAAAGTTGCGACGGGAGATGTTGCCGGGGGAGAGGCCGACTTCGGCAAAGTTATACGAAGTGCCGTTCTGGGCTGCGCCGAGATTCAGGAAGAACTGATCGGAGGCCGTGGTGCCGCCAATGGTGCCGACGGTGTCGACGCCATCCAAGTAATCGGCCGGATGGGATTCCGTGAGCGTATAACTGCCGGGAACGAGGCTGCCGAAGAAGTAATCGCCGGCCGCATCGGTCAAGGCGGTCCGTTCGACGGCCGTGCCGAAACGGTCGGTTCCCGTCAATCGGACGGCGATGTGCGCGAGTCCGGTCTCGCCGGCGCCGCGGACGCCGTCTTGATTGACGTCGACAAACACGCAGCCGGCAATGCTGGCCGCTTCCCCTTCTACGGGACCGCTGTCGTTATTGGTCAGCGTGGCGGTGCCTTGCCCCGTGCCGATCGTGGCCTCCGTCGGGTTGGTCAGGTTGACGAAGAAGGTTTCATTCGCTTCCGCGAACACATCGCCTGTAACCACCACGGCAATGGTCTTCGTGGTCTCCCCCGCGGCAAAAGTCAGCGTGCCGCTGTTGGCCGTGTAGTCGAGTCCCGCGGTGGCGGTGCCGTCAGCCGTCGCGAACGCCACCGTGACCGCCTTCGACGATGGGTTCGAGAGCGTCACCGTGAACACCGCGTTCTGCGTGCCGGTCTCGCCTTCAGTGAGCGTGACGTTGTCAATCGAAATGGCCGGCGCCGTGTCGTTATCGGTAATCGTGGCCGCGGCCGTATCGTCCAGCAGAGTGGCGCCGGTCGCATTGCTCAATTTGACCGTGAAGTTCTCCGTAACTTCACTCACGCGATCGCCGACGACCAGCACGGTGATCGTCTTAGTTCCCTCGCCGGCATTGAACGTCAGATTGCCGGTCGCTGTCTGGAAGTCGCTGACGGCCAGGGCCGTACCTGCCACTGTCGCGTAGCTGACGATGATCGGCAACCCGCTGACCGCCGAGAGCGTGACGGCGAAGTTGATTTCCTTCGTGCCGTCGTCTCCTTCGGTGACCGTGACGTCGGCGATCGACATCGACGGTTCCGGGTCGTTGTCGGTGATGGTCCCTTCGCCCGTATCGTCGAGAATCGTCGCCCCCGAGGCATTCGACAGCTCGACGGTCAGCTTCTCGTTCGCTTCGTCGGTCGTGTCGTTCAGAATGGTGAGGTTAATCGTTCTGGTGGTGTCGCCGGGAGCGAACGTCAACGTACCGGTCGTGGCGTTGTAGTCGCTTCCCGCGACGGCGGTGCCGTCAGCCGTGGCGAAATCAACCGTGACCGTGCGGCCGCTGGCGGCCGAGAGCGTTACGGTGAATGCCATCCCACGAGTGCCGGTGTCTTGTTCGGCGACTGAGCGGTCGTTGATAGAGATCGTCGGCGTCGGATCCGTGTCGGTGATGGTCGCCACGCCTTCGCCGTCGGCAATGCCGGCGCCGGTGGCATTGGTCAGCACGAGCCGCAAAGTTTCATCGGCTTCATCCAGCGTATCGCCCACGATTGCGACCGTGACGGTCTTCGACGTCTCGCCGGCGGCGAACGTGAGCGTGCCGGAAGTCGACGTATAGTCGCCGGGCGCCAGCGCGGCGCCGTTGGCTGTGGCGTAGTTGATCGTCGCCTGCGTCGTGAGGGCCTGGCTCAGCGTGACGGTAAAGGTCACGTTCGTGGTGCCGGAGTCTCCCTCCGCGACGATCGGGTCGTCCACCGAAAATGCGGGGGCTTGAGCGTCGTCGTTGGTGATCGTACCCACGCCCGCGGCTTTGGTGATTTCCGCGCCGACGGGACTGGCCAAATTGACCGAGAACGTTTCGTCGTTTTCAGATGTGGTATCGCCCATGATGTCGATCGAAACCGTCTTGATCGTCTCACCGATGGCGAAGGTAATTGTGCCGGACTTGGCTTCGAAATCCTCGCCCGCGTTCGCCGTGGCGTTGGCCGTGTTGAAATTGACCGTGACGGGCGTCGTGGAAGCAGCCGACAACGTGACGGTGAACTCCAACTGCGAGTCACCGCTGTCGCCTTCGACCTTCGAGACGTTGTTGATCGACAACGTGAGCGGCGGCGTGTCGTCGTCGGTGATCGTGCCTGTGGCCTGGGCATCGCCGATCGTGGCGCCGGTGACATTCGTCAGGTTGACGAAGAAGGTTTCGTTTTCTTCGTCGAGCATATCGCCCACGACTTTCACGGTAACGGTCTTTGTGGCTTCGTTGGCGGCGAAGTCGACCGTGACGTTTTGCGGTTGAAAGTCGGTGTCGGTGAGGGCGGTATTCGGCGCAGTCGCGAAGGTGACGCTGGACGCCCCCGCCAATGAGCCAGTTCGGGTGACTGTGAACACCAGGTCGATCAGCCCCGCGTTGCCCTCAACGACCGACACGTCGGCCACGGACAATACCGGCGGCAGTTCCGGATCGTCGTCATTGATAATTGTGCCCACGGCCTGATTGTCCGCGATCGTAGCGCCGACGGCGTTGGTGAGATTCAGCAGGATCGTTTCGTCGTCCTCGTCGTCGGCGTCGCCTGTCACCTGGACCGTGACGGTCCGCTGCGTTTCGTTCGGGGCGAACGTGACGGTTTGCGTCAAAGCGGTGAAATCGGTTCCCGCCGTGGCGGTTGCGGCCACCGCGGCCACATCCACCGTCACCGCGGAGTTGATCGCCTGCGAGAGAATCAACGTGTACACAAGGTTGGTCGCGCCGGAATCGCCTTCATTGACGGAAACGTCGGCGACGGTGATCGACGGCATCGCGTCGTCGTTCGTGATCGTTCCTTGCGCCTGGTTGTCCGCGATCGTGGGACCGCTGGAATTGGCCAACGTGACCGTGAAGGTCTCGTCGCTTTCGAACTGCGCATCGCCGACGATGGGCACCGAAATGGTCTTGCTCGTCTCACCGGCGGCAAAGGTGATCGTGCCGGTCACCACATTGTAGTCGTTGCCGGCCGTAGCGCTGCCC